>Ga0172372_10008900_pt1 | contig 13139 bp, 9 predicted proteins | sample LakKiv5m_2_FD_114544 | JGI IMG/M metagenome (GOLD analysis project Ga0172372, IMG submission 114544) | Freshwater microbial communities from Kabuno Bay, South-Kivu, Congo - kab_092012_9.5m | ecosystem: Environmental > Aquatic > Freshwater > Lake | place: Democratic Republic of the Congo...
ATGATGTCCGGCAGGCGCGTGTGAAAATATTGTGCAAATAAATAGGGGGAAAATCCATTGTCTCAGCAAGAGGTTTTGGTTCTTCTATTGGCGCTGAAGATTTACTAAGCCGCGTAGCTCCCTAATGACAATAAACTGCACATCTTTTGCTTATGCATTAGAAATTCGCATTCATCTGAAAAATTGCTTTTGACGGCCTAGAAATCCGCAGTTCCCAAACCTCCCAATTAAAAAATATAAAAATACAAAAATGAAACTCCCTCTCCATCTTCGAACCTCAGGCCATTTTGCTTGTGGCACACCGCCCAAGCATGCTGGCGTGGGCATCTAGTTTTCACCCCCTATGAAAGTCCTTCTCACCACCACTTCGTTTCAAGACACGCCCGGTTCGCATCACGACCTTCTCGCCTCCCGGGGCTATGAAATCGTCCGCGAGCGCGGGCCGCTTTCCGAATTGCGCATGCTCGAACTCGCCGGCGATTTCGATGCGTTTCTCTGCGGCGACGATGCCATCACGCGCGCCGTCCTCGAAAAATCCCTCCCGCGTCTCAAAGTCGTCGCCAAATACGGCATCGGGTTGGACAAGGTCGATGTCGTCTCCGCCACGGAATTCAAAATTCCCGTCACCTTCTGCCCCGGCGTGAACCACACCACGGTGGCCGAACACACCTTCGCGCTGTTGCTCGCGCTGAGCCGAAATTTGGTCGAGGAGGCGAACTTCGTGCGTGGCGGGCAGTGGAAAAGAATCACGGGTCACGAGCTGCACGGCAAAACGATCGGCATTGTCGGCCTCGGCCGCATCGGCAAGGAGGTCGCCAAACGCGCCCAGGCATTTGGCATGACCGTGCTCGGCTACGGCAATCACTGGGATGAAGCCTTCGCTTTGGAAAATGCGGTCACCCGCATTGCGGATCCCGATGAACTTTTCCGGCGGTGCGATGTGGTGAGTTTGCACACCATGCTCACCGACCGCTCGCGGCACATGGTCAACGCCGCGCGACTCGCTCTCGCCAAGCCCGGTCTCCTGCTCGTGAATTGCGCGCGGGGCGAAATAGTGGAAACCGCCGCGCTGCTCGATGCCTTGCGCTCGGGCCACCTCGGCGGCTACGCGGCCGATGTCATGGACGAGGAGCCTCCGCAGCCCGACCATCCGCTTCTCACTGCGCCGCGCACGATCATCACGCCGCATATCGGCTCGCGCACTTATGAAAATGTGGTGCGCCAAGCGGGGATGGCAGTTCAGAACTTGATCAATGTGCTCGAGGGCAAGCCAGCAGTAGCCCAGGCCAACTCTTTTTAATAACGCCAATCATGAGCCAAAAAATCTCCGACATCGGTCTCATCGGCCTCGCCGTGATGGGGCAGAACCTCGCCCTCAACATCGCCGACCACGGCTTTCGCATCTCGGTCTATAATCGCACGACTTCAAAAACGGCCGAGTTTGTTAAGAACAACCCCGAAACTCCCGGCGGTTTGCACGCCGCGCTCACGCTCGAGGACTTCGTTGCCTCGATCAAGCGTCCGCGCAAAATCATCATCCTCGTTCAGGCCGGCAAAGCGACCGACGCGGTGATCGACAGCCTCGTGCCGCTGCTGGAAAAGGACGACATCATCATTGATGGCGGGAATGCTCTTTGGAACGACACCATCCGGCGCGAAAAAGATCTCGCAAACCAAGGACTGCGCTTCATCGGCTCCGGCGTGTCTGGTGGCGAGGAAGGTGCCCGCTTCGGACCGTCCCTCATGCCCGGCGGCGCGGATTCTTCCTGGCAGGAACTCGCTCCGATCTGGAACGCGGTCGCGGCCAAGGTTGATGCCAAAACCGGCAAGCCCCTCGAGGGCGCGGCCCTCGGCAAGCCGATCCAAGGCGGCGTGCCGTGCACGACCTACATCGGCCCCAACGGCGCGGGGCATTTTGTGAAAATGGTCCACAACGGCATCGAATACGGCGACATGCAGTTGATCTGCGAGGCCTACAACATCATGCGCCACGGCATCGGCCTGACCATTGAGGAAACCCAGCAGGCCTTCGCCTCTTGGAACGCGGGCGATCTGGATTCCTTCCTGATTGAAATCACGGCCAATATTCTTGCGGTGAAAGACCCGGTTACCGGCGTGCCGATCGTGGATATCATTCAGGACCGCGCCGGACAAAAAGGCACTGGCAAATGGACGGTGACCGACGGCCTCAACGCCGGCATTCCGATTTCCACAATGTCGGAAGCGGTTTTCGCCCGCTGCCTCAGCGCCATTAAAGAAGAACGCGTCGCCGCCGCAAAAGTGTTGAGCGGCCCGCAAGCCAAGTTCTCGGGGAACAAGCAGGAACTCATCGATGCCGTGCGCGACTCGCTCTACGCCTCGAAAATTTGCTCCTACGCGCAAGGCTTCGCGCTCATGCGTGCCGTCGCCGCCGAGCAGAACTGGCCGCTGAACTTCGGCGAAATTTCGATGATCTGGCGCGGTGGTTGCATCATCCGGGCGCGGTTCCTCCAACGCATCAAAGAAGCCTTCGACCGCAATCCCGCTTTGCCGAATTTGCTGCTCGATCCCTACTTCAAAGACATCATCGATCGCACCCAATCCCATTGGCGCAAGATCGTCTCCGACGCTGTCCTCTCGGGCATTCCGGCTCCGGCCTTCGGGGCCTCGCTGGCCTACTTCGACAGCTACCGCTCGGAGCGCCTGCCGGCCAATTTGCTTCAGGCCCAGCGCGACTATTTCGGTGCGCACACCTACGAGCGCACCGACCAGCCGAAAGGGAAATTTTTCCACTTCGATTGGGTGGGAGACAAACAACAACACGAAGCCTGATTTATGACTGACACTTGGTTCATTGTTCCTGCGGAAAAGCACGACAGTCTTGTGACCCGCGCCTACCTGGCCCGCGGCTACAGCAAGGACGAGGCGCAAGCCGCCGCCCGCTTCTGCCACAGCGCGGCGCGACACGGCATTCGCACACACAACGCGCTCAAAGCCCTCCATCTCGATGATCTCTTCGGCAGCAAGGTCGGCCGATGGACGCCGGGGGCTCAGATTGAAAAAATGCCCTCACGATTTGCCGCAGCGGAGTCGTGGGATGGACACAACAAGCTCGGCCAGGCCGTGGCCTACGAGGCGATGGAGCGTTGCATGCAACTCGCCGACAAATACGGCGTGGGAATGGTCAGCGTGGACAACGCCACGCATTATCTGTGGGGTGGGGGATATGTGATCGATGCCGCGCTCAAGGGCTACATTGCCTACACGAATTGCACCTCGGCCACCTCCGAGGTCGTGCCATTCGGCGGCAAGACGCCGACGATGGGCACCAATCCTCACTCGTGGGGTTTCCCGACGCAGGACGCCGTGGGTTTTCCGATCGTCATCGACTGGGCGACCTCCACCGTGGCTATGGGCCGCGTGCAGCAGTTCGCCCGCGAGGGCAAGGAACTCGGGCATGGCTGGGCTGTCGATGCAGGCGGCCAGCCGACCACCGATCCGAACAAAGCCGTGGCCTTGCTGCCATTCGGCGCTCACAAGGGCTACGGGCTCGGGTTGATTGATGAACTTTACGCCGCATTCATCGGCGGTGGCTTACCATCCATTCGCGGAACGGCCAAAGGCCACCCGCAAGAAAAGCGCGGGTCCACCTTCTTTTTCCAATGCATCCATCCCGAAGCGATGCACGGCCACGACTACGCTCTCGGCCGTTCACAAGCCGAGAATATCAAAGCCTGCCTCGCCGATATTCTTGGCCAAGGCAACGAAAAGTGCATCCTGCCGGGCGAGCTCGAAGCGAAAGCGGCCAAGCTCACCGAAGCCCACGGCGGCCTCCTTTTCACCAAGGCGGAAATCGAGAGCTTCGCCCACATCACCGACGAACTCGGCGAGCCCGCCTGGAAGCCCGAAGAATTTCAAACCCTCAACCACTAAAAAACCATGTCACTCCCGCTCCGCGAAAAAAACACCTGCCACTACGATCAAATCAGCCTTGGCGAAGTCATGCTTCGCCTCGACCCCGGCGAGGGGCGCATCCGCACCGCCCGCCGCTTCGACGCCTGGGAAGGCGGCGGCGAATACAACACCTCGCGCGGGCTGCGCAAATGTTTCGGTCTGAAGACCGCCGTTTGCACTGCTTTTGTGGACAACGAGGTCGGGCATCTCATTGAGGATTTCATCATGCAGGGTGGGGTGGACACCTCGTTCATCAAATGGCGCGAGGACGACGGCATCGGCCGCACCGTGCGCAACGGCCTCAATTTCACCGAGCGCGGATACGGCGTTCGCGGAGCGGTCGGCGTGCCGGATCGTGGACACACCGCCGCGTCGCAGCTCAAGCGCGGCGACTTTGACTGGGATCACATTTTCGGAAAACTCGGCGCGCGCTGGTTCCACACCGGCGGGATCTTCGCGGCGTTGTCGGAATCCACCGCCGACATCACGATCGAAGCCGTTCAGGCCGCCAAGAAGCACGGCACCATCGTGAGCTACGACCTCAATTATCGTCCGTCTCTTTGGAAATCCATCGGCGGCCAGGCCAAGGCCCGCGAGGTCAATCGCGAGATCGCCAAATATGTCGATGTGATGATCGGCAACGAGGAGGACTTCACCGCCTCGCTCGGATTTGAAGTCGAAGGCGTCGACCACAATTTGAGCAACATCGAAACCGATGCCTTCAAGCGCATGATCGAGACGGCGGTGAAGGAATACAAAAACTTCAAAGTCGCCGCGACCACGCTGCGGGCCGTCGCCACGGCCATCAAGAACGACTGGAGCGCCATCTGCTGGCACGACGGCAATTTTTTCGAAAGCCGCAAATATCCCGGCCTCGATATCCTCGATCGCGTGGGTGGCGGCGACAGTTTCGCCAGCGGCCTGGCCTTTGGATTTCTCGAACACAACGACGCCCAACTCGCCGTCGATTACGGTGCCGCGCACGGCGCGCTGGCTTCCACCACACCCGGCGACACATCGATGGCCACGCGCAAGGAAGTCGAGAAACTCATGAAAGGCGGCGGCGCCCGCGTGGTGCGATAAAGGCTCCCTTTAAAAGCGACAGCGTGATTCCCGCCAACTCCACCGTTCTCTTCCAAGGCGACTCCATCACCGATTGCGGCCGCAACCGCGATGCGGACTCCGGACCGAACAGCCGCTTCGGCCTGGGGCAAGGCTACGCTTTGCTCGCCGCGACGGAGTTGTTGGGCGCAAGGCCCGCCGATGGACTTCGATTCTTGAACCGGGGAATCAGCGGCAACCGCATCGTGGACCTCTACGCCCGCATCCTCAGCGACACCATCAACCTGAAGCCGGATATCGTTAGCATTTTGATCGGCGTGAACGATACCTGGCACGGGAAGGAGCACGGCAACGGGGTTTCCGTCCCGAAGTATGAGCGGGTTTACCGCGAGTTCCTCTCGGAAGTGCGTGCGGCATTGCCCGGCGTGAAGTTTGTCTTGTGCGAACCCTTCGTCCTTCGCTGCGGGGTGGTTGGGGACGATTGGATCGAGGAGATCGACCAGCGGCGAATGGTCGTGGCGGAACTTTCCCGGGAATTCGGCGCCGTGTTGGTGCCATTCCAATCGGTGTTCGACGAGGCCGTAAAAACCGCGCCGCCGGAATACTGGGCCGCCGACGGCGTGCATCCCTCGCCCGCAGGCCACCACCTCATGGCCAAATGCTGGCTCGAAAAAACGGCGTCCATCTGATCCCGCAGCCACCCTTTTAAAAAAACCATGAAACCAGCGGAACTCTTCAATCTTTCAGGCAAAACGGCGGTCGTCATTGGCGGCACGGGGGAATTGTGCGGAGCCATGGCCGAGGGCTTGGCGGCGGCGGGGGCGAATGTTGTCCTCGTCGGGCGCGATGCTTCCAAGGCGGAAAAGCGGATTGCCGCGATCAAATCGGATGGGGGACTGGTTTCCTTTGAACCCTGCGAGGCCACCTCGCGCGGGGCCCTGGAAGCCCTTGCCGACCGGGTTTCCAAGGCGCACGGGCGGATCGACATTCTTGTCAACGGCGCGGGAGTGAACAGCGCCACGCCGTTCCTCGAAATCTCCGACGAGGAAGTGGACCGCATCATCAATATCAACCTCAAGGCGGTGGTGGTGGCCTGCCAGGTTTTCGGCAAGCCCATGCTGGCCTCGGGCGGCGGCAGCATCATCAATCTCGGCTCCATGTCGGGGATCATTCCGCTGTCGCGGGTCTTCACCTACTCGGCGACCAAGGCGGCGGTGCACAACCTCTCGAAAAACCTCGCCCGCGAATGGGCGGCGCAAGGGGTTCGCGTCAACACGCTCGTCCCCGGTTTTTTCCCCGCCGAGCAGAACCGCAAAGTCCTCACGCCCGACCGGGTGGCTTCGATCATGGGCCACACGCCGATGAAACGCTTCGGCGAGGCCCGCGAACTCATCGGCGCCACGCTGCTCCTGGCCTCGGAGGCCGGCAGTTTCATCACCGGAACGGAACTCGTCGTCGACGGCGGGTTCGCCTCCATGACCATATGAAATTCATCCACGAAGATTTTCTGCTCGGGACGCCGCAGGCGCGGAACCTCTACCACGGTTATGCCGCCGCGCAGCCGATCATCGACTACCACTGCCACCTGCCTCCGGCGGAGATCGCGGCGGACAAGCGGTGGAGCGACATTGCCGAACTCTGGCTCGGTGGCGACCACTACAAATGGCGCGGCATGCGCGCGGCCGGCATCGACGAGCGTTTCTGCACCGGCGATGCCACGGCGTGGGAAAAGTTCTCCCAATACGCCGGGGCCATGCCGCAATTCCTCCGGAACCCGCTCTACCATTGGTCGCACCTCGAACTCGCGCGCTACTTCGGCATCGACGACCGCCTGCTCAATCCCTCCACCGCGCGGGAGATTTTCGACCGTTGCAATGAAATGCTCGCCCAGCCCGGTTTCTCCGCCCGCGGGTTCATGGAGCGCTCGAATGTCGAGGTGGTGTGCACCACCGACGACCCAGTGGATTCCCTGGAACACCACCGCGCCATCGCGGCGGACAAAAATTTCAAGATCCGCGTGCTGCCGACCTGGCGCCCCGACAAGGCGCTGCTCATCGACCGGCCCGAGGTTTTCACGGGATGGCTCGCCGCCTTGGAGGAGGCCGCAGGCATCGATGTGGCCTCGTTGGACGACTTGATGACCGCCCTGCAGAAACGCCATGATTTTTTCGCCGCCAACGGATGCAGGCTGTCCGACCGCGGCCTCGAGACAGTCTGGGCCGAGGATTGCACGCGGGGCGAAGCGGCGGGGATTTTTGCAAAAGCCCGCGCTCGCCAACCCATCACCCCCGCCGAGGCGGTGCGCTACAAATCCTTCCTCCTGCACGAACTCGCCGCGATGGATTCCGCCCAAGGTTGGACGATGCAAATCCACTACGGCGCGCTGCGTTCGGCGAACACCCGGATGCTCCACCGGATCGGCCCCGACACCGGTTTCGATTCGATTGGCGATTGGCCAGTGGCTTCTGGAATGGCACGGCACTTCGACCGCTTGGACGCCGCGGGCAGCCTGCCGAAGACCATCATCTACAATCTCAATCCCCGCGACAACGAGGTCATCGCCACGATGATCGGGAATTTCCAGGACGGCATCACCGCCGGCAAAATGCAATTCGGCAGCGGGTGGTGGTTCAACGACCAACTCGACGGCATGACCCGCCAGATCGAGGCCCTCTCGCAGCTTGGCCTGCTCTCCCGCTTTGTCGGCATGCTCACCGACAGCCGCTCGTTCCTCTCCTACACCCGGCACGAATACTTCCGCCGGTTGCTCTGCGACATCCTCGGCCGCGACATGGAGCGCGGGCTCATCCCCGACGACATCGAACTGGTCGGCAGCATGGTGACCGACATCAGCTATCGCAACGCCCGCGAGTATTTCGGTTTTCAGCCGCCCGGAGACTCTCCTTAGGAACGCCGAGGTCCTCCTCGGCCCGAACCGCATTACGCGGTGCTGCCCCCCGGCTTGACGCCGTAGGCAATCCGCTCGCCTCTTGTTTGTATTATTTCTTGAATCCTGAAACCAATCACGCCATGGGGTCGGCTTGCGTGCCTTTATTTCCGTCCTCCCGGGATTCCTTGCTGGTAAAATAATGCAAAAAACCGCCGTGATTCTTCATTTCCATTTCTTGGGCCGCTCACTAGATATCACCGCCCGTCCTTCAAGATTTCCTCCCAGAATTTCGCCCAAACCATGTTTAAAAAAATCATAGCCCTGATGCTGGTCCCGGTCGCGTTTGCCCTTGCGGATCAGGAGCCTGACACTGCGGAGGTCGATCCGCTGCAGCGTGTCGAGCAAGACCAAGGCGACGGGGGCTCGGGCGGCCTGGGTATTTCCAACCGCAACCTCGTGGCGGCGAATCGCCAGGATTACACGCACACCTCCTCCTACAAACCCAGTTGCCCGGGCACCAAGGCCATCGACGGCGACGAGACGAGCGCATGGATTCCCGAAGCCGGCGGCAGGGAGGATTTCCTCGAAATGTCCTGGGGGCTGGCTGTGCCGGTGACCCAAGTGGACATTCTTGAAAAATACAGCGCCGATATTTCCAGCCTCTCGCTGGAACTTTTCGATGGCAAAAAATGGGAGGCGATTCCGCACAGCGGTGATGGCCCGAGGAGCCTTTTTGAATTTTCGCCCCGGCCAGCCAGCGCGCTGAGGATTAGGATAAAAACCACGGCTGGCGAAGGGGGGATCGCCGAGGTGGTTGTTGCGGACAGGCAGTCCAAGGTCACATTGCCTCGCTTCGGCTCCGCCGCGCTGGTCGCTGCCATGGAGGATGCGGATGCCGTTGTGCTGTTTGATGGCAGCCCTTACGCCTACAGCAAGGCAGGGCGCGGGTTGATTCAACTGAGAAAACCCGAGGCTTGCCTCGCCGATGTCTGGACCGAGCCGGTGCTTGAATCCCTTTGCAGCAGCTTGGGCGGCAAAATCGAATCCACCGAGCCCGGTCGACTCGAAGTCACATTGAACGGTCGCACCTTCACCATGGACACGGGTGCCGAGATGCCCATCGCGGACCAAATCAAATCCCTCGCGAGCCAAGCGGGGTTGGAATTCCTGCGCCAAGGTCCTCTCGTGATGGTGGGCCGCCGGCTTGGACCGCTCGGCGATGCCGCCGTGGTTTCCGAACTCACCGCCCTCCTCGGCCGGAACCCCTACTTCATCGCCATCGAGCCCTCCGACCCCGGTGGTCTGCAGCAACCGCAGAAATCAGGCTTCAGCGCTTTGATCGAAAATGTCATCGCCAAAATAAAAAGCTGGTTCGCCGAACCGCCCCCGGCGGCCGATGCGGTCATCACTCCGACCATGGTTCGCGAGGGCGTCACTCTCGAATGGCCGGGCTTCCGCGCCACGGCCGACCCACTCACCAACGCCGATGCCTGGTTGAAATATTCCGAAACCACGGCGGTTCGGCCATGGGTCGGAGCGCAGCTCTACATGAAGCCGTTCGTCGTGCCCCCGAAGCAGGTCGAAAGCGCGGAGGAATTTGAAGCACTCAAGGCGCAAATCCGCTCCGCTCCGGAGCAGAACGAGGTCATCGCCACGCGCGATTTTTTGAAGAGATACCACAAAAGGCTCTCCGATGAATTCAGGGTCTACAAAGCGCTCGGCATCGATGTGATCAACCAGACAGCGCCCAAGGACTGGCCGGACAACATCCACGATGATTTTGTGACTTGGGCCTCCACCTACGCCTTGACCTACTACCTGGCCAAAAATTTCGGCGTCGCGGCCCACCAGTATGGCAACGAGCCGGACCCGTATTTCAACAAATCGACCGACCAACAGATCGCTCGGCGGCTCACCTTGACGGCGGATGCCGTTCATTGCGCGATCGAGGATGCGAACCGCGACAGTGGCCAAAAATTGGAAGCGGTTTTCTCGGCCCCGGTCTTGGCGAGCGATTTCACAGGCCGCACGGCCAGGATCATGATGCAAAATTTGTATACGCGATACGATGGCAGCCGCAGCCCCACGCCGCTCTTCCAGCTTTTCAACCGGCACCGCTACAACGGCAGGCCGCACCAAAATGTTTTGGAGATCCAAAAAGCCAAAAAAATGATGCAGGAGGAAGCGGGCAAAGCGCTGCCCCAGGTCTTCACGGAGCTGAACTATTCCACCGGCGGGAATTGGTCCCGCCCCGGCGTCACTTTTCTCAATGACACCCCTCGCGTCTTCACCTCCCTCGCCAGTATTTGGGGCATGATGATGCAGGAGCAGGGTGTGTTCGGAATTTTCCTTTTCAGTTTAAACAATGCCGGTGTTTGGTTTCGCGAAATCAAGCCCCCGGTGCCCAAAGTGGTCGCTGCGCCAGACCCAACTCCGGTCGCGGCCGAAAACGCGCCCGCTCCGGCCGATGCCCCTGCGGCAACTGAGCCGCCCGCCACCTCTGAGGAACCACCTGCCGCAGTCGTTGCCAGCGAGCCGGCCCCCATTGCCCCGGTTCGCCGGATCGGCCCCTTCTCGAACACGGTTACCTACTCCATGTATCCCGAGCAGGACCCGGGATCGAAACCGAAGCGGCGCGAGCAAATTGCCTACGGGACGAAAAACTTCGAGGTCGCCCGCTTGTTCGGGCGCGGATTCCACGGAAGCCGGCCGTTGCTCAAAACCGATGTCTCGTGCTCCGACCCGGAATACAATGCTTGGACGGCTTTCGACGAGGCGGGCGGGCGGTATTTCATTTGGTCCGTGCAGGCGGATGAATTTGCGCCTTACGAACTCGAGTTCGACTTGGGCAAGCTGGACCTGCCGCCTGATGCGCTCGTGACGGCCGAGATGGTCAGCGGCGCGCGCCACGGGGAGGCCACGCTCGCCACCACGCTGCCGGCGGACAGGAAAATCCGCCTACACCAACCCGCCCAGAGCGCCATTTTGCTGACGGTTCACAGCCGCCCGCTCAAGCAGGAGACCATTTTTCCAACTGCGGACGCGACCGTGATCCAAGCCGAAAAATCGCAGGAGAATTCCGGCGGCGACGCCTTGCTCCGGGTCGGTCGCAATGCAAAGAGCGGGCTCAACAAGATCAGCTTCCTGAAATTTAAAATTCCGGAAAGCGATGCCGACATCCAGCGCGCCGTTTTGGAATTGCACGGAAAAAGCGACAGCCTCCATGCCTACGATGGCGGCTTCCTCTTCAGGGTTTATGCGGTGGAGGAGGCGGATTGGGATGAACAAACGATCACCGCCGAAAACGCTCCGGGCGTCGCCAAGACGGTTTCCGCGCTGGAGAAAATCGATTTGCAAAACTATCCCGCAGGGCATGTGACCTGCTTCAACACCCCCTCCCAAATGATGCTCGATCTCACGCGGGTCGTGCAGGAGGCCCGGAACAATAACAAAGATTCAGTGGATTTGGTCTTGATTCGAGAGGTGCATTGGCCGGAAGAGAATACAGACTCCGTCTCGGCCGCCATCGCATCCCGCGAGGCCGGACCAGAAAAATCCCCGAAGCTGCATCTCTGGGAGTAGACCCGCCCGCCAATGCAATCACAAACCATCGAAAATCCCTCCGTGCCCTCCAAGAAAGTCCTGAACAGGGCGCGGCTCAATTTCGGCCTCGTCAACATCCTCTCCTCCGGTGACGAGGGGGCGTTCTCGCCGTTCCACACTGTGATCGTGAGGGCGCTGGGCGGCGGCGACACGCATCTGGGCTTCATCGGGGGCGCGATGTCGTCCCTGCCGGGCATGTTCGCGTGGCTCGGCGCAATCATCCTCCGGCTATTCGGCTACAACCGGCGGGCCTTGATGTGGACGATGTTCGCCGGGTGCGCCATCCAATGCGGCATCGTGGTTTTGCTGGTGTTGGCAGCTAGGCAATTCGAGTGGGTCACCTACCTGCTCTACGGATACCTGAGCTTGATCACATTAACCTGCATCCTGGCCGGTGCGGGGGGCACGATCACCATGAGTTGGATTGGCGATTTGGTGCCGGTGACCCAGCGCGGTTGGTTCGTGAGCGGCATGTCGATTCTCTCGAACTTGGGGTTGATTGCATTCCAGTTTTTGTTCGCCCAGTTGTCCACCCGGGCAGAGGGGTTCATGGCCTATGCGGCTCTTTTGGGCCTCTGCTGCGCCACGACCTTTGTGGCGGTCCTGCTCTGCCTCACGATTCCCGACCGCCGGACCCAGGCGGTGAAATTCGTTTCGAGCGATCCCTCCGAGCGCCTCGACTACAAATACCGGCCCCTGTGGTTGCTGGTGTGGTTCGAGAGCACCTGGCGTATCGGCCGCATCTCGCTCGCGGCCTTCACCACGGCCTACCTGCTCGATTACTTCGGGCTCAAATTGGACAAGATCATCCTCATCTACATGCTGGTGAATGTGGTGAATATTTTCATGCTCTACGCCGTCGGGCGGCTCTCCGACAACATCGGCAACCGCTATCCGCTCGCCGTGATTTCCTGCGTCTGCGCCGCGAGCATGCTGCTCTGGGTCACGAGCGCATGGTGGGGGATTTGGGCGGTCATCGCCTACCAGGTCATCAACGGCATGGCGGGATCCACGCACTGGATGTTGCTGACCAATCTCTCGCTCCAGGTCTACCCGCCGAAAGGCCGCGCGAATTTCCTTTCGTTCTCCCGAAGTTTTGTCGGCGTGATGGGCCTCGCCGGCTCCACGGCCGCCGGCTACTTCCTGGCCTCCATGCGCGGATGGTCGTTCCAACTTTGGGGCGCGGAAATCAACCATTACCATTTGTTCTTCCTGGGCTGCACGGCGCTCACCTTCACCTGCCTGGTCCCGCTGTGGTTCCTCGGGAAAATGGAAATGCCGGACCACGGCGAGAACCCGGCGGAAAACCCCTTGGACTGATCGCGGGAGGGACGATGAAAGACAAAACGGAATTCGCCCGGCGCATCCTCGCGCTGCCGGTCTTCGACACGCATTCCCACATCAACGCCCCGGGAATGCCGGTGGCCGCGAGGAATTTCGCCGACCTCGGGCATTACTTCTGGCTGGCCCAGCAACTCAAGGGCGCGGGGTGGAAGGAACCCGAAACGCTCGATGGCGCCGCTGCGGAAGCCTATTTTGACGCTTTTGCCAAAACCGAAAACACCGCGATGAATTGGTGCCTGCGGAAAATCCTGCTCGACCTCTACGGGGTCGAACTCCGCTCCGCGCGCGACATCCTGGCGGCCGACCA
>Ga0172372_10008903_pt1 | contig 13136 bp, 15 predicted proteins | sample LakKiv5m_2_FD_114544 | JGI IMG/M metagenome (GOLD analysis project Ga0172372, IMG submission 114544) | Freshwater microbial communities from Kabuno Bay, South-Kivu, Congo - kab_092012_9.5m | ecosystem: Environmental > Aquatic > Freshwater > Lake | place: Democratic Republic of the Congo...
ATCTACAAAGAACAACGCTTCAGCGACCATGCGCCGTTCATGGTGGACTACAAGGACTGAACATGAAGAGCAACGAACCCATCGTATTGATGGTGGCAGGCATCGCTCTGCTCGCCCTCACCGCCATCCACCCCCACGATTACGCAACTTGGTGGATGGAGACCGCGCCTATCTTCATCGCGCTGCCTATCCTCATCGCCACCTTCAAGACTTATCGCCTCACCCCCCTCACCTATCGCCTGCTGTTCCTGCACGCCCTCATCCTCATGGTCGGCGGTCATTACACCTATGCCGAAGTGCCGCTGGGCTACTGGATGCAAGACTGGTTCGGCTTCGCGCGCAACAACTACGACAAGATCGGCCACCTCGCGCAAGGCTTCATCCCCGCCCTGCTGTTCCGCGAACTGCTGTTGCGCAGCTCGCCGCTGAAGCAGGGCAAGCTGCTGTTCACGCTGGTCACCGCCAGCTGCCTCGCCGTCAGCGCGGTGTACGAACTCATCGAATGGGGCGCTGCAGAAGCGATGGGCCAAGGCGCAGATGCCTTCCTCGGCACGCAGGGTTATGCGTGGGATACGCAGTCGGATATGTTGATGGCGTTGATCGGGGCGATGGTGGCGCAGGGGGTGTTGGGGAAGGTGCAGGACAAAGAACTAGTTCATTAGCTCATTTCAGATTTGCGTTTTGCAAACTTATACACGGCTGCCACGACTCCACTAACTGCAACCACACCGCCAGCAATTGCTACTGGAGCCGCCCATGCTGGTGCAGTTCCAATGCCAACGACTGCTAAAGCTGGGCCAGCCCAACCACCGATGGCCGCACCTGCTGCCGCAAAAGGCACGGTTGCGGCCATGCCTATGCCACCTGTTGCTAAACCGACACCAGACCCCAAAATACCTCCTGCAACCCCGCCAATTGAGGCACCAACAGCACTAATTGCACCAGTGGCTGAAGTGCCTGCGGCAATTACACCTAAGGTTGTAGCGGCAGTGCCTCCCGCAACCGAAACGCCAATTGCAGCGTTTCCAATCTTGTTTTTTGACAGCCCGTTACTTGATTTCACAGACGTTTTATCGTTTGTCGGCTGCATATTGCTGGCTCTCCAAAATGGAAAATTTTCCACGACATTCTTTTTCGGCTTCGCTAACTATATGGTTGTATGTAGCGTTCATACCGACTCCTGCTGAATAACCAATGTTGTCACCGCATTGATACAAAACTTTCGGCGCTCCAAGTAGCTTGTATTTTTCATAGAACTCATCAGAAATTCCAGAAGGTTTTCCGTCGCAGGCAACTAAGAGCCATGCAACACAACCAACTAAAATAATTTTCTTCATCCGTGTCCCCTTTTGTAATGAATCGCGTAATAAATGCCTATCGTGAAAAGGTGAAATAAAAGTGCATAAACAGAAAAGCAACATTAATTTTCCAAATCAAAACAGAGGAAACCATAACCCGTTTTGGGTTATCCCGCAACAGGTTATTAGTCTGGGCAGATGCCCAGCTCGTTACACAACACTGAATATCAGTTATTTCGCGCCATGCTTGTCGAGGCGAGGGTTATTTCTGGCCTTACTCAAGTAGAAGTGGCAGAGCGATTGGTTAAGCCGCAAAGCTATGTGTCGAAATACGAGCGAGGAGAAAGAAGGCTGGATTTCCCAGAGTTCATTGAATTGGCCGGAATTCTGGAAATTGATGTAGGACTGTTCGTGAGCGCCTATCAGGTTGCGCTGTCAGAAACAAAGGCACCCAAGATTCGCCGCAAGAAGACTAGCTAGATATTGATGCGCTTGCGTCTTTCCACGGCGCCACCTTCAACAGTAACGCCATCCCCGGCAACGCCAGCAGCACGCACAACCAGAAGAACATCTCCCATCCCATCGCTTCCACCAGCCATCCCGCTGTCGCATTCATGAAGGTGCGCGGCACGGCGGCGAGGCTGGTGAACAGGGCGAACTGGGTAGCGGTGTAGGCGGGGTGGGTGGTGCGGGCGATGAAGGCGACGAAGGCGGCGGTGCCGACACCGACACCGAAGGCTTCCAGTCCGATGACCATGCCAAGTTGGGTCAGTTCGGCTGCGCCGATGACATCGTGGTGCCCTTGCGAGGCGAGCCAAGCGAAGCCGAAGATGGACACCACCTGCACCGCGCCGAACAACCACAGCGCGCGGTTGATGCCGATCTTCAACATCCACAAACCGCCCAACAAGCCGCCGATGACGGCAGGCCACAAGCCCGCATTCTTGGCGATGAGGCCGATCTCGGTCTTGCTGAAACCCATGTCCATGTAGAACGGTGTGGCCAGCGCGGTGCATAGGCTGTCGCCCAGTTTGTAGAAGAACAGGAAGGCGAGGATGAGCAGCGCGCTGCGCCAGCCTTGGCGTGTGATGAACTCGTGGAAGGGTTCGACCACCGCTTCGCGCAATGTCTTGGGCGGTGTGGCACGGTGCGGTTCGCTCACCATCAGGGTCATCACCATGCCGGGCAGCATAAACAGCGCGGTGATGATGAACACCATGCTCCACGGCAGATGGTCGGACAGGATGAGTGAGAGCGAACCGGGGATGAGGCCCGCGATGCGGTACGCATTGACGTGGATGGAGTTGCCGAGGCCGAGTTCGGCATCGGACAACAACTCGCGGCGATAGGCATCCAGCACGATGTCCTGCGTGGCGCTCAGGAAGGCGAGCAGGGTGCAGAACAACACGATGCTGCTCATCTCGGTCTGCGGCGAGAAGCCGCCTAGCGTGGCGATGACCAGCAACAATCCCACTTGCGACAGCAACATCCAACCGCGCCGCCGACCCAGCGCGGGCACGGCATATCTATCCAGCAGCGGCGACCAGATGAACTTCCACGTGTAGGGGAACTGGATGAGCGCGAACAGCCCGATGGTCTTGAGGTCGATGTGCTCGCTGCGCAGCCATGCGGGCACCAGATTGAACAGCAGATACAGCGGCAGACCGGAAGAGAACCCGATGAAGACGCAGATGAGCATGCGTCGCGTGAAGAGTTGTTGCCAGATGGTCATTTAAAAAGCCTTCACCACAGAGACACAGAGACACAGAGAAAGACCAAACAACGTAGAGGTTAGGCCGTTCGCGGTGAGCTCGAAACACGCACAGCCCTTGGCCAAGCGCACTGCAAACGGATTGGCTGTGTCTGAAAGAAGTTCTCTGTGTCTCTGTGTCTCTGTGGTGATTGGTTTGATAGCCATTTCAAACAGACCGCTTCACCCGATACACCGCCATGCTGCCCAACAGGTTCGGCAGGACGAGTACGTCGTTGCCACCCGTCATCACATGGCGCGCGAGGATGCTCACTTCATGCGTGGCGCACAGGTCTTCGAAATCATGCAGGGTGCACAGGTGCACGTTCGGTGTGTCGTACCACTGGTAAGGCATGTCGTGCGATACGGGCATCCTGCCCAGCATCACTTGCATGCGGTTCTGCCAGTACCCAAAGTTGGGGAAGCTAACAACACCTTCACGCCCCACGCGCAGGATCTCTTTCACCAGCGCCTCGGTGTGCTTGGTCGCCTGCAAGGTCTGCGACAGGATGACGAAGTCGAAGGCGTCGTCCTCGAAATCGGCAAGGCCGGATTCCAGATCGTTCTGGATGACGTTCACGCCGTTGGCGATGCAGGTGGCGACATTCGCATCGCTGATTTCGACACCGTAGCCGCACACCTTGCGTGTCTCGCGCAGATAGCGCAACAGGCTACCGTCACCGCAACCGAGGTCGAGCACAGCCGAGCCTTCGGGGATCCAAGAAGCGATGGCGGCGAAGTCGGGGCGGGATTGGATGATGGAGGTGTTCATCGTGCGCACTCCTCTCCGACGCGGTCGAGATAGTTCTTCATCACCGCCATGTATTGCGCGTCGTCCATCAGGAAAGAATCGTGGCCGTGGTCGGAGGTGACTTCGGCGTAGCTCACGTCGCGACGGTTGTGCAGCAGGGCGTGCACGATCTCGTGCGAGCGAGCGGGTGAGAAGCGCCAATCGGTGGTGAACGACACCACGAGGAACTTGGCTTTTGCAGCAGCGAAGGCGCGGTTCAAGTCGCTATCCAGATCGCGCGCAGGGTCGAAGTAGTCCAGCGCCTTGGTCATCAGCAGATAGGTGTTGGCGTCAAAATACGCGGCGAACTTGTCGCCTTGGTAACGCAGGTAAGACTCGATCTGGAACTCGATGTCGTAGCTGAAATTCAGTTTGCCGTGACGCAACTCACGCCCGAACTTGTCGGCCATCGCGTCGTCGGAAAGATAAGTGATGTGTCCCAACATGCGTGCCAAGCGCAGTCCTCGTGTCGGCACTACGCCGTGTTCGTAGAAATCGCCGCCGTGGAAATCAGGGTCGGTCAGGATGGCGTTACGTGCAACATCGTTGAACGCGATGTTCTGCGCAGTGAGATGCGGCGCGGTGGCGATGGCCAGCACATGCGCCACGCGGTCTGGATACGCCAGCGCCCACTGCATCGCCTGCATGCCACCCAAGCTGCCGCCGATGATGGCGGCGAAACGTTGGATGCCGAGCTGATCGGCCAAGCGCGCTTGCGCATTGACCCAGTCTTCCACCGTGACCACAGGGAAGGACGAGCCATAAGTTTTACCGGTGGCGGGGTCGATGCTGGAAGGGCCGGTCGAACCGTGACAGCCGCCGAGGTTGTTCAAGCCGATGACGAAGAATTTGAGCGTGTCGATGGGCTTGCCCGGGCCCACCATGTTGTCCCACCAGCCGATGTTCTTGGTGTCGTCTGCGTAGTAACCAGCGACGTGGTGATGTCCCGACAGCGCGTGGCAGATGAGGATGGCGTTGGACTTGTCGGCGTTCAATGTGCCGTAGGTCTCATACATCAACTCGTAGCGTGGCAACACCGCCCCGCTCTTGAAAATGAGAGGTTGCTCAAAGGTGGCGCATTGCGCTTGTACGATTCCAACCGAATTACTCAAAGCGACTCCAAAAGTAAAAACCCGCACAGCTTGGAGCTAGAGCGGGTTCACTCGCTTTAGCTGGAATGTTTTACGTGCCCCGCAAGCTGAACTCAAATCGGCACGGAGCGAAGTGTCCGTGTTTTGCTGAAAGCTGTCAATTCAAGGAAGCGAAGGGCGCACGGATACGCCAGCTTCCAGACTATGCGCATCGTCATCTTCCTGATCGCGGGCAAGCTCGATTTTCACAGGATCAACCCGCATGCCGCTTAACCCACTCGTTTTTCAAAAGAGCCCTAATTTGCTTCTACATCGCCCCCTTATTATGGGGGCTAGTTTTTATCCATGCGCCGATACTGCACCGCTTCGGCGATATGAGACGTTTGAATGGCTTGGCTGCCCGCAAGGTCGGCGATGGTGCGCGCCACCTTGAGAATGCGGTGGTAGGCACGAGCCGACAGATCGAGGCGGGTGATGGCCTGTCGCAACAACGCTTCGCCTTGCGCGTCGGGGGCGCAATACGTGTCGATCTCGGTGACCGACAGCCGGGCATTGGGTTTGCCTTGGCGCGCCAATTGACGCTGGCGTGCGATCTCGACACGCGCTTGGATGTGGGCACTGCGTTCGCCGTCGGATTGTTTGAGCAAGTCTTCCTGCGGCACGGCGGGCACTTCGATCTGGATGTCGATGCGATCCAACAAGGGGCCGGAGATCTTGCCGCGATAACGCGCCACTTGGTCGGGCGTGCAGCGGCACTTGCCGTTGAAGTGACCGAGGTAACCGCAGGGGCAGGGGTTCATCGCCGCCACGAGTTGGAACTGCGCTTTGAAATCGGCACGGCGCGCGGCACGCGAGATGGTGATGTGCCCACTCTCCAACGGCTCGCGTAACACTTCCAGTACGCCTCTATCGAACTCAGGCAATTCATCTAGGAACAACACACCGTGCATCGCCACTGAGATCTCGCCGGGACGCGGGTTGCTGCCGCCGCCTACCAGCGCCACGGCAGAAGCAGTGTGGTGCGGCGCACGGTACGGACGGCGCTTCCAGTTAGTGACATCGAACTGGCTGCCCAGCGATTGCATGGCGGCGGATTCGAGTGCCTCCTCTTGCGTCATCTGCGGCAGGATGCCAGGGAAGCGCGCGGCCAACATACTCTTGCCCGTTCCCGGTGGGCCACTCATCAGCACCGAATGTCCACCTGCCGCTGCGATCTCCAACGCGCGTTTGGATTGCGCTTGGCCTTTCACCTCTGACATGTCGGCGTAGTGCGGCACGACGGTAGCCACTTGCGGTATATGGCGTGCGAGTCGATCGCGTCCGGCAAGATGCGCCGCGACTTGCAACAAGGAGCGCGCAGGATAGACCACCGCATCCTCCACCAACGCTGCTTCATCTGCGTTCACCTCGGGCAGGATAAAGGCACGACCACTGTCTGCCGCACGATAGGTCATCGCCAGCGCACCGCGTATGGCACGCAGCTCACCCGTCAGTGCCAACTCGCCCGCACATTCATATGCTGCGAGCTTGTCGGCAGGGATCTGCCCCGATGCGGCGAGGATACCGAGCGCGATGGGCAGATCGAAACGTCCGCTCTCTTTGGGTAGATCAGCGGGCGCGAGATTGACGGTGATGCGTTTGGCGGGGAATTCGAACTGGCAGTTCTGCAAAGCGGCGCGCACGCGGTCTTTGCTCTCTTTGACCTCGGCCTCGGGCAGACCGACGATGGTGAATTGGGGCAAGCCGTTAGCGAGATGCACCTCGACCGTGACCAGCGCGGCATCCATGCCCGCCAGTCCACGACTATAGAGGACGGCCAACCCCATTGGACTTATTTTGCTTCCAGTGCGGCCAGCCGCGCTTCCAACTTGGCCAAGCGCTGTTCCAGCACTTCATATTCTTCGCGCGACACCAGATCAAGCTTGGCGAAACCTTGTGCCATCAAAGCGCGGGCGTTTTTCTCAAAGTCCTTTGCGGGACTATTGGCCATCAACTCATTGAGCTTGGCAGACATGTCGTCAAAAAATTTTGCGTTCAGCATGGGAGATTCCTTATCGAGAGAAAGTGGGCCGAGTGTACCAAATCCGTTTGCACCGTCGCAGTGCATCGCCCTGATTTCGCGCCAATCCTTGGTGCATGTTGCTTTCGCGTGATTTTCAGGAGTCGCGCTTGAAAGCCTTTAGATATGGGCTTTTCCGCTCTCTGGCACGGTTGATGCTGATAGGGTGGCGTGGATACTTTTGTCCCGCTTTGAAACTTAACGAAAGGAAATACCATGTTGAAGAAAAATCTGCTTGTTGCCGCACTGGTTGCATCATTCTCTGTTCCTGCCTTAGCCGAAGATCTGACTTTCAGTTCGAATGTGATGCTGGCCAGCGACTACATATTCCGTGGTCAAACTCAGACAGGTAAGGGTGCCGCAATTCAAGGCGGATTCGATTTGACACACGCCAGTGGTTTGTATGCAGGCGTATGGTCCTCCAGCATCAGCTGGTTGGAGAACACGGCTGACAATTCCGGTACCGAAATCGATACCTATGCCGGTTATGCTGGAACAGCTGGCGGTATCGGCTACAACGTTGGCTTCCTGCGTTACAACTACCCTGGCGACTATGGCACGAACCTGTCTGCTGACACAAATGAAATCTATGGTGCAGTTACATATGAAATCGTTACTGCCAAAGTTTCCTATTCTCTGGGTGACACATTCGGTAACGCGAATTCCAAAGGGTCTACCTACTTGGAAGCGGGAGTCAAGTATCCAGTTGCTGACACTGGTCTGACAGTTGGTGCGCACTATGGCAAACAGACCTTCGCCAATAATTCAACCCTTGACTACAACGACTATAACCTCTCTGTGAGCAAAGATTTTGGCGGATATGTATTCGGCCTGATGCTGAACAAACCTAGTCTTGGTACGTATTCCAGCACAGTCGTAACTCTTAGCCGCGCGATGTAATTCAACCGGGGCGGTTCGCCGCCCCGTTCTTAAGGAGTGTGAAGATGAAAATGGTCACCGCAATCATCAAGCCATTCAAGTTGGACGAAGTGCGTGAAGCGCTGTCCGCCATGGATGTGCAAGGCATCACCGTCACCGAGGTAAAAGGTTTCGGTCGCCAAAAGGGACACACCGAGTTGTATCGCGGTGCGGAATATGTCGTGGACTTCTTGCCCAAGATCAAATTGGAAGCAGCGATCAAGGCGGACCAGTTGGACCGCGTGATCGAAGCGATCGAGAAAGCAGCCCAAACCGGCAAGATCGGCGACGGCAAGATCTTCGTGCAAGACCTCGAACAGGTCATCCGCATCCGTACCGGCGAAGTCGGTCCTGAAGCCCTTTAAGGAGAACATGATGAAGAAAATATTAGCCTCATTCATGCTGCTGGCCATGTTGTGCGGCCTAGCGGCACCGTCATTCGCAGAAGAGGCGATTCCTGCCGCCGCGACGACGACTGTAGCAGCCCCTGCGGCTGATGCACCTGCAGCTGAGGCTGCACCGGCTCCCGTTCCCAACAAAGGGGACACCACTTGGATGATGCTGTCCACGCTACTGGTGATCTTGATGATCGTCCCCGGCCTGTCGCTGTTCTACGGTGGCCTGGTGCGCGCCAAGAACATGCTGTCCGTGCTGTCGCAAGTGTTCGGCATCTTCGCCCTGATCTCCATCCTGTGGGTGATCTACGGCTACTCACTGGCCTTCGGCGACGGCGGCTCGATGAACTGGATGATCGGCGACACCTCGAAGTTCTTCCTGGCCGGCTTGACCGGTGACAGCACCGCTGCCACCTTCACCGACGGCGTGGTGATCCCCGAGTTCACTTTCGTGGCTTTCCAACTGACCTTTGCGGCGATCACCACCGCGCTGATCATCGGCGGCTTCGCCGAGCGTATCAAGTTCGGCTCGGTGCTGGCGTTCTCCGCACTGTGGTTCACCTTCGCCTACCTACCCATCGCACATATGGTATGGGCTGGCGGCGGTTATCTGTTCGAGAAGGGCGCACTGGACTTTGCGGGCGGCACCGTGGTGCACATCAATGCGGGTATCGCAGCCTTGGTCGGCGCTATCGTGATCGGCAAGCGTATCGGTTACGGCAAAGAGCCGATGGCACCGCATAACCTGCCAATGACTATGATTGGCGCTTCCCTGCTGTGGGTGGGCTGGTTCGGCTTCAACGCCGGCTCTAACCTAGAAGCCACTGGCGGTGCGGCACTGGCCTTCCTCAACACCATCGTCGCCACCGCTGCTGCAGCACTGAGCTGGATGGCTGCCGAGAAGCTGTTGCGTGGCAAGGCTTCCATGCTGGGGATCGCCTCCGGTGCCGTGGCTGGTCTGGTTGCCGTTACACCGGCAGCGGGCTTGGTTGGTCCGATGGGCGCGATCGTCCTCGGTCTGGTCGTCAGCCCAGCGTGCCTGTGGGCCGTGTCCACCCTGAAGAAGTCGCTGGGCTATGACGACTCACTGGACGTGTTCGGCATCCACGCCATCGGCGGCATCATCGGCGCTATCGGCACTGGCATCTTCGTCGCACCAAGCCTAGGCGGCGTGGGTGTGAAGGACTATGACATGGTGAGCCAAGTGATCACGCAAGCCACTGGGGTAGGGATCACCATCGCTTGGTCTGCTGTGGTCGCCTTCATCTGCTTTAAGCTGGTGGACCTAGTGATGGGTCTGCGCGTGAAAGAAGAAGACGAGCGCGAAGGTCTGGATACCTCAGCCCACGGCGAGCGTGCTTACAACCTGTAACCCTCTCCTCCCTGGAGCCTCCCCGGCTCCTTTTCAAGGGCACCGCAAGGTGCCCTTTTTTTGACAGACCACTCATACCGAAAGTGACCACATGGCAGGCGAAATGGAACAACTCTTTTCTGTCGTAGGACGTGTTTATGTCATGCTGAGGAGAACGACCAACAGAATGATCGATGTGGAATGGATGATCGCGAATGCCGAGTACGCACGCGAAGTGATTCGACTTGCGCGTGAGACTAACGTGGAAGAATTGGTGGAATTAGCGGGCCGTATCGAGGACACGCACCCCTTACTTCCCAGAATCAAACGCGAGGCAGTCGTCGCCGATGTCTTGCCCAACGTACCTAAATACGTACAGAGTTTGCGTTGAATGCACGCTTATATTCGCGCACAACCCAACTGATACCAGCTTTTTATTCGCGCGGCATGGTGCTGCGCGAGAAACCGCTGCGTGAATATCCGCTGCGCGAGAACTGGCGTGAGATGGACAGATCGTACGAGATGGCTTTCTGCGTGTTCATACTGAAGCCGCGATATAGGTCAAGATCATCGTCGGATTCACGTATCGCTTTCGCCACGATGGCGAATGACTCGATGAAGGTCTCCCATGTCTGGAAACGACGCTTGATGTCTTTTTCCAGTGCACGTGAGATGAAATCCACCAATATCTTCGGCAAGTCTTTGCGATAAGTCTGGATGGGGGTGATGGGAAAGTTCAGGATGGCCATGCGCGCATCGAACTGGTTGTCCGCCTCGAAGGTGTGCTTGCCGGTGAGCAAGCGATACAGCACTGCCCCCAGCGCATAGATGTCCGCCCGTTGATCTAATGCCTCGCCTTCCAATTGCTCGGGCGACATATACGCCAGACTGCCAGCCACCACTTCGCCCATCTTGCTGGTGGGGATGGCGCAGCCGAAGTCGGTCAGCTTCGCAATCCCGTTGGGCATGAGAATGATGTTGCCAGGCTTCACATCGCGGTGCACCACGCCAAGGGATGCGGCGTATTGCAAGGCATTGGCCACTTGCTCAATGACCGACAGCACTTGCTCCAACGGTAGCAAAGTGTCCTCTTGGTCATGTCGATCCAGCGGTTTGCCGTTGATGTACTCCATGACCAAGTACGCGCCCGAGGGTTCCTTCAGATCGGCATCGATCACGTGCACGATATTGCGGTGATGCATCTTGCTGCCCAACTCTACCTCGGTGGTGAACATGGCTTTATGCAACTCGGTCTGCGCCGTCTTTCGCAACTGCTTGAGTGCCACCGACGCATACGACTTGTCGCGCAGCGCCAGATAGACATTCGAAGTCGCACCTTCGCCTAATTCGCGAACGATGGAGTAAGGGCCTATACGAAGGGGCGGCATGGATTGGGATGACTCACGAGTGGAGGGCTCGCGTCATAGACTGCGCCGTCGCAGTTTGGTTCTCAGCAATCTAACGAAACACGATGGTCTTGTTGCCGCACACCAGCACGCGGTCTTCTACGTGGTAGCGCAGACCGCGCGATAGCACGGTCTTCTCGATGTCGCGACCGTAGCGCACCAAATCATCGGGCGTGTCGCCGTGGTCGATACGCACGGTGTCTTGTTCGATGATGGGGCCGGCATCCAACTCATCCGTCACGTAATGGCAGGTTGCACCGATGAGCTTTACCCCGCGTTGATAGGCTTGGTGATACGGCTTCGCGCCGACGAAGGAGGGCAAGAAGCTGTGATGGATGTTGATGATGCGGCCGGGGAAACGCTGGCACAGAAAGGGCGGCAATATCTGCATGAAGCGCGCGAGCACCATGGTATCGCCCTGATATTGCTCGAACAGCGCGGCGATCTTCTCGAAGGCGGCGTGCTTGTCGCTTGTCATGTCCACATGGATGAACGGGATGCCGTGCCATTCGACGAAGCTGCGCAGATCCTCATGGTTGGAGATGACGCAGGGAATGTCCACTTCCAATTCACCACTGCGCCAGCGGTGCAACAGGTCGTTCAGGCAGTGATCTTGTTTGCTCACCAACACCACCAGTCGCTTCTTGATGCTGGAATCCGAAAGCTGCCAGCGCATATCGAACGCCTTGGCGATGGCGGTGAAGCGTTGGGCGAATTCTTGCGCACCAAAAGGCAAAGAATCGGAACGGATCTCCTGCCGCATGAAAAATTGTTGGGATTCCAAATCGGTGTGATAACTCGCCTCAACAATAAAGCCGCTGTATTGGGCGACGAACCCTGTAACTGCGGCGATGATGCCCGAACGATCCGGGCAGGAAATGGTGAGGGTGTAGTGATGGTTCTGCATTGAGCGATTCCTTGAATAAGTTGTTTGATTTTACAGGACAAAGCTGTGTACCAATCCACTGCGTAAGCGATAAAATAAGCGCCAATGAATAGCCATGGTGATTGCAATGGCCTCGATCTCAGACGCAGCAATGAATCTATACAACTACACCGCCCCCGTCACTGATCCGAGTCTGCTGAATGACAAGAAGACGAATCGTGATTTCAGCCCGTCAACTGTCGCACAGGCTAAGCTCACTGCGGAAAGTACGATTGTCTCTATCGGAAGCAAGCCGAAAGAAGATGCGTTGACTTACAACGCGCTCGGTCAATTAAGCAACAGCGTTCAGAACAACATCGCCCAAAATCCCGTCCTTCAAGCGCAAAACTTGGTTTCCCATACGCTCAATTCTTTGCGCACCGATGCGACTGCCAATGTACCCAGCGACGTTCTTGCACAACTCGACATCCCGGGTGTGACGAGCAATCGGGCTTAGAGAAATTCCTGCGGCAGTTGCATCGCGCTGACAGATTCTCCCCACAGTACGGACAGGATGCGTGAGGCCTGTTCGGCATCACCGCTGGTAAAGAATTCAACACCCGCTACGCCTGTTGCACGATGCGGCAACTCGATTTGAATACGACGCTGTAACTGCCGCGCTACCGCTTCCCCCGTATCCACCAGGGCGATGTTCTCGCCGACCACCTCACGAATTAACGGTGCCAGAAAAGCGTAATGGGTACAACCCAGGATGAGCGTGTCCGCCCCCTGAGTCAGTAGCGGTGCGGTGTAGCGCTCGATCAAACGGCGCGTATCCGCCTCGGTCAAATGTCCTCGCTCGACTTGCTCGACCAGACCCGGACAGCCTTGGGTGACGATTTTCACATGCCCCGCATATCTTTCCAGCAAGGCAGCGAAACGGGCGCTCTCCAAAGTGCCCACAGTGGCTAATACGCCGACCACGCCGCTCTGGGTGGCAGCGACCGCCGGCTTCACCGCCGGCTCCATGCCTATGATGGGAGATTTGTTGTACTTGACCCGCAACGCGTGTGCCGCCGCCGCCGTGGCAGTGTTGCATGCAATGACGATAGCATCCGCCCCCTGCGAGAACAGATACCGTGTGAGTGCCAGCGAACGTGCTTCGATGTAGGCAGGCGATTTGTCGCCATAGGGGACATGACCGGAATCGGCC
>Ga0172372_10008904_pt1 | contig 13136 bp, 9 predicted proteins | sample LakKiv5m_2_FD_114544 | JGI IMG/M metagenome (GOLD analysis project Ga0172372, IMG submission 114544) | Freshwater microbial communities from Kabuno Bay, South-Kivu, Congo - kab_092012_9.5m | ecosystem: Environmental > Aquatic > Freshwater > Lake | place: Democratic Republic of the Congo...
AGATGAAGGTGGTCGTCATACTCCATTCTTTAAAAACTATCGTCCACAATTTTACTTCAGAACTACAGACGTAACTGGTTCAGTAACTCTCTCACAAGGTGTAGAAATGGTTATGCCAGGAGATAACACCAAACTAACAGTAGAACTAATCGCCCCAATTGCCATGGAAGAAGGCTTACGCTTTGCCATTCGTGAAGGAGGAAGAACAGTTGGTGCTGGTGTGGTTAGTAAAATATTGAAGTAGGATAAGTCATATATTTATACAGCTGAGGCTTTTTAGAGATTTTTATCTCAAAAACATTTTGTTATAACATTGTTTATTTAAAAATGAGATTTAGTTTTATATGGCGTGGTAAAATAAGTATTAAAAATATATATTTACTACAGTGACAAGATTTAATAAAGCCAAAAAAGCATTCTCTTTAATTGAGTTATCAATTGTTATTTTAATAATTGGAATATTAGTTGCAGGTGTTACGCAATCATCGCGATTAGTCAATGAAATGCGTCTTGCAACAGTTAGGAATATTAATCAAAACTCACCAATTCATAATATTAATAATCTGATAATTTGGTTAGATGCCACAAACGAATCAAGCTTTATTGAAAGTGAAAGAGAAGATGGTCAAAAGCTGAGCGAGTGGAATGAAATTAACATGAAAAAAACCCAGCGTTTGAAATTAATTCAAACCGATGTCAACAAAAGGCCAATCTATACTTCAAATGCTATTAATAAACTACCAGCCGTTAAATTTGATGACGTAGCTTTATCTCCCGGGGTTAGAGTTTTTGTTTATCCTTCAGCAGTTTCTGGCGATTTTATTCCATCAAATCAATCGACCGTTTTTATGGTTCTTATGATTAATCAAATTTCTCAGGTTTGGAATTTTTTTTGGGGTGTTGGAACTACTAGATTTTCAACCCACTCCATTTGGACAGATAACAAAATTTATTTTGATTTTGGAACATGCTGTGGCGCAACCTCGCGAATCGCTGTTGCTGTAAATCCAAATGATTACATCAAAACACCAAGGATTATGACCTACATCAAAACACCAACAACTTTGACCGTCAGATCAAATTTAACAGTTATCGGTTCAGCATCAGGCGCTACAGGAACAATACCCAATGGAATAGTAGCTGATTTTTTACTCGGCAGTAGTCTTGCTGGCGAGATTGGAGAATTTGTTTATTTTAATCGCGCCCTAAAAGCTGAAGAAATTCAAGACATTGAAGCATATTTATCAAAAAAATGGGCAATAAAATAGCTATTTTAAATTTTATTAGAAAAGTTTATTGATATTAATTTTTCTAACACTAGAATTTTAATAATTAATTTTAGATTGCCATTTTTTTGTGCTGTTTTATTTTTTACAAAATTTCTCAAAGTACTAGCGTTACAATTCTCTAGTGTTCAATAGGTTTTTGTTAGCAATTTTTAAATATTTTTTAGCATAAAATTAAAACAATCTGGTTAGGAGTTTTTTTCTAAATGTTTAGGAGCGTAGCTCAACTGGTAGAGTAGCGGTCTCCAAAACCGTTGGTTGGGGGTTCGATTCCTCTCGCTCCTGCCAAATAAAATACCAAACAAAATATTTTTAAAATGGTACTTAATTTTTTTAAAGATTCTGTTGAAGAATTCAAGAGGCTATATTTTCCTTCGCGAAAGGAAACATATACTACAACTTTAGCAATTTTAGCTATCACAGTTATTTTTTCATCAACAATTCTATTAACAGATTTTTTAATATCAAAAATTATTAGTTTAATTTTTGGTTTATAACGTAAAACAACATGGAAAGCAAGGATAATAATAAGTGGTATATAGTCAATGTTATGGCTGGTCAAGAAAATAAAATCGTGTCAGACATTAAATCGATGATTGCCAGAGGTCTTTTAGGAAGCAATGTAACCGAAGTTATGGCTCCAACAAAACCGATAATTAAAATAAAAAAAGGTCAAAAAGTTCAGGAAATGCAAAAAATATTTCCAGGATATGTTTTTGTCTGCGCCAATATTAATGGCGAAGTATATAATCAAATTAACTCAATTCCTAAAGTAACTGGATTTCTTGGCGCAAAAAACAAACCTCAGCCGGTTCCAGAAGAAAAAATAAATGAAATCTTAAAACTATCGTCGGAACAAATTTCAGAAAACAAAAACATTTCGTTTGATATTGGTGAAACAGTAACCATAACTGAAGGCCCTTTTGAATCTTTCTCAGGAATTGTAGAAGAATTTGACCATGAAAAACAAAAATTAAAAATATCGGTTTTAATTTTTGGAAGAGCAACTTCTGTTGAGCTCGATATTAATCAAGTTGAAAAAGTTTCCTAATTTAAATAAAAAATGTTGCATAATTAAATAGCGATATTAAAATTATTCGCTCGCAATTTGTAAAGAGCTTTAAAAATAATTCTTTAAAACACCTCTCAAGTAAGGTGTTTTTTTAACGAAGTTTATCTAAAAAAATGTCAAAAAACACAAAAGAAATTATTGGTACTATAAAACTGCAAGTTCCTCTTGGAAAAGCAAATCCATCGCCACCAATTGGTCCAGCTTTAGGGCAAAAAGGTTTAAACATAATGGAATTTTGCAAACAGTTTAATGCATTAAAACTTGAATTCGAACAAGGAACTCCTATTCCAGTTACAATAACAGCATTTAAAGATAAAACCTTTACCTTTATTACTAAAAGCCCTCCTGTTTCTTATTTAATTGCCAAAGAAATAAAGCTAGCCAAAGGCTCAAATGCTCCTGGAAAAGACACTGTAGGAAAAATAAATAAATCACAAATTGCAAACGTTGCAAAAAAGAAAATGTCTGACATGAACGCAACTAGCCTAGAAGCATGCATGAGAATGGTTGCTGGAACCGCATTGTCAATGGGTCTAGAAGTAACTGAATAAATTAATTTTTTTTAAAAATGCCTAAAGCAAAAAAAACAACCAAAAAAACCAATAAAAAAAAATTACCAGAAAAATACCTTGTTAAAACAATTGAAGAAGCTGTCCAAAAAGTAAAAGATTTATCTTTGGAAAAAAAAAGAAACTTTGTTGAATCGATTGATATAGCAATAAATCTAGGAGTTGATACAAAACAGACCGATCAAACCGTAAAAGGCACAGTTTTACTTCCAAATGGTTCGGGCAAAAAAGTCAAAATTCTTGCTTTTGTAGCCAATGATGAACAAAAAAAACTTGCCTTAGAAGCTGGCGCAATGAATGCCGGACTTGAAGATATGATTACAAAAATTGAAGGTGGTTTCGTTGATTTTGATTGTTGCGTAGCAACTCCAGATGTAATGCCTAAAATCAGTAAAGTTGCAAGAAAGCTTGGTCCAAGAGGTTTAATGCCAAGTCCAAAGAATGGCACCGTAACCAATGATCTTAAGAAAGCAATATCTGATGCGTTAAAAGGTAAAGTTGATTTTAAAAACGATAAAGGTGGAACCGTTCACTGCCTTATTGGTAAAGTTAATTTTGAAAACGAAGCTATAATTGAAAATATAAAATCTGTAATCAAAGCAATTAAAGATTCTAGACCTGAAAATGCAAAAGGGAAATTTATAAAAGCTTTTTATATTAGTTCTACAATGGGATCGTCAGTTGAAGTTACAACTGATGGAATATAAATTTTTAAAAAATGAATAAACTACAAAAATCTAATCTTATAACTTCTTTGAAAGAAAAATTGGTTAGTAGCGCCTTTATTGCTGTTATTCACTACAGAGGAATGAATGATAATGAACTCTACAATATGAGAGTAGCTCTAAAATCAAAAGGTTGCAACATCAAAATTGCAAAAAATACTTTGCTAAAAGTTGCTATAAAAGGAACAAACCTTGAGCCAATATCTACATACTTAAATGGCCCTACTGCAATTTTATATTCTGAAGATCCAATTTCATTATCAAAAATCATATCAGACACCAAAAAAAAGGTGGAACTTTTAAAAATAGTAACAGCTTTCTACAAAAATTCTTTTTTGAGTGAGACAAATGTTAATGAACTTGCTAAATTAGGATCAATGGAAGAAGTTAGAGCTTCATTTATAGGAATTCTCAAAGGTGCACAATCAAATTTTGTAAGAGTCTTATCGGCTCCAGAAATGGGATTAGCAAATTTGAAAACACAGTAATATCAACAAATTATTAAAGGTAAACAATGTCATCAAACTTAGAACAATTAACAGAAACTTTATCATCTCTTACAGCTATTGAGCTTTCAGATCTAAGCAAAAAACTGCAAGAAAAATGGGGCGTTACAGCTACGGCTTTCGCGCCAGCAAATTCTGCTGGTGGAGCTGCTCCAGTTGCTGAAGTAAAAGACAAATTTGAAGTTGTTCTTGCTGTATCGGGAGATAACAAAATTAATGTAATTAAGGAAGTTAGAGCAATCACTGGCCTTGGTTTAAAAGAAGCTAAAGATCTTGTTGAAGGCGCCCCTAAAACATTAAAAACAGATGTCCCTAAAGCTGAAGCTGAAGAAATGAAAAAGAAGCTAGAAACCGCTGGAGCCAAGGTTGAATTAAAGTAGAGAAGTCTTTAATTATCCCTATAACAGCTTTAATTACTAATTCTTAAGTTCATTTTAATAATAAAAAATAGGCATTTAATATGGTCCAATTACGTAACTTTGATCAAGTTAATTTTAGAAAAAGTTTTAGTAACAATAGAGATAGAGAGGTAGTTCCCAATCTTATAGCAATACAAAAAGAATCGTATGAAAAATTCTTACAAGCTAATGTAAATCCAGAAGAAAGAGAAAATTATGGTATAGAGTCAGTTTTCAGATCTTTTTTCCCCATATCAGATTCTGCCAATAAAGTAACTGTTGAGTTTATGGGCTACTCCCTAAAACAATCTAAATACGAAGCCCATGAATGCCTTTTTGCTGGAAGAACTTACTCATCTCCATTATTTGCTCAGCTAAGATTAATATTATGGCAACAAGAAGAGGGTTCTTCGATACGAGAAATAAAATCAATAAAAGAGCAAGAGGTTTATCTTTGCGAAATTCCATTAATGACAGAAAGCGGTAGCTTTATTTTTAACGGAGCGGAGAGAGTTATTGTTTCTCAAATGCGCAGAGCTCCAGGTGTTTTTTTTGATAGCGAAAATATAAAATTGTCTGGCTCAAAATCATATACAGCAAAAATTATACCTTATATAGGTTCTTGGCTAGATTTTGAATTTGATAGCAAAGATATTCTATATTTTAGAGTTGACAAAAAAAGAAAAATTCCAGTAACTACACTACTTAGAGCAATTGGAATGAGTTCAGAAAATATTATCTCAAGCTTCTATGGTTCGGTTCAGGCATCCATAAAAGGAAAAGGCTGGGCTTTAAAATTTGATGCCGACTATTTCTTGGGCAAAAAAGCGTCTCATGATTTTATTTGCGCAGATTCTGGCGAAATCAAGATTAAAGAAGGAACAAAGATAAATCGCAAAATAATTGACAAGCTTAGTTCAGAAAAATTTTCTGACTATCTGATTACAGATGAAGTGTTGCTTGGATATATAACTGTTAATGATTTGGTAGAATCAGAAACTGGGGAATTAATTTTAGAATCAGGATCAATTGTAACTTCTGAAAGTTTAGATATATTGCAAAAACTAAATATAAAATCAGTTGGAATTGTTAATCCAAGTAAATCCGATATCGGTCCATATCTATACAACACAATAATTGTTGACAAAAATTCTAGTCAAAAAGATTCTTTATTTGACATATATAAAGCAGTTAGACTTGGAGAAGCGCCATCTTCGATTGAAATTGCCAAAAATTATTTTGACAATCTATTTTTTAATGATACTCGATATAATCTTTCTGACGTTGGTAGAATGAAGATGAATCATAGATTGGGCATTGAAGTTGAAAGAGATAAATTATATTTAACAAAAGAAGATATACTCAACACAATCAAGATACTTGGTCTAATAAAACATAATGATTTAAAAACCGATGATATAGACAATTTAGCAAATAGAAGAGTTAGATCAGTTGGTGAATTAATAGAAAATCAGCTGAGAGTTGGAATGGTAAGAATTGAAAAATCAATATTGGAAAAAATAAATTCTGTTGAAGTTGATACCGTAATGCCACAAGCTTTAATTAATTCAAAACCCCTAATTACCGCTGTAAAAGATTTCTTTGCTACATCGCAATTATCGCAATTCATGGATCAAACCAATCCTCTAGCTGATATAACTCATAAAAGAAGATTATCCGCCCTTGGACCGGGAGGTTTAACCAGAGAAAGAGCTAGTTTTGAAGTTCGTGACGTTCATCCGACTCACTATGGAAGAATTTGTCCAATTGAGACTCCTGAGGGCCAGAATATTGGTTTAATTAATAGCCTTGCAACTTACGCGCGCGTAAATAACTACGGCTTTATTGAGACTCCTTATAAAAAAGTTGTTAATGGAAAAATTACCGATGAAGTTAGATATCTTTCAGCAATGGAAGAAATTGACTTTGCAATTGCGCCTTCAACAGTTGAAATTGACGAGAAAGGTAAAATAAAGCACGATCTAGTAAGTTGCAGAAAAAATGGTGAATTTGCAATGATAGCTCCAGAAAAAATTGATTTTATTGATGTATCAACAAAACAAATAGTTTCAATTGCTACAACTTTAATTCCTTTTTTAGAGAATGATGACGCAAATCGTGCTTTAATGGGTGCAAACATGCAACGCCAAGCTGTTCCACTTATCAAACCAGATTCTCCACTTGTTGGAACCGGAATGGAAGCGGTTATAGCTACAGACTCTAGTGCCGCAATTCATGCCAAATATAGCGGTGTTGTAAAATTTGTTGATTCTTCAAAAATTATAGTTGAACACCTCGAAGAAGACAACTCTCCAAAAATAGAAATTTATAATTTAAAAAAATACACCCGAACAAATCAAGATACATGCATCAATCAACGCCCAATAGTTCAGGTTGGTCAAAAAATAAGACAAGGACAAATAATCTCTGACGGACATAGTATTTCAAATGGAGAGCTGGCTCTTGGAAAAAATGTTAGAGTTGCTTTCATGCCTTGGAATGGCTATAATTTTGAAGACTCTATAATAATTTCTGAAAAATTACTGGCTGAAGATACCTTTACCTCTATTCACATTGAAGAGCTAGAAATAGTTGCTCGAGACACTAGGCTTGGACCAGAAGAAATAACTCGCGACATTCCTAACGTTAGTGAAGAAATTTTAGCCAAACTAGATGAAGAGGGTATAATTCATATTGGAGCAGAAATTAGACCGGGAGATATTCTTGTCGGTAAAACAACTCCTAAGAGTGAATCGCCAATGACACCAGAAGAAAAATTATTAAAAGTAATTTTTGGTGAAAAGGCTGCCGATGTCAAAGATTCTTCGTTATACGCACCTACAGGAGTGTCTGGAACTGTTGTTGATGTTAAAGTTTATATGCGCAAAGGAGTTGAAAAAGATGAGCGTTCGATATATATAGAAATGCAACAAATAGAAGAGCTAAATAAACAAAAAAATCTTAAAATTCAGTTTCTAGAAAATTCACTTAAAGAATCTATAGTTAAAATTTTTAATGGCAAAAAGCTATCCTCAGGAATCGATTCCTTAAAAAGTGGAACCAAACTTGAAATAAAAGACTTAGAAAACTTAAAGAAAAATCAATTACTAAAAATTGTTGTCGATGATAAAAATTCAATGGATCAAGTTGAAAAAGTTATTAAATCGGTAGCAAAACAAAATTCTGAAGTTGAAAAAGAATTTAACCATAAAGTTGCTAGAGTTAAAGCTGGAGATGAATTGGGTCAGGGTATAATGAAAATTGTTAAAGTATATGTCGCTTCAAAATATCGTCTACAACCCGGCGATAAAATGGCTGGAAGACATGGTAATAAAGGTGTTGTTTCTAAAATTGCTCCTATTGAAGACATGCCTTATTCTGAAGATGGAGAGCCAGTTGATATAGTTCTTAATCCTCTCGGCGTTCCTTCGCGAATGAATGTTGGGCAAATACTTGAAACTCATCTTGGATTTGCATCAAAAGAGTTGGGCAAAAAAATATCAAATTTATTAGACCAAGTTTCAGAAAATAAGGGCAAATTTATTGACAAAATAAGAGACTATCTGCAATCAATATACTCCTCACCAGATGAAGTTAAAAAAATTAAAGAAATGACTGATTCTGAAATAATTAGCTTTGCCGAAAAATCAAAAGATGGAGTTCGTTTTGCAACTGGTATTTTTGAAGGCGCCAAGGAAGAATATATTAGCAAGCTACTTGAAATAGCTGGTCTTGATAAATCTGGACAAATATTTTTACACGATGGAAAAACTGGTGAAAAATTTGACCGCAAAGTAACGGTTGGATATATTTACATGTTAAAACTTCATCATTTAGTCGATGATAAAATCCATGCCAGATCAATTGGTCCATACAGCTTAATTACTCAACAACCTTTGGGCGGTAAATCTCATTTTGGTGGTCAAAGATTTGGTGAGATGGAGTGTTGGGCTCTTCAAGCATATGGAGCAGCGTATACTTTACAAGAAATGCTTACCGTTAAATCTGATGACGTTGTCGGCAGAATTAAAATATATGAATCAATTATCCAAGGTAATCAAAATTTTAATTGTGGAATTCCGGAATCATTTAATGTAATGATCAAAGAAGTACGTTCTTTAGGACTAAATATTGAACTTATTGAAAAATAGTTCTATTACAAATTTTTAAAAACATTTTGACTTTAGCAATAAATCTATCAATAAAATAAAAAAATCATGACACTTGCAGGAACTTCTTCCCATGGACTTTTAAGTATATCCAATAACAGCTCTGTTGATCTTCTTGATTTTAATGCAATAAAAATTTCTATAGCTGATCCAGATAAAATAAGATCTTGGTCATTTGGTGAAGTAATGAAGCCAGAAACAATTAATTATAGAACATTTAAACCTGAAAGAGATGGCTTATTTTGTGCACGAATATTTGGTCCAATAAAAGATTATGAGTGTCTTTGCGGTAAATATAAAAGAATAAAATATAAGGGTATAGTTTGTGAAAAATGTGGAGTCGAAGTTACATCTTCAAAAGTTCGAAGAGAAAGAATGGGTCACATTGAGCTTTCTGCTCCAGTTTCACATATATGGTTTTTAAAATCACTCCCTTCAAGAATAAGCACCATTCTTGGCTTAACTTTAAAATCTATAGAAAAAGTAATTTATTTTGAGTCTTATTTGGTTATTGATGGCTTAATGACACCTTTGAAAGAAGGCGAGATAATAAATGAAGAAGAATTAGAAAAATATCAAAAAGAATATGGATATGGTAACTTCGTTTATGGCACAGGAGCTGAAGCAATTCAAAAGTTTCTACAAAAACTAGACTTAAAAAAGTTACAAAAAGAATTGCGTGAAGAATTGGTAAATATTTCTTCCGAAATGAAGAAAGAAAAAACAATAAAAAGACTCAAGCTAATTGAACAATTTCTTGAATCAGATAACAAGGTTGAAAATATGATATTAACAGTTCTTCCTGTTATTCCACCTGATATCAGACCTTTAGTTATGCTTGATGGTGGCCGTTTTGCAACATCAGATCTCAACGAGCTATACCGTCGCGTAATAAATAGAAACAACAGACTAAAAAGATTAATAGAGCTGGGTGCCCCTGAAATAATTATCAGAAATGAAAAAAGAATGTTGCAGGAATCAGTTGATGCCCTCCTAGATAATGGGCGCTCTGGAGCTACAGTTAAAAACTCTAACAAAAAAGCTTTTAAATCTCTTAGCGACATGCTTAAGGGAAAGCAGGGTAGGTTTCGCCAAAACCTTCTGGGCAAAAGAGTTGACTATTCAGGAAGAAGTGTAATTGTTGTTGGTCCTGAACTTAAACTACATCAATGTGGATTGCCAAAAAAAATGGCACTCGAATTATTTAAGCCTTTCATATATTCAAAACTTGAATTATATGGAAAATCACCTTCCATAAAAGTCTCTAAGAAGATGGTTGAATCTGAAAGACCTGAAGTATGGGACATTTTAGATGAAGTAATAAAGGAACATCCGGTTTTATTAAATCGTGCTCCAACTCTTCATAGATTAGGTATTCAGTCTTTTGAACCAGTATTAACCGAAGGTAAAGCTATTCAGCTTCACCCTTTAGTTTGTGCTGCTTTTAACGCTGACTTTGATGGAGATCAAATGGCGGTTCACGTTCCACTTTCTATCGAAGCGCAAGTAGAAGCTAGAGCGTTGATGATGTCAACAAATAATATTCTGAGTCCTGCAAATGGAAAGCCAATTATAGTGCCTTCACAAGACATAATTCTCGGATTATACTACATTTCTATGGAAGGAAAAGATTACAATAGTCAGAAAGCTCGTCCAATTTCAAATTATCATGAAATAGAGCACGCTTTGAATAGTGGCGCAATATCAATTCACGATAAGGTTTTATATCGCTATTCATACAGAATTAATGATGATGAAACTTCAACTCATAAAGTTGAAACAACTCCCGGTAGAATATTTATTTACAATGCTCTACCAAATCAGATGAAATCAAACTTTGATATTGCTAACAGAGTAATGACCAAAAAAGCGGTTACTAATTTAATTGATAGTGTTTATAGAAATTGTGGTCAAAAAGAAACAGTTTTATTCTGCGATAGAATAATGTCTCTGGGCTTTAAAAGTGCTTGCAAAGCAGGTATATCGATAGGCAAAGACGATATGTTAATTCCTTCTGGAAAACAGGCTCACATATCTGATTCTTTTGAAAAAGTCAAAAAATTAGAGAAACAATATCGTGAAGGGCTAATAACAGCTGGCGAAAGATATAATAAAGTTGTAGATGAGTGGACAAGTTGTACCAATAAAATTTCCCGCGAAATGATGTCAATCATATCATCATATGACCAACCTAAAAAGGCTAATTCAATTTTTATGATGGCCGATTCTGGAGCTAGAGGATCAGAAAATCAAATAAAACAGGTAGCTGGAATGCGTGGATTGATGGCAAAACCTTCTGGTGAAATTATCGAAACTCCAATCATATCAAATTTTAAAGAAGGTCTAAGCGTGTTAGAATATTTTATTTCTGCACACGGTGCCCGTAAAGGTTTAGCCGATACAGCTTTAAAAACAGCTAACTCTGGATATTTAACAAGAAGGTTAGTTGACGTTTCGCAAGATTGTATAGTAGTTGAAGATGATTGCCATACTACAAAAGGAATTACCATAGAAGCCGTAATAGATGATGGCAGAGTTATAGTATCGCTTGCTGAAAATTCTCTTGGAAGGGTTTTAGCTGAAGATATAAAATTAAAAAACGGTAAGATCATTGCTAAGTCAGGAGATATGGTTAATGAAGCAATCGCAGAAGAAATTGAAAAGCTAGAAATCAAAAACCTAAAAGTAAGATCAGTTCTTACCTGTGAAACTCATGATGGAATTTGCTCCAAATGCTACGGACGCGACCTTGCAACTGGAAATATTGCCAGCATCGGAGAAGCAGTCGGAGTAATTGCCGCTCAATCAATTGGAGAACCAGGAACACAGCTTACAATGAGAACTTTCCACATTGGTGGTGCTGCCCAAAGGGGTGCAGAACAATCATCTATTGTAGCAATTTCAGACGGGAAAATCAGATTTTCTGAAAAATCAACAATTATAAATCGTGACGGAAAAATTGTTGTTATCGCTAGAAATTCGGAGATTGCAATAATTGATAATGATGACAAAGAAATTAATCGCTATAAATTACCATACGGAGCTACCGTGCTACGTGGTCATAATTCAATAGTAAAAAAAGGTGATCATATTGCTGAATGGGACCCTTACAACATTCCTGTTGTTGCTGAAATTGATGGGATTGTTAAATATAATGATTTAATTGAAAACGTCTCTTTACGTGAAAAAATTGAAGAATCAACAGGAGTTTCAACTAAAATCATCATTGATTGGAAACAATATAGCAAACAAGATTTAAAACCAAGAATAACAATAGATCATAACAATAAATCAAAAGAATATTCTCTTTCAGTTGGAACAATTGTTGGAACTTCAAACAATGATGAAATAAAAGCTGGAGACGTAATTGCTAGAATTCCTAAAGAATCATCCAAAACACGAGACATTACTGGCGGTCTTCCTAGAGTTGCAGAATTATTCGAAGCTCGCAAACCTAAGAATGCATCAATAATAAGTGATATAGATGGCAAAGTAGAATTTGGAAAAGATTTCAAAACCAAAAGAAAAATTATCATTCGCTCAGAAAATTCCTCTATAGAACCAATAGAATATAGTGTATCTAAAACAAAACACTTATTTGTTGGAGAAGGAGATTTTGTTAAAAAAGGCGATATTCTAGTTGATGGCAATCCTGTTCCTCACGACATATTAAAAACTCAAGGTATGCAAGCATTTACAAACTATATGGTAAATGAAGTACAAAAAGTTTACCGTATGCAGGGCGTAAAAATCGATGATAAACATATTGAAGTAATTTTAAGCATGATGTTAAAACGAGTTGAGGTCACTAATTCTGGGGATACAACATTCTTAGTTGGTGAGTATGTTGATCGTGATATTTTTGAGCAAACTAATCAAAAAATGATCAATAATAAAATGAAACCAGCCGAGTGTTCTCCTGTTCTTTTGGGAATCACCAAAGCTTCGCTTCAAACTAAATCATTTGTTTCTGCGGCTTCTTTCCAAGAAACAACAAGAGTTCTTACCGATGCTGCAGTACAAAGCAAGGTTGACAATCTCAGAGGCTTAAAAGAAAATATTATTGTTGGAAGACTTATTCCTGCTGGAACTGGATTAATGGCAAGTAAATATCGCAAAATAGCCAATCAAGAAAATTTAGAAGAAAAAATCAAAAAGATTGCCAGCTCTGATGCAGAAATATCGAAAGAAAAAACTGACAATACGCTTACAACCTAAGAATGGCCGTAACAGCTCGCTCAATGAGTCTGACAACACCTTTAAATTGAATGCCAAAATTTAATATTGAAAATGGTATTATACCATTTCCACTAATAAATGATACAATTAGGTATTTATAAATTAAGCTTCATCTTTTTGGTTAAAAATCTTCAAAAAGCCTCAGCTGTATGGATATACAGCTTCATTTTTA
>Ga0172372_10008906_pt1 | contig 13136 bp, 11 predicted proteins | sample LakKiv5m_2_FD_114544 | JGI IMG/M metagenome (GOLD analysis project Ga0172372, IMG submission 114544) | Freshwater microbial communities from Kabuno Bay, South-Kivu, Congo - kab_092012_9.5m | ecosystem: Environmental > Aquatic > Freshwater > Lake | place: Democratic Republic of the Congo...
ACTCCCGGGTGAAGGGCACCACCAGCACCGCATCCGCGCCGTAATGAGCCAGCAACGCCAGTCGCTCGTCGAGCGTGCTGAGCATGCGCAGGTCGGCATCGGGCTGGATGATGCTGCGGGGGTGGGGGTGAAAGGTCACGATGAGGCTTGTGCCGCCGGCCTCCGTGGCCAGTTCGCGCAGGCGGCTGAGGATGCGCTGATGCCCCTTGTGCACGCCGTCAAAGGTGCCGATGGTGACGACGGGACGGGGGAGGGGGGGCAGCTCGCTGATGCTGCGGTAAACGTTCATGGCCGGTTTTCGGGGCTTGAGGAAGAAGACGGGGCTGCGGTGTTGGCTGCGGTGGACGCGATGTACGCCAGGGTTTGCTCCAGATCCCGGGCATCGGCAAGGGCGAAGGGTCCGATGGCATCGCGCTGCAGGCCGGTCAGCCAGGCACCGACGCCCAGCACTTGCCCCAGGTCGTGCACCAGCGAGCGAATGTACGTGCCTTTGCTGCAATGCACCACAAAACGGGCGTCCGGACCGTGCAGGTCCAGGATACGGAACTGGTCCACGCGTACGCTGCGGGCGGGCAATTCGCGGGCGTTGCCCTGGCGGGCGTCGCGGTAGCTCGGCCTGCCGCCGGTTTTGATGGCCGAGTACACCGGGGGAATCTGTTCCAGCGCTCCGGTCAGCGTTTCGGCGGCCCGCTGGAGTTGGCCCAGGTCCAGGTGCTCCGTAGGGACCGGGGGGGTGGGGGGCGTTTCGCCGTCGTAGCTCGGGGTGGTCTGGCCCAGCCGCAGGGTTCCGGAATACATCTTATCCATACCCTGAAAGTGGTCCAGTTTCCGGGTAGCGCGGCCGGTGGCCAAAATGAGCAGCCCCGTGGCCAGCGGATCGAGCGTTCCGGCATGCCCCACTTTGATTTTTGCGTACTCCTTATGGGCGTGTCGGAGGGCAAAGCGAACCTTGTTCACCACGTCAAAGGAGGTCCAACCCAGTGGCTTGTTGACCAGGAGCACTTCCCCCGCTGAAAAACCTTGCTCGTCCGGCTGGTTTACAGGCAGGTTGTTTGGCAGTTCAGGGGTGTTCAAGCACAAAGGGTTTTTCCGGCCAACAGGCGGCATCAGGCCAGCAGAGCAAGGGTCCCGGCTATGGCGCAATACACGGCAAAGTACCACAGCTTGCCTTTGCGCACGATGCCAATCATGGCTCTGCAGGCAAAAAGCCCTGCAAGAAAAGCGCTGGCAAAGCCCACAGCCTGGACCGAGAATGGTATGCCCGTACCCGCCGGGGCGTCAGCCATGGATGCAACATCCAGAATAGTACCGCCCAGAATCAGGGGAATGACCATGAGGAAAGAGAACTGGGTGGCTCTGGTTTTGTCCATCCCCAGGTAAAGCGCGGTGGAAATGGTCGATCCGGAACGCGAGATTCCCGGCAGCATGGCGATGGCCTGTGCGGTCCCGATCAGCAGCGCCCGGCCAAAGGAGAGGGGTTTGTTTCCCGCCGGAGCTACGCTGGTTAACGCAAGGAGCAAGGCCGTCACCCACAGGCAGATGCCGACCATGGTCAGGTCTTCGCCAAAAAAACTTTCCAGCTGTTCATTGAAAAAAACGTAAACGATCGCAGCAGGGATCATAGAAAGGATGACCTGGCCGGCAAAGGTCAATTCCTGGCGCTGGCCCTGGAAAAGCCCTTTGAATATGCCTGCAATGTCCTGGCGAAAGACCACCACCGTGCTCAGCATGGTGGCGGCATGCACGATGATGGTGAAGCTGAGGCTGTCTGTTTCTTCAACGCCGAGCATCGCTTCGCCCAGTTGGATGTGGCCGCTGCTGGACACAGGGAGAAACTCGGTAAGCCCCTGAATGAGGCCGAGCAAAGCGGATTCGAGGTGCGTCAAGGGATCTGGCTTGGAGAAGAGATGCGGAGGGTTTCAGGTACGCCGCTGCCGGCCGGTTAGGCGGGTCGGCGGAAAATGGCGGCAATTTCAATGGCGAAACCTGCCAAAACCAGGATTGGTGCCAGCGTGATGCGGCGGAAACTGTAAATTTCTTCTGCCTTAAACACCTCGGGATCGTCGGAACCGCCCCCGGCCATGAGCACAAAGCCCAACACAACAACCACCAGGCCTGCCAGCATCCACAGGTAATTCTCGCGGGAGAAAACAGAGGCTTTGACTTGGTCGGAATCTTTTAAGGCACTCATCATCTGGCTATCAATGGGTTAAAGGGGAGGCTGGTCCGGCGTAACGTGTGCAGCTATGGCGGGAGAGTGGTGGGTTGGTTGGGGAACCGAGCGGTTATTTTCAAATCCCTTAATAGAGGTCATCCAGTCGCATCTGCAGGTATTTACCGACGGACCGTTGGGTGCTCCACCAAGAAATCAGCAGACCCAGCACAAGAACAGCCAGGAAAAGCCCGGTAAATTTAAGGTATTCTTCCTGGAAGCCTGCCGAACCCAGCGTCCTTTCGCTAAAAATCAGCAAACCGAAGAGTATGGCCACTGCCAGTAGCCCGGCAATTAACCCGTTGATGACGCCCTTTTTGATGTAGGGGGCCATAATGAACCAGCGCGTCGCCCCCACCAATTGCATGGATCGGATTAGAAAACGGTTGGAGTACATGGCCAACCGGATGGTTTTATCAATGAGGGTTGCCGCAATGAGCAAGACCAGAACGCTTAAAACGACCAGGATGATGCCCAAGGTCCGGATCTCCTCGTTCAACCGCGCCACAATCATGTCTCTAGATTTAACATATTTTGTTTCTCTGTATTCATCTAATCGCTCTACAATGACTTTGATGGAGTCGGTATTGACGTAGTCCGGGCGCAGACCGATTTCATACGAAGCGGGAAAGGGGTTGTATTCCCCCAGGATTTCCCGGGGATCTTCATCATTCCGCTTGATGTATAAGGCCAGGGCATCGTCTTTGGACAGGTACTCTGTACTTCGGACAAAAGGTTCAGCCTCCAGCTTTTTCCGCAACTGGAGCATTTCCACTTCGTTGAGGTCATCGCGGAGAAACACGGAAATCCGGATGCTTTCGCGGAGAGTTTTGCTGACAATTTGCGCATTCAGCAGAATCATGCCCACCAGTCCCAACAGGACCAGCACCAACGTAATCATCAGAATCGAATTAATAAAATTCGGATTCCGTTTGCGCCGCAGCACTTTCTTGGCTTCACCTTGCTTCATGCGGGCCTAAAAATAGCCAACCTGCAGCATTCGGCCCGGCATTCCTTTCGGATGCACGTAAAAACAGGCTCTGCAGGTCCCATCAATTGTCCACACTTTGCGTTAAAGTCTGTTAAACGGAGACAAGTCATTTTGCAAATAGCCAAGTTTGCCGTTTTATTGAACAATCGTAAATTTTTCGGATAAACCACCTCCATGAGAAACCCTATATTCTTGCTTGGTATTATCCTGCTTGCTTTCGGGCATATGGGCGTAGCGCAAAATGCCAGCCTGGTAGGGCAGTTGACCTACCCGCAATCGCTCAACGACATTTGGGGCTGGGCCGATGTCGGGGGGCATGAATACGCGCTGGTGGGCGTGCGCAACGGCCTTTCCATCGTGGACGTGTCCACTGATCCCGCCAATCCCACGGAGTTGTTTTTTGTCGAAGGGCCTGCGTCCACGTGGCGAGACATGAAGACTTTTGGCAATTATGCTTATTGCACGCACGACAATGTGGATGCCGGAGCACCGGGAGCGCCGGGTATCGGCCTGCTCATCGTGAACATGGCTTCCCTGCCCGCTTCCATTGATACGGTAACCATCCGGGAATTCGGATCGGGGGTGCGTTTTGACCACGCGCACAACATTTTCATCGATGAAATGGGCTTTCTCTACGTTTTCGGAGCCAATTACGGCGTGGGGGGGGCCATTATGCTGGATCTAAACGCCGATCCCTGGAATCCAACGCTGGCCGGAGTGTACAATGCGCAATATGTGCACGATGGCTTTGCCCGGGACAACAAGTTGTGGACAGCCGAAATCTACACGGGAAACTTTGCCCTGATTGATGTGTCGGTCAAGTCCTCCCCGGTCATCGTCGCCACCCAGCAGACGCCGACCAATTTTACTCACAATATTTGGTTGAGCGATGATGATGCCATCCTCTACACGACGGATGAGGTGAATTCAGGGTATCTCGGGGCCTTTGACGTTTCCGATCCGTCGGATATCGTTGAGGTGGATCGTTGGAATTCGAGTCCCGGGAGCGGGGTAGTTCCGCACAACTCTTTCGTGTACGGCAATTATCTGCTGACGTCCTATTACCGGGACGGGGTAACCGTTCACGACATCAGCCGTCCTTCCAACATGGTGCTGGTTGGTCAGTATGATACGTCGCCGTTGTCCGGTTTTGGGTATGATGGATGCTGGGGCGTTTACCCGTACACCCCTTCGGGGCTGGTCTACGCCACGGATGTACTGACAGGTTTTTTCGTTCTCGATGTCACCTATACCCAGGCGGCCTGGTTGGAAGGGACCGTGACCAACAGCAGCACTGGCTTGCCTTTGAATGGGGCAACTCTGATTTTGGAAGGCACAGCCGGGATCGGCAATACGGATATCTTCGGGAAATATGGCACCGGGACCGATGCCAGCGGTACATACACGGTTTCCGTCTCTGCGGCGGGTTATACTCCCAAAATTCTTCCGGGGATTGTCCTGACGCAGGGGGTTGTTACCACCCTGGATATTGCTCTGGATCCCCTCCCAAGCACAACGGTTACTGGACAAATTACGGATGCCAGCACGGGTTTTCCTATTGCAGGGGCTGAGGTTCAGCTCATCAGCGAGGACTATGTCTTCAACGGCGTTGCCGATGCCGGAGGAAACTTTAGCATCCCCAACGTCTATGTCGGTGTCTATGAAGCCGTTGCAGGAAAATGGGGCTACATCAGTGGGGCGGAGAGTGCGCTTGATTTAGCCGCGACCAGTACCTGGAACGTTGCGCTGGAGCCAGGCATCTATGATGACTTCACCTTTGATTATGGCTGGTCAGCCATCGGGAGCACCTGGGTTGGCGGCCAGTGGGAACGCGCAACCTCCGTGCTATACGACCCTGGATTTGGCTTTCCCATAACACCGGATGGCGATGATCCCAGTGACCCTGGGCGGCAATGCTACGTTACGGGTAACGCTTCGGACATAGACTTCATCCATGCCGGGGAAAGCCTTTTGCGCTCTCCGGAGTTTGATCCGCGATCGCTTGATCGTCCTACCATTCGGTTTAGTGCATACGTCTTCAACACGGATCTGAACGGAATGTTATCCAATGATGGAGTGACGGTCAGGCTCAGCGATGCCGATGGTACCGTCACCCTCGAGGAAATTGCAGCGCCTTCAGCATCAGATCCTCAATGGGTAGAATATGAATACGAAATCTCAGAGTTCAAAGAGCCAGGGCCTGGGATGCGGCTTTTCATTACGGCCAGGGCCGATGGTGTGCCTTTTGTCGTGGAAGATGTGATGGACGTTGCCATTGATGCGTTTCGGGTAGAGCCTTTCATCCGGACCACCGGCATTGTCGAACCGGCTGGCGACCTTTCCGGTGCTGCCGTACAGCCTAATCCTGTCGTAGCTGATCACGCCGCCTTGCAACTGAGTGGAGCCGTACTCGCTTCCTTGAGCGGGGAGCCGCTGGTACTTGCTGTCTTTAGCGTTACGGGCAAGAAACTCTGGGAGCGTCCGGTGGCTGTCGGGCAAAGTACCGTGGCCTTTTCGACGGCTGGTCTCGCACAGGGATTGTACTTATTCGAACTTAAACAGGAAGGTCAAAGATTGGCCAGTGGCAAGTTCAGTGTAGTGCGCTAGAAGCCTGGGCAAGTCCTCATCAGGACGTTGTAATTTAGGCGCTTCATTCAACAGGACGAGAACAGAAGCGTTTATGGATTACGATTTTTCCGCCATTGAAAAGAAGTGGCAGGACTGGTGGGAGCAGGAAGGGGTGTACCGGGTTACCGAAGATCCTTCCAAGCCAAAATGCTATGTGCTGGATATGTTTCCCTACCCATCGGGAGCGGGTCTGCACGTAGGACACCCGCTAGGATACATCGCAACGGACATTTACAGCCGGTACAAGCGCCATACCGGGCATTGCGTGTTGCACCCTATGGGCTTTGATGCCTTCGGTTTGCCAGCAGAGCAGTATGCCATTGAGACGGGTCAACATCCGGCCCGAACGACAGCAGACAATATTGCCACGTTTACCCAGCAATTGCGCCGGATTGGTTTCGACTACGACTGGACCAGAAAAGTAACCACAGCAGATCCTTCCTATTACCGTTGGACACAGTGGATTTTTAGTCAATTATACAGCCATTGGTTCGATCGGGAGAGCGCCCGCGCTCAACCGATCGATTCGTTGGTTGCCAGGTTCCAGACCAAAGGCCATGCAGGAGTAACCCCGGAGACCTGGAGCGGAATGTCCCATGCCGAGCGCGAGCAAACGCTGATGGGGTATCGTCTGGCCTACCTGGACTATGCCGATGTGAATTGGTGCGAAGCGTTGGGCACAGTTCTGGCTAACGACGAGGTTAAGGACGGATTGAGCGAACGGGGTGGACATCCCGTGGTTCGCAAGCGCATGCGCCAATGGTTCCTCCGCATTACTGCTTATGCGGACCGGCTGTTGGAAGGCCTGGAGGGGTTGGACTGGTCGGCTGCCCTCAAAGAGATGCAGCGCAACTGGATCGGAAAATCAGAAGGCGCCAGCTGCGTCTTCCGGACGCAGAGCGGGGAGGAGGTTGAGATTTTTACTACGCGTCCGGATACCTTATTCGGAGCAACCTTTCTCGTACTTGCCCCGGAACATCCGTTAGTGACAACGCTCACGACCCCGGGACAGCAACAGGCTGTTGCGGAGTACCTGCAATACACGGCAAGTCGTTCGGAAAGGGAGCGCATGGCCGATACAAAGTCCATCACAGGCGTGTTCTCGGGAAGCTACGCTGAACATCCGTTCAGTGGACTATGGATTCCCATCTGGATCGCCGAGTATGTGCTGGCCGGCTATGGCACCGGGGCCATTATGGCGGTGCCTTCTGATGATAACAGAGACTATGCTTTTGCCCAGCATTTTAATCTGCCCATTGTAGAAGTTATTGACCGATCCGGTCACCCGAAAGCAGAGCGTGAAGACAAGAGCGTAGGTGTGCTGATGAACTCCGGTTTTCTGGACGGCATGCGCATTCCCGAGGCCATTCAGGCTGCCATAATCGAATTGGAGAAGCGCGGTATTGGCGAACGCAGGATCAATTATCGCCTCCGGGATGCCGGGTTCAGCCGACAGCGTTATTGGGGCGAACCCTTTCCCATCGTCTATAGACAAGGAATTCCCGAACTGCTGCCATCCTCTGAGCTGCCTGTGCTACTGCCCGAGGTGAGCAGTTACCGGCCCACCGGCGATGGCCATTCTCCTATTGCCTCAGCCAGAGACTGGGTGCAAGTGGGCTCGGATCTGGAACGAGAAACCGATACCATGCCCGGCTACGCCGGTTCCAGCTGGTATTGGCTGCGCTACATGGACCCGACCAACACCGAGGTCCTCGTCGATCCAGCCAGGGAGCAGTACTGGGGCCAGGTGGACTTGTACGTCGGCGGGGCCGAGCATGCGGTCGGCCATCTTTTGTATTCGCGTTTTTGGAATCAGTTTCTGTTTGATCTTGGACTGGTCAGCCAGCCAGAACCTTTCCGTAAAATGGTCAACCAGGGCATGATTCAGGGTCGCTCCAGCCTGGTTTACCGCGTGGAGGGCAGCAATACGTTCGTTTCTGCCGGCTTGAAGGATCAGTACCAAACCACGGCGCTGCATGTGGACATTCACCTGGTTGTAGACGATTGCCTCAATCTGGAAGGCTTTAAAGCCTGGCGTGAGGAGTACCGCGAGGCGGCGTTTATCCTCGAAGACGGCATCTACCGTTGTGGGGCCGAAGTGGAGAAAATGTCCAAGCGCTGGTACAATGTGGTCAATCCGGACGAAGTGTGCGATCGCTACGGGGCAGACACCTTGCGGATTTACGAAATGTTCCTGGGCCCGCTCGACCAGGCGAAGCCCTGGGATACCCGCGGCATCGACGGGAGTTTTCGCTTCCTGAAAAAGGTCTGGCGCCTGTTTTATCCACGCGACAACCAAGAGCCCATCAGCGATGATGCCCCCAGCCCAGAGGCCCTGAAAGTCTTGCACCGGACCATCGCCAAAGTTCAGGCAGACATAGAACGTCTGGCCTTTAACACCGCTGTAAGTGCACTGATGGTGGCCGTCAATGACCTGGGCAGCCTGAAGTGCCGCAATCGCGGCATTTTGGAGCCCTTGCTGGTCCTGCTTTCGCCCTTTGCTCCCCATATCGGAGAGGAATTGTGGCATGGGCTCGGTCACCGCAGCAGTATCATCCACCAGCCTTTTCCCCGCGCAGAAGACCGCTACCTGACCGAGTCAACCTTTGAATACCCCATTTCCGTCAACGGGAAACTGCGCGACAAGGTCAGTTTGCCTGTTGACCTGGACGAAAAACAAATTGAAGAAACGGTGTTGCAACGCGAGCTGGTCCAGAAGTGGCTGGAGGGCAAAGCGCCCAAGAAAGTCATCGTGGTTCGGGGTAAGATTGTCAATGTGGTGGTCTGACGGGGGAAGGGCCTGCGTGCTCCCTCCAATGTTCGAGCGCACCAACAGCCTGCCAGGGCATTTTGAAACCTAATTCCAAACGCTGTTTATACAGGGTTTTCCCCGCAACCTGTCATACATTTAGCAAGACCAAAAACCCCTTCCTTTAAACCCCCTTTTGACATGAAGAAAACCCTACTCCTTTCGGCCATCATGGGCTGTGCCGGTTTGGTTGCCGCGCAAACCTCCCCGAACATCGTGGCCACGGACATTCACGGCGAAGAAGTTGACCTCTACGCTTGGCTGGATGAGGACAAGACCGTGTTGCTCGACTTTTTCTTTGCAGACTGCCCTCCCTGCAACGCCATGATGCCTTTTATCGTGGACATTCACGAAGAGTTCGGTTCTGATGGCCTCGATCTGCGCGTCCTTGGCGTCAGCGACCGGGACAATGCCGCTCGCATCATGTCTTTTGAAGCCGAATACGGAGCAGACTGGGCTAACCTCCCGGGCAGCGTTGGTAACGACGTCATTTACGACGATTTTGCCACGTCCTTTTCCTTCGTAGGCTTTCCAACCTACTCTGTCGTTTGCCCGGATCGCAGCATTACCTGGGACATCTGGGGAACGGATAATGCCCAGATTGCCGATGACATCCGCACCGCCATTCTGGCCTGTGGCGCGAGAGTAGCCACCGGTATCGCCGATGCTCCAGTGCTGGGCAGCATGACTCTGTACCCGAATCCCGCTTCAGAACGCGCTGAACTGACGCTGACCCTTGATCAGCCCCAGACGCTCTCCGCCGGTGTTTACAATCTGCTGGGTGCCCTGGTGTTGGATCTGGGCACGCAAGAGTATCCGACGGGCAGCTCTCGCCTGTCTGTTGAGCTGACCAGCCTGGCCTCAGGTTCCTACCTCGTAGTTCTGCGCAACCAGGATGGCGTGAGCCAACACCTGGACCTGAGCGTCGTTCGCTGATCAAGGCATTCAACGCCAATCCTTCTCATGACCTGGCCGCCCGCTGTTCTCAGGGGCGGCCAGGTCATTTTGGCGCGGCTTTCCCCTAAGGGTACTTCTAAAAACCCCAGAGACAAGGCATGCCAAATTTTTAACACCGAAGTTTACTATTGTAAATGAGGATGTTAAAAATTTAGCATAACGCAGTATATGGGGTTTTTAGGAGTACCCCTAATTTTACCGCCAAACCTGCGGATTATGATCAAACTGGTGGAGTGTCCCCGCGATGCCATGCAGGGTCTGCATGAATTCATCCCTACTCAGGACAAGGTGGCCTACCTGAACCTGTTGCTCCAGGTAGGGTTTGACACCCTGGACTTCGGCAGTTTTGTGTCGCCGAAAGCTATTCCGCAGATGGCCGATACCGGGCAGGTCCTGGAAGGCTTGGATTTGGGTGCCAGCCGGACCAAGTTGCTGGCCATCGTTGGTAATGGGAGAGGGGCGGAGCTGGCCTGTGAGTACCCGGAAATCACCTACCTCGGCTTTCCATTTTCCATTTCGGAGACCTTTCAGCAGCGTAACCTCCATGCCACGGTGGCTGATTCATTGGACCGCGTGCAGGAAATCCAGGACCTCTGCCTTCGGCACAATAAGACCCTGGTGGTCTATCTGTCGATGGGTTTTGGCAATCCCTATGGAGAGCCCTGGAGCGCCGAAATTGTGGGCGAATGGGCCGGTAAGATGGTCGATATGGGCATCCGCATCATTGCCCTGGCCGATACTATCGGAGTCGCCAACCCGGAGAGCATCCGCTACCTGTTCGGCCATCTGATTCCCAGCTACCCAAGTGTGGAATTCGGGGCCCATTTTCACACCACGCCGGACACCTGGCTGGAGAAAATAGATGCGGCCTACAAGGCAGGCTGCCAGCGTTACGATGGTGCCATCATGGGTTTCGGGGGCTGCCCCATGGCCAAAGACGACCTGGTCGGCAACATGGCCACCGAAAACATCCTGCAATACTTTGAGAATCAGGGCCAGGCCCTGGGCCTGGACAAACCGGCCCTTCGAGAAGCCTTCCGCAAGGCCCGCCAGATCCTGCCTGGCGCCGAGTACCAGAACCTCAGCTGGCTGGTCAGCTGAAGCTGCCGCAACTGCCGGACTGCGGCTGCCTTAACTGCGGCTGCCAAAGAGCAGACTGCCCAACCGCACCAGCGTGGCCCCCTCTTCCAGCGCGATCTCCCAATCACCGGACATGCCCATGGAGCACTCGCGGAAGGCGTCATGTTGGGCAAAAACGCCGCTTTTGAGGCGCTCAAACAGTTGCCTCAGGCTGCGAAACTCCCTTCGAACTACAGCCTGGTCTTCGGTAAGCGTAGCCATGCCCATGACGCCACAAAGGCTGGCGCCAGGGTATTGTTGCCACGCTGCTGTGGCCAGCCAATCCTCCAGCTCGGATGCGGACCAGCCGAATTTGGTGTCTTCCTGCGCAATGTGCACCTGCAGCAACACGGGAATGACCCGGTCCGCCTTGAGCGCCTGCCGGTGAATCTCCTCCAGCAGCCGTTCGCTGTCCACCGAGTGGATCATGGCCACGAAAGGAGCCACGAACCGCACTTTGTTGCGCTGCAAATGCCCGATCAGGTGCCACTGAATGTCCGAAGGAAGGACCGGCTGTTTCTCCAGCAACTCCTGAACCCGGTTTTCGCCAAAGATCCGCTGGCCTGCCTGGTAAAGCTCCCGTACGGCCGAAGGCGGATGCGTTTTCGACACCGCCACCAGCCGGGCACCGGCTTTGTCCAGCTTCCCATTCAAATCGGCTAAATTGTCCCTCGAAATCATGCGTCAACAGTCTGGATGTCAAAAGCAGCGCCGTAAACTTAGCGCAAAGACGGGGTTTAACCGCCCCGACCTGATGCGCACACACGTCCAGGTCAACGCGGCCGGCTCGCCTTTGAGCCGGATGCTCCATCCGGCGGCCCTCTTTTTGCTGGCATTTGCGCTTTTTTTTGCTGCCTGTCGGCCCGGCCAGCCACAGTGGGAGCCGACCGCCAAACTCCCCGATGGCGTTCTGGACCGCGAGGCCATGATCGCTGTACTCGTTGACGTCCACCTGGCCGAAGGCGACCTGCTCGAGCGCAACCTCCCGTCTGAAGAACAGGAAGCGCTGCTCAGGTCCCATTACGAGCCGCTGCTGGCACGGCACGGCATCAGCGCCCGACAGCTCATGGACAGCTATGCCTATTATGTCGAAAGGCCGCTCACGCTTAACGCCATGTACGAGGAAGTTATCGAGGCCCTCAACCGCATTCAGGCACAGGTACAGGCTCAGGTCCAGGAAGAAACGCAGACGCAAGCCAGACCAGCGGCCCAAGGCCGGTCAGAAACGCCTGCCGCAAGCCCATCAGAAACGCAGACCCCGAGACCTGCCGAGGCGCCGTAAAGCGCGAATCGCTAACTTCGCCCGGACCAACAAAACCGACCCATTCATGAATAAAGTGTTGCGCAATGCCGACGAGGCTGTAGCGGATATCCGGGATGGCATGACCCTCATGCTCGGAGGATTCGGCCTTTGCGGCATTCCCGAAAACTGCATCCAGGCGCTGGTTCGAAAAGGCGTCCGCGACCTTACCTGCATTTCTAACAACGCCGGCGTGGACGATTTCGGCATTGGCCTGATGCTCAAACAGCGGCAGGTGCGCAAGATGATTTCCTCTTACGTGGGTGAAAACGCTGAGTTTGAACGGCAACTGCTCAGCGGCGAATTGGAGGTGGAACTCATTCCGCAGGGCTCGCTGGCCGAGCGCTGCCGGGCCGGCGGCGCGGGCATTCCAGCCTTCTACACGCCAGCCGGTTACGGCACGGAAATTGGGGAAGGCAAGGAAACTCGCGAATACAATGGAAAAATGTATTTGTTGGAATCTGCTTTAACAGCCGATTTCGCCATCGTCAAAGCCTGGAAGGGCGACACCCACGGCAACCTCATCTACCGCGGAACCGCCCGCAACTTCAACCCCATGATGGCCACAGCCGGTAAAATCACCATTGCCGAGGTGGAGCATTTGGTGGAACCCGGCGAACTCGACCCCAACTTCATTCACACCCCGGGCATCTACGTGCAGCGCATTTTCCAGGGTCAGGACTACGAAAAGCGGATTGAACAGCGCACCGTCCGCCAGCGCCTCGCTTAATCCGCCAAAAGGCAACCTTTATGTTGGACAAACACGGCATCGCCAAACGAATTGCCCGCGAACTGCGCGACGGCTATTACGTCAATCTGGGCATAGGAATTCCTACGTTAGTAGCCAACTATGTTCCGGCTGGCATGGAAGTTACCTTGCAGAGCGAAAACGGTTTGCTGGGCATGGGCCCCTTTCCCTACGAAGAAGACGTGGACCCTGACCTGATCAACGCCGGCAAGCAGACCGTAACTTTTCTTCCGGGATCTTCGCTGTTCAGTTCAGCCGAAAGTTTCGCCATGATCCGCGGCGGCCACGTGGATTTAACCGTACTCGGGGCTATGGAAGTCAGCGACCGCGGCGACATCGCCAACTGGAAAATCCCCGGCAAAATGGTCAAGG
>Ga0172372_10008907_pt1 | contig 13135 bp, 15 predicted proteins | sample LakKiv5m_2_FD_114544 | JGI IMG/M metagenome (GOLD analysis project Ga0172372, IMG submission 114544) | Freshwater microbial communities from Kabuno Bay, South-Kivu, Congo - kab_092012_9.5m | ecosystem: Environmental > Aquatic > Freshwater > Lake | place: Democratic Republic of the Congo...
CCAAGGAAATCGTAGGGCGGGGGAGCCGTGACATTCAGGCCGCCCCGGGAATTATAGACAACCAGAACCTTGTCCTTTGCCAGCGAATCCCAACTCCAGACAGCTGACAAAAAAAACAGGAATAACGAGAACCCGGAAGAAATACCGTGGCGGGAAAAACACGAAAAAAATTTGGTCATAGCACTTCCGCAACCCACTCACGCAGAACATCCGTTTTACGATAGATAGGCGCCAAAACCGATTTAAATAATCTAGGACGTCCTTGGAACAGCAACTCGAAATCATGATCCAGCACAAAATCATCGATGACCGGGGTCTTGCGAAGCTGTTCAAGATATTCGTCAGGAAAACCCCGTTGCTCTCCCGACTCAAGTATCCAGTGCAAATATTCCGATGGCGGCTTCAAGCCATCTCGCGGGTGCGCACTGACGTATATGGAAAAAAACTGTTCAGAATCGGGGACTGACTTGACTCTCACGGACTCTCTTCGGTAGGCTCCGAATGGTACCCACTCCATTACATCCATTAGCCACAGCGAAATCGTATCAACTCGATACAGAGCACCCCATACCTGCGCCATCTCTTCACGAACAACGCTTGCGTAACCCACTCCACTATACTCACAGGGCATGTCAAAACCGATGCGAAAGCCATCAAGCCGGAAAACCCCCAAATCATCACCGAAAACACCTGAATCCTTCAGGTATTCCGGATTTATGTTTGCTCCATAGGCAAAATACAATCGGTCTCGAGGAAATATCACGGGAAGCTTGCTCGACAACCCCGCACTTAGCTTAAGGACTTTCTTCATACAGCGCTGCAACAGGACACTCAGCAAACAACACCTCCAATCGTAAGATACGAGAAAATGCAATGCCATCATCGGCGAAGCAATCGCCGCATATACATCAAAAAACCCGGCAGAACAAAAAGAACCAGTGGATACAGTATCGAGGCCGCACTCTGTATCATCACAAACAAGAAGGCGACAGCCACCGCCGAAAAGATCGTCATCGACAAAATTCGATCCCGGCCCTGCAAGGAGACGGCGCTCAACCGAATCACCGTAAATATCATCAGCGCATAGATAAAAACGAAATTAAAGCTCACCTGCCTGAGGCTTTGCCTGAAAATCCATTCCGAGGACCCGACCGCGCAAAGCGATATTAATTGCAGTAGAAGCAAAAAACAGACGGCTCGCACAGGGGCACCACGCGCGGAAGCTTGGGCCAAACCTCGCGGCAAAACGCCCTCTTTGGCTGCATCTTGAATCAACCGTCCCAAACCCAAGAACCAACTGTTGAAATTGAGGAAAACAGACAAGATCGCGAGGAATACAGTCACCGGGACCAACACGCTTCCGGCAGAGCTGAGCTCGGCTAATTGATATAATCCAGACTTTGAATCAACCAGACCGGCTGGAACCAACCTGACGTATTGGTATGTAAGCGCCAGATAGAGAATTCCGGCCGAAAAGATCGCAACAATCATTGAAATCTGAATGTCTTTTCGCGGCTCTTTAAAATCCGCAGCCATGAACATGAGGTTTTCAAATCCGGCGAAGGCCCAGAAAACGAGCACAGTCGCACGCAAAACGGAGGAGAGTGACTCGTTGGCAATTGAAAAACCACCCCCCTCCTCCAGCGAGAAGCCGGCATAGGCTGCCGTCCGGGATAAACTGCCACAAATAGCTACCGAAACAACCACAAGCGAAATCGTTGCAAGCGTCTGCACTTTTGAACTGGCGCGAATACCAAGAAAGTTCACGACAGCAGGAACAACAAGAACAAAACCCGCTATCACTACTGTGAACACCTCGCTCATTCCAAAGAATCGTGAAATGAACTTTGATGCGATCAAGGACGATGCCGGCATTCCGAAGGCCACCGTGCCAAGCACGAGCCAACTGATTCCTTTTGCAAGCGTTTTACCAAAGCCCAACTCGAGGACACCACGAATACCTGACTGAGGATCTGCCCGACCAATCAAGAACCCCGTCAATGGTACGAGCAAAAGGCATAAAACACATCCCAAGCCCCAGGAAACCAACGAGCCCGGACCAGCCTCGGCCACAGTCGCCCCTGGCAAGAATAGGACCCCTGACCCGAGAATTGAACCGATCGCGAGCGGTATGGCCTGCAAAAGGGTGATCCTCACCGAGTACTCCTCGCGTTTATGGCGAAGCCGGCCTCGCCCCAGAAATCGCGCCAGAAAACTATCCCCAAGTCGAAAGCTCGCATAAACTTCAAGGCTTCGGATTCACTGCGGCAGAAATGAAGGAAGTTTGCCACACTCAGCCTGATGTGCTCATCCTCCACGACTCTGTGAATTCGAAAAAACGGGGTTTTCAAGAGTTTACCCCTGATTTCTTCGCTGTGCCCCACAGCGTTGAGAATGGCGGATATATTCTCGTTGGCTGGCAGTTCAAGTCCCAGACATAATCCCATAACCTCGGAGGTACCCGATATCGACTCGACATATTTTCTCAGCTCAAGCAGGGACCTCGTTGAACTGTGTCTTTTGATATAGGCTAGGACTGCGCTCTCCCCATGCGCACCTGCATCGAGGCTGCTAGCGTAAAGACGTGAATGGATGGCGTTTCGGTTGCGCCCACCCAACTCCTCGAAAGCAGTCTGAATGACGAAATGCCGAGCCAAATTACTCTCAACCCTCGAAGCTTATGAACAAAGGACCCATGGCACCATCTCTGTGAATTGCATCCACCACGAGCCGACAACCAATGAGGCAAGTTCCGGATCGCGCCGACACGCATGAGATAGCTCCCCAAAGATGGGTTCTACGTTCGCTCTGTTCCGGAAGAAGTGGGTGAACTCAATTACCTTGGGGTGATCCTCGGTGAACTCCTCCTCTTCAATCCGATCGAGCTTAACGACGCGGATATCGTCAGTGATATTTATGGACTTTGAACACTCCAGCTGAACCATAGCGCGGCCCTCTACAGCATTTAGACGCATTGCGCAACGGACTTCGTCCCACCCCTTCCTCACCCAAAATTCATTTGAAAAAATCCCCGAACCAAAGGCAGTCTCTTGGTCCAAACGCCCTGAGAGGGCTGAGAACCCGAAGGATGCCGAGCACATGACCTCGTCCGCAAACGCCGCAACCCCCGGCAAGACCATCTACCAAAAGATCCGCGAAGCCGCGGACGCCATTCAGGCCCGCACTTCGCTCAAGCCCGAGATCGCCATTGTTCTCGGCTCAGGCCTGGGCCCGGTGGCCGAACAAATCAGCGACGCGGTCGTGATTCCGTACACCGACCTCCCCCACTTCCATAATACGAGCATCGAAGGTCACGCCGGCCGCATGGTCATCGGCAAATTCAAGGGAGTGCCGGTCGTCGCACTGCAAGGCCGTTTCCACGTCTACGAAGGCTACGCGATGGAAGAAGTCGTTTTCCCGACTCGAGTCGTTTGCGCCTTGGGAATCCACACCATCGTCCTGACCAACGCCGCAGGCGGCATCAACACCCGCTACCGCGCCGGTGACCTCATGCTGATCGAAGACCATATCAACCTGACCGGCAACAACCCGCTCAAGGGGCCCAACCTCACTCAGATGGGGCCACGCTTCCCCGATATGACCGAGGCTTACTCAAAAGACTGCTTGGCGGTCCTCAAGTCGGCGGCCGAGTCCCAAGGTATCGCCCTCCATCAAGGGGTCTATGCCGGAGTCTTGGGCCCAACGTACGAAACCCCCGCCGAAATCCGCATGCTCCGCACCCTGGGTGGGGACGCAGTGGGAATGTCGACCGTGCCTGAGACGATTGCAGCCGTGCACCTGGGCGTCCGCGTGGCAGGAATCAGCTTGATCACGAATCTGGCTGCCGGCCTCTCGCCCACCAAGCTCACCCACCAAGAAGTGATCGATAATTCCAAGCTCGGCGCCGCCAAGATGACCCAGCTCCTCACGGCCGCTGTCCCACACCTGGGCAGAGCCGCCACCGGGGGCCCTCGCGCATGAGTCCTGCTGTTCAAAGGTCCGCCCGTTTTGAAGAACTCCGCAAGAAAGCGCTCGAAGTCCGCTTGAATGCTTACAGTCCGTACAGCGGGCACAAAGTGGGAGCGGCCATCCTGACCACGGACGGAAAAATCCACGTGGGCTGCAATGTGGAAAACTCGTCTTACGGTGGAACCCTCTGCGCCGAACGCGTGGCGGTTCATTCGGCGGTAGCTGCTTTAGGACCCAAAATCCGCATCGCCGAAGTGGTCGTATCAACCGACGCCACCCCGCCCTGGCCCCCCTGCGGGATGTGCCGCCAAGTGATATCGGAATTCCAGGAAAACGCCACGGTCCACGCCATCAACCTCAAGGGGGATGTTCAGTCCTGGAAGTTCGAGGACCTGCTCCCGAGCGCATTCACGCCTTCGTTTCTCCAATCGGAGACCCCGAGCCCGTCATGAAGTCCCGGCCTACGTCCTCCGGAGCTGAGCTCTGGATCCTGAATGCCAGGATTTTTGCCATGGACTCCAAACGGAGTTTCTACAAAGGCCACGTGCAAGTGGTGGATGGCAAGATCGCCAAAATCACCCGCACGGCACCCACCGCATTCGGGCGCGGGGCGCGCAAGCTCGACGCCAAGGACCGCTATCTATTCCCGGGATTTGTCCAGACTCACGTCCACCTCTGCCAGACTCTGTTCCGAAACCAAGCGGATGACTTGGAGCTTTTGGACTGGCTCTCCAAACGGATTTGGCTTTTTGAAGCCGCCCACACGCCGGAGACCCTGAGCGCGAGCGCCTGGCTCGGGATCCACGAGCTCCTCACCAGCGGGACCACGACCGTCCTCGATATGGGGACGGTCCGCCACACGGAAGCCATCGTGGATGCGGTTGAAAAGTCCGGGATCCGCGCAAGCTTGGGCAAGTGCCTGATGGATCACCCCGAGTACACGCCCCCGGGCCTGCGGGAGAAAACCGGCAAGGCCCTGACCGAGGCGATGGATCTGCATGCCCGCTACCACGGCCATGCGGACGGGCGAATCCATATCTCCCTTGCGCCGCGCTTTGCGATCTCCTGCACGGAAGCCCTGATGCGCGAGGTGGCCGAACTCTCGGAAAACCACGGCATCATCGTGCACACGCATGCGAGCGAAAACCGCAAGGAAATCGAGCTCGTCCGCAGCATCACCGGCCGGGATAATATCGAGTATTTCCGTGATATCGGCCTTACTTCCGAGCGCCTGGTGCTGGCGCACGGGGTCTGGCTGTCCCAAAAAGAACGCGAGCTCCTGGCTCGCTCCGGGACCCATATCACCCACTGCCCGAGCTCCAACCTCAAGCTCGCATCCGGGATCGCCCCCGTGCCCGAACTCCGGGCCATGGGAGTCAACGTGTGCCTGGGCGCCGACGGCGCCCCCTGCAACAACAACCTCAATCAGCTCGAAGAGATGCGCCTTGCAGCCTTGCTCCATAAGCCGGGGCATGGCCCCCGCACCCTCCGCGCGCTGGAAGCTCTCGAAATGGCCACTCTCAACGGAGCCCGGGCTCTCGGCCTCCAAGGTGAGATCGGCTCCATCGAAGTGGGCAAAAAGGCGGACCTGGTCCTCTTTGATCTCGACCGGCCCGAAAACCTCGTGGCGGAAGACCGGGGCGTGGGTCGCCTCCCCTCGGTCGAGGCGGTAGCATCGTCCTTGGTCTACTCCACCCAGCCCCGACACCTGGTCTGGACTCTGGTGGAAGGCAATCTGGTCCAGTCCGAGGGCGAGCTCGTGCAGAAATCCACCTCGGCACTCCTGCGCGAAGTGAGAAAAGCCCAGGCGGACATCCGCCGCAGGGTCGACCTCCCTGCCTTGGACTAAAATTTGTCAAGGCGAACCGATCGAAAGCCTTGACACTGAATTTCCATTCATGCAGTTTCATGCGCCTATGTACGCAGTCATTGAAACAGGTGGAAAACAGTACCGCGTTCAGCCCGGCGATATCATCGAAGTTGAAAAACTCGAGGGTGAAGTCGGCAGCGCGACGAAATTTGAAAACGTTCTCTTTGCCGCCAAGGCAACCGACGAAAACACCCAAATCTGGTTGGGCCGCCCCTACTTGAAGGGCGCTACCGTGACCGGTGAAGTGGTCGGACAAGGCCGTGGCGAAAAAGTGCTCATCGTCAAGATGAAGCGCCGCAAGCAGTATCGCCGTACCCAAGGTCACCGTCAGTTCCTGACCCAGATCTTGGTCACCGGCGTGAGCAACGGTGCTGGCGAACAAGCTTCGCTCTCCGATTCGGACAAGAAGGCAACCTTGGCCAAGTTCACCACGAGCTTGAAGCCAAAAGGTCCAGCCGCTTCTCCCAAGACCTTGGGATCCCGCAAGCGTTTGGCTGCTGCTGCTAAAGCAGCTCCTGCCGCTGCCAAGGAAACCAAAGCTGCTGCTAAAAAAGCTCCTGCCAAGAAAAAGGCAGAGTAAGTCTTGAATTGTAATTCTCGATGACCTGGGCCATTCGTTGAATGGTCCTAATCATCTTTAACCCCTCGGGATCATCCAATCGTTTCCAGATGGACCCCGCAGGGCAGAGTGATCGAGTGAGTTAAATCCTCGAGAACTCGCTAAGCTCAGGTGTTGAGTCATGGCACATAAAAAAGCCGGTGGTAGTTCTAAAAACGGTCGCGATAGTAATCCAAAAATGCTGGGCGTGAAGCGCTTCGGCGGCCAAGTGGTCAAGACCGGAGAAATCCTGGTCCGCCAGCGTGGCACCAAGTTCCATGCAGGGAAGAACGTCGGCCTCGGCCGCGACTACACCCTGTACGCTCTCACGGACGGCGTCGTCACTTTCGAGCGCTTCGACCGTACCCGCAAGCAGATCTCGGTTCATCCGGCTGCTTGATTCTGGCTAACCAGCCTTAATCACTGATCGCCTCGGTCAAACGAGCGTCTCAGGCAACTGCGTACTGATTTAAGACCCCTGGGGTTCAGGTTGAAACACAGCCTAAGACCCCGGGGGTTTTGTTTTTTAAGCCATAGCCTCCTGCCTGGACGCTCCCATCATCGAAGCGATTAGTGAACGCATTAAGGCGGTCGACCATCTCAAGACCGGAACACCCGGTCAGGGCGGTCACCACTTTGCGGTGTTCTCCACCATGAATGCAATCCGACTTCCAGGTTTCCGAACCGTCGCACTCCGTCGCGGTGTCCGCCTTCCTTACGTGATATGTCCATTTCTCCGCCGATCCATACCTCGCCGAAACGACCAAACTTGTATCATCGGTATCGGGAAACTCAAAAACGGGCTCCTCTTCCTCGGCCGGAGCCACCACTCCGCCTCCCGAGCCGGATCCGGCTGAATCCGATGCGATGACTCCCCCCGCTCCGGATCCCGAGCCGGAAGTGGTGTCCCCGGGGACCGACGTATTCTCACTGAGCGCTTCGGCCTCCTCCATTGCGACATCAGTAAATTCCACTGTCGGTCGGCATGCAGGAATCACAAGGGACAAAAGCAAAGCGATTCTGGCAGGGCCAAACTTGCGGACCATTCCAAAACTTTGACGCACCTTACGGAATCAGAGCCAGCTGTGTCGGAAGAGACCCCAAGTGTGAGTGCCAACACACATATCACGCTCCTCGATCAAGGGAGGGACCTTGAGTGGCGCGTTATCCAGAGCTCAAACCCGCCACACCATGAATGCAGCAAAAAGATCCCGCACACCGGCGACCCCCACCCCAAAACCCATGAGCAAGGTGACCGGCACGAGCAGGCGCGGCAAAGGCGCCGACTGAGATTGCCAGCCTGTAGGGGATCCAATCCCGGCCAAAAGGTGAGGCACGAGGCTCAAGACAAAAGCTCCGTAAATCACGGCCATGAAGGCGTGCATGGCAAGCTCTCCGGCTGCAAGCCCCCCCAGTGGCGCCCTGACCCGCCTCTCGACGACGAAATCCACAATCGTGATGCAGATCTCGGCAAGAATCAGAACGAGGATAAACCACGCCCACGCCCCCGAAAGCGCATATTGCGGGAGCACCAAAAACAAAAACGCGTAGATCAGATCGCGCAGCCCGTGGAGGATGAGTTCATCCCGTGTCTGGGCGGCATACTCGATGAGCCGGCACCGGTACTCGTGGTAATAGAGCGTGTCCCATGCTCCGAGCACTCCCTGAAAAACCATGAGCAGCATCGGCAGTTGATATTCTGTGGATATCATTTCACCTCCCGGAGCCCGAGGCGCTCCACCTCACGACTTAAAAAACCGGACGCGTAAGGTGCACGATCCCTCTCCTCGCGCGAAGCGGCGAGGACGAGCTGAAACGTAGATAATGCCCGCGTAACTCCAAGCGACCCCCCACGGGGCCAGAACCCCGCGCGCCATGGCTCGCAGCGTGAGCCGCAACGACACCCACCACGCAAGGAGGTAGCGCACCGGATGGCGCACGAGGATTGATATTCCCCGATCCAGGCGCAGAGCATCCCCAAAAGCACCGCGCCTTCCGAGCTGCATGAAGCCCGTGGGGATCAGAAATACGGCCAGAGCCGCCATGACAAGGTGAATGGCAAACAGGGTGGGTGTGAGGCCGAACTCCGAGTCGTGAAGACTCTGAAGTAGTGGATTGAGAGGAAATGTCAGCGGCACGAGAAGCAGCCCCTGAAATATATATTTCAGCAAATCCACCCAGGAACCAGGTTGCGAACCTCCCGCACCCAGCCACCAACTCAGCGTCAGAACGGGCGAGAAGAAGGCGGCCATCACTCCAAGCGCACCGAGCCCCTCTTTCAGGATTTTTTTATCACCAGGCCAAGGTGGGATTTTGCCGCCACCCCGCCTTACCCATTCGTCCACGAGACACTTACGATAACCCAAGGCCATGAGCCAACCCACGGGAGGACAGAGCAGGATCCACCAGCCGAGCCGTTTTTCCGCGCGTGACCAATCCGGCTCGCCCTCCATCAACCGGAGGGCGGCGTCTTCTAAGACAGCAGCGCAGAATTTCACTTGCCGCTTTTGATCCATTCGCTCGATTCCACGACCGGGAGCTGCAGCGCTCGCTCCCGATCCAAATCCAGATTTCCGACATGAAGTCCAAGCGGCGACTGCACCCACTTGTAGATGCTCTGAGTAAAAAGCTTGAAGAACCGCTGCACCCAGCTTGCGATCTGCTCGGGTTTTTGCTCCGGGAAAATGCATGCAAGGGCGCACTCCACTTCCGAGGGCGAAAGTTTCTCGGCCGCATAGAGCGCAAAGCAGGCATCGAGGATCGGAAACGGCATGAGCTCCTTCTCTCCTTCTTGATTCTTGGCAAGCTCGGGGCCTGCGGGGTGGGCAAATACTTTGCGGATCCCCTCAAAGCCCGTGGTGTCTCGCAGGTATTCAAGCAAGTAGATCACCAGCGTCTTGGGGAGATTGGAGATGACACTCAGTCCCCCCTCAAGATCCCCGCCAATGGTGGTATAGCCCATGGCCTTTTCGCTCATATTGCCAGTCTGGAGAAACAGACCGTTGACGGCATTGGACCAGTTCCACATCCGCGTCCCGCGGATACGGGCCTGGATGTTCTGGATGGCGATCGGCGTGAGCTCTTCGCCGGCCTTGAGCATCGACTTGGCCGCATCCATCTCGCGCTGGAATGCATCCTCGATCGACACGATCTCAAAGGGTACTCCCAAATCGCGGGCAATGCTCGCGGCCGCATCCCGAGTATTCTCGCTCGAAAACCGCGTCGGCATATAGAATGTCCTGAGTTTGGAGGCGGCCTCTGCGGAGTCCGGGTGCTTGCGCGAAAGGTAACGCCACGCAATCAGGAGCGCGAGCAAGCTATCACGTCCCCCGGAGAGCGCGACCCCGATCAGGGAAAACCGGCATTTTTCGAAATAGTCCCCAAGCCCGAGTGCCAGTGCATCGAGAATTTCTTCGCAGAACTCCGCCTTGGGATCCCGGGCAACAACCGGAGGCGGAAGGAAAAAACTCCGTCCTGGCGGCACCGGGTACTTCAGACGCGCGCCATCGGGGCAGGCTCCGTCTGATATGACAAGCTCGGGTTTTTCAGGTGCCTGCAGCGCCCTGAGTGCATCACCGCGCCAGGTGGTGTTCTCGGCGCGCAGCCGCGAGATCCGATCCAAATCCAAAGTGGCGAGCGCATACCCTTCGCGGAAACGTTCGGCCTCGAGCGAGAGTCGTCCTCCCTGCACGACAAACCCTCCTCCGTCAAAGATGAGTCCATCCTGCCCACCTACCTGATTGGCATAGGCGATAGCACAAAGGTTGTCGCTTGAGCGCGTGCAGATCATTTCTCGGCGGGTCCCTTGCACTCCGAGCCGGTAGGGAGACGCGCTCAGGTTGGCAATGATTTCCGCGCCGTGGTAGCAGCGCCTGCGCATCGGACCATCCGGAGTCCAGATGTCTTCGCAGACTCCCACACCGAGCGTACCCCACGGAAATTTGAACAGCAGATCCCCAACAGGTATATCACCCGGCAATCGACGGACTTGGCCCGGAAGCCCCGGACTGAAAGTGCGCTGCTCGTAAAACACATTGTAGGTCGGGAGCTTTTCCTTGGGCACAACACCCAAGATGCGCCCGCGATGAATGACGGCCGCAGCATTGTAGCGGTGAGCCTCAAGCGCGACCGTGAGTCCTAGCGTGAAAACGGTGCCGGACTCCCTTGTTGACTGCGCAAATCGCTCAAGCTCGCTCCATTGTCCCGCCACAAAAGCGTGCCATTGCACGAGGTCCTCAGCCGGATAGCCCCCGATGAGCTGCTCCTGAAAAACCCCAAGTGTCGCTCCCGCATCCGACATCGCGAGAGCTTGAGCGATTGCTCGATCCGTATTGGTCCTGAAAGCGCCCACCGTGGTCTTGACGTTTGCGATCCCAACTTGAATGAGTCTCATGCTGTCAGCTCCTTGCCTTGCCGCGAACAAAGTCATCCAAAGTGATATGGATCAGCGCGCCTTGAGTTTTGAGGGACTGAACCGCACTCTCGGAGTCCCCGGCCTTGAGATCCACACCTCGACACCCCGAGAGGATGAGCTCGGTCCCGAAGCCCTCGTTCAAGGCATCCGCTGCCGTGAATCGCACGCAATAATCCGTGGCAAGGCCCAGCACCCCCACGCGAGTGACTTGCCGTTCCTTGAGCCACACCCCGAGTCCCGTGGCCTGTCTGCGTCCATTGTCGTAAAAACCGCTGTAACTATCGATTGCTGCGTTGGTGCCTTTGGGGAAAACACCATCCAGACGTTTGATATTTAACCCCGGTGCAAACCGCGCTCCGGGGGAATCCTGCACGCAATGATCCGGCCAGAGGACTTGCGGGAGTCCTTCAAGCTCGATCAACTCCCCGGGGCTGCGGCCCGAGTGCTGCGAAGCAAAGCTCTTATGCTGGCGCGGGTGCCAGTCCTGAGTTGCGACCACGAGATCAAAATGGGTCATGGCGGCATTTGCGATGGCGACCGTCTGATCCCCTTCCCGCACCGCAAGCGCACCGCCAGGCAAGAAATCATTCTGGATATCAACGACAATCAAAGCGGATTTCATGGCATTCCTTTCACCTTTTGGATTTTTTTCGCGCTTCTTCGACCATGCGGAGCCTGCGTTCCTGGAGCCGGGCGTCCAGACCCACTGGATACTCATGCGGATTGAGAAGCCTGCGGATGGTCGGATGGAGCGCACCCACTTGAGCTCGCGCCCGGGCGCGGATCTGTTCAAGAGAGGGACTCGCGCTCAGGCGCTTGCCCTCGCCCATCATCGGGATCAGCAAATCCTCGTGCGCGAGTCCGAGCTCGATCTCACGCCTCCGGAGCGGATCCATGGGATCGACGATCGTGCTGCCGGACTCGGGCGGTTCACTGCGATCATGAATCGAATCCGCGATGAAGCGGCCCTCTTGATGATATCTCCTCACTTGCAGCACACCGGGGGTGGAGACCTTGGCCGCTTGCTCGCTCAGCTTGATCCGCGACTGCCACTGACCGTGCTCATCTTGAATAGCGGCAAGCTTGTAGACTCCACCGAGCGCAGGCTGATCAAAAGCGGTCACCAGCTGCGTGCCCACGCCCCAAGTGTCGATGCGTGCGCCCTGGTGCTTGAGGCTTTCGATGATGTTCTCATCGAGGTCATTGGACGCGACAATCCGAGTGTCGGTGAATCCCGCCTGATCCAGGATCTTGCGCGCCTCGACCGAAAGGAACGCCAAATCCCCGGAGTCCAGACGGATGCCGGCAAGCTTGTGGCCCGATGCCTTGAGCTTGCGGCCCACCTCCACTGCGTGCCGTACCCCTTGAATCGTGTCGTAAGTATCGACAAGCAGGATCACATTATTGGGGAGCGCGCTCGCGTAAGCCTGAAACGCTTCGAGTTCGGAAGCAAACGCCATCACCCAACTGTGCGCGTGAGTTCCGCGGACAGGAATCCCGTAGCGCTTGCCCGCAAGCACATTGGAAGTGGCGGCACATCCACCAATATAGGCAGCACGAGCCGCACTGAGCGCGCCGTCCACTCCTTGCGCGCGCCTGAGACCGAATTCAAGCACGGGCTCTCCGGCGGCAGCCTCGACCACTCGCGAGGCTTTGGTCGCGATCAGCGTCTGAAAATTGATGATATTGAGAAGCGTGGTCTCCACAAGCTGCGCCTGGAGGATCGGACCCTCCACTCGGAGGAGTGGCTCGTTTTGAAAGACCACGGTCCCTTCTGGAATCGCCGCCACATCGCAGTTGAACTGGAACTTTTCGAGGTACTTTAAAAAACCCTCTTCAAAGATGGGTCTGCCGTCGCCGCCGGGAAGCGTGGCGAGAAACTCGAGGTCGCTCCCGGAGAATTTGAGTTGTTCAAGGTATTCGAGCGCATCCGCGAGTCCCGCACTGAGCGCATATCCCCCTTTGAACGGGCGCTTACGGAAATAAAGCTGAAAAACCGCGCGCCGCTCATGGATCCCGGTCTTCCAATAGCCTGCCGCCATCGACAATTGATACAAGTCGGTCAGGAGCGTCCAGGGGGATTCAGTCGTCATTTTGGGCATCCTTTTGAGTCTGCCACGGTCCATTCCCTTCGACAACGACGGCCCCGTACGACTCCAGCATTAAACCGTACCGAAGGTGGGCCCCCTGAATCTCGGTTTTACGAGGGTTTCATGCCGCTTGTTTGAGGGGGTGGGAGCTTTCCCGGAGTTCACCGAAGAAGCCCTTGAGTTCAAGTTCAAGG
>Ga0172372_10008909_pt1 | contig 13133 bp, 11 predicted proteins | sample LakKiv5m_2_FD_114544 | JGI IMG/M metagenome (GOLD analysis project Ga0172372, IMG submission 114544) | Freshwater microbial communities from Kabuno Bay, South-Kivu, Congo - kab_092012_9.5m | ecosystem: Environmental > Aquatic > Freshwater > Lake | place: Democratic Republic of the Congo...
CTCGTCGACATGGCGGTCGGGGCGCTGCGCGCCCCCGAGGGACGGTTCGACGACCGCTCCCCGACCACCCGCTGAGCCCCCGGAGGGATCCCCGTGACCGACGCCGCGCTCGTCCAGGCCCGGATCGACCGGCTGCTCGCCGAGCACGGGCCCGCCGACACGGTGGCGTTCAAGGGCGCGATGTACGACCTCGGGCTCGCCAACGTGGGCTTCCCCCCGGGGTTCGGGGGACTCGGGGTCGCCCCCGGGCTCCAGCGTCTCGTGACCGAGCAGGTCGTCGCGGCCGGTGGGCCCGCCCCCACGGTGAGCATCGGACTCGGGATGGGGGCCCCGACCATCGCGGTCCACGGCACCGACGCCCAGAAGGCGAAGTGGCTGCGCCCCCTGTTCACGGGCGAGGAGATCTGGTGCCAGCTGTTCTCGGAGCCGGGCGCGGGCTCCGACGTCGCCAGCCTGGCCACGGCCGCCGTCCGTGACGGCGACGAGTGGGTGGTGAACGGACAGAAGGTCTGGACCAGCCTGGCCCACGAGGCCCGCTGGGGCATGCTCGTCGCCCGCACCGATCCCGACGTCCCGAAGCACCGCGGCCTCACGTACTTCATCTGCGACATGCACGCGCCCGGGGTCGAGGTGCGACCCCTGCGTCAGATGACCGGCCAGGCCGAGTTCAACGAGGTGTACCTGACCGAGGTCCGCATCCCCGACGCGCACCGCGTCGGCGACGTGGGCGACGGGTGGCGGATCTCGCTCACCACGCTCATGAACGAGCGGGTCGCGATCGGTGGCGGCAGCTTCGCCCGCAAGGCCCCGATCGACTGGGCGATGGCCTTCTACCGCGAGCGCGGCGGCGACGCGGTGCAGCGCGACGCCGTGATGCGGATGTGGGTCCTCGCCCGGATCCTGCGCCTGACCGTGCAACGGGCGGGCGACCTCGCCCGGAGCGGCACGCCCGGCCCCGAAGGCTCGGTCGCGAAGCTGCTCGCGGCCGAGTACAACAAGGCCTGCTTCTCACTGGCCATGAACCTCGCCGGTCCCGACGCGCTGCTGTACCCGTCGGGCTACGAGCTCGACCGCACCAAGGACACCTACGGGTACCAGCACGTGCAGGAGTGGTTCCTGCGCTGCCGGGCCAACTCGATCGAGGGCGGGACGTCCGAGGTGATGCGCAACATCCTCGGCGAGCGGATGCTCGGGCTGCCCGGCGACGTCCGGGTCGACAAGGAGCTCCCGTGGCGCGACGTGCCCCGGTCCTGAGCCGCCCGCGCCGATCCGGGCGTGCCGGGGCGGACGTCTAGGGTTCGGTCATGACCCCCGAACCGTCCCCCACCGGGCTCGACGCCGGCCTCGACGCCGTCCGGGTCTTCCTCGGTCCCGACGGCGCCGACGTCACCCCCACCGGCTGGGACCCGGCGTCGGGCCGCCTCGCGCTGCGCCTCGAGCTGGCCGGCGCCGAATGCCCGGAGTGCGTGATCCCCCAGCCGATGCTCGGCGAGCTCATGCTCGGGGCGATCGCCGAGCACGCCCCCGAGGTGCAGGGCGTGGACCTCGACGACCCCCGCGAGACCGACCCGGCGTTCGCCGGGCACTGAGCCCGGGCGCCGGCGCCGTCAGCGCTTCGGGACCGTGATGCCGGGCGGGAGGGTGATCGACGTCGTGATGCACGACGTCAGCGCGGAACCCCAGGTGGCGATGGCCTTGCTGAACTCCTTGCCCGACCTGCCGATCACCGCCAGGGCGAGGATCTCGTTCCGGGCCTTGGCCGCCTTCGCGTAGACGGAGCCGAGGGTCTTCATGGCGGCGGCGACCTTCTTGTCGCTGACCTTCTTCGAGTTCTCGGTCAGCAGCTTCGCCTGCAGCGCCAGCCCCTTGCGGTCCGACGACGAGCCGATCGACGCACCGGCCTCGGTCCCGTCGAAGTCCAGGATGACCTCGCAGTCCTTCTCCGACGGCGCCGCCCCGGCGGGACCGGCCACGGCGACCGTGCCCCCGGCCGCCAGCGCGAGCACGAGCACGACCCGGGTGATCCCACCCCGCCGCCGGGTCCGGCGCTCCTGGCCGCCTCGGAACTGGTCGCCTCGGAACTGGTCGCCGTTCACCTGCTCGCGTCGCTCCTGATCACTGCGCACGGTGCACATCCCGGATCCCGGGCCGCCCCGCAGCCGCCCGCCTCGTCGATTGGGGCTCGTCGATTGGGGCTCGTCGATCGAGTCCCGTCGATCAGTCGATCGGCCGCCAGTATGGCACCCCGGTGTCGTCGGCCGCGGCCACGAAGTAGACCTCGACCGGCAGTCCGATCGCGACGCGGGCCACGTCGACCCCGGGCATCGCCCCGAAGACCCGCGGTCCCTCCTCGAGGTCCACCATCACGACGGCGTAGGGCAGCTCGGCCTTGAACGCCGGGGTCCCCTGCTGGCGGATGACCGTGAACGTGTGCACGGTGCCGCGACCGGCGGTCTCGAGCCAGTCGGGCTCCGCCCCGCACTCGGTGCACAGCGCCCGCGGGTACCACTGCCGGTGCCCGCAGGCCGGGCACTGCTGGACCAGCAGGCGCCCCTCGCGCGCCGCCTGCCAGTACTCCGCGTTGACGTTGTCGATCTGCGGGAGGGGCTTGGCCCACTCCTCGACCTCGACCACCTCGTGGGTGCTCACGGGTGCTCCTTCCCCAGGATCGCGACACCGATGCACGACAGCCAGCCCCCCGACCCGGCTGCGATCGCGACCTCGCAGTCCGGTACCTGGGCCTCGCCACCCTGGCCGCGTAGCTGGCGCACGGCCTCGAGGATCAAGAAGATGCCCCGCATCCCCGGGTGGCAGGCCGACAGCCCGCCCCCGTCGGTGTTCAGCGGCCACTTGCCGCCCCGCTTCAGGTGGCCCTCGGCGACGAACGGACCGCCCTGGCCCTTCGGGACGAAGCCGAGCGACTCGAGCAGGATCAGGCAGGTGATCGTGAACGAGTCGTAGAACATGAGCAGGTCGACGTCGTCGTGGGTGACCCCGGCCTGCTCGAACGCGATCGGCCCGACCCGCGCCCCGGCCGACGACGTGAAGTCGGACTGCTGGGAGATGTTCCAGTGCGTCTGGCCCCCGGCGGCCCCGAGCACGTAGACCGGCGCCTGGGGCAGGTCCTTGGCCCGGTCGGCGGTCGTCATGATGAACGCCCCACCGCCGTCGGTGATCGCGCAGCAGTCGAGCAGGTGCAGCGGATCGGCGATCATCCGCGACGACAGGACGTCGTCGACGGTGATCGGGTCGCGGTAGATGGCGTTCGGGTTGAGGGAGGCGAACTCGCGGACGCCGACGGCGATCTCGGCGAGCTGCTCGGAGGTGGTCCCGAACTCGTGCATGTGGCGCTGGGCGTGCATGGCGTACGACCCCACCAGGGAGTTGCCGTACGGCGCCTCGTAGCCCGACGGCCCGGCGACGCGCTGCTGGCCCCGGTGCATGCCGCCGGTCCCCAGGCTGCGACCCATGCGGGTCAGCTGGTCGGATCCGTAGGTGACGAGGGCGGTGTCGCAGAGCCCGTCGCGGATCGCGGCGGCGAGGTGCTGGACGTGGAACTCGAACGAGGAGCCCCCGGTCATCGTGCCGTCGACGTAGCGGTGGTCGATCCCGAGGTACTCGGCCATCGTCACCGCGTCGTCGACCATCATCCCGCCCCCACCGCCGGCGTTGACGTAGCCGTCGATCGACGCCTTCTCGATGCCGGCGTCGGCGATCGCCCGCCGGGCGGCGAGCACGTGGTGCTGGACGCCGTTGAGGTGCGGGGCCTTGGGGTGGTCGGACAGTCCGATCCCCACGATGACGGGTGTGCGGTCCATGGCGGCGGAGTCAACCATGCCCCGACCGGGGCCCGCCAACCGCAACTACGGTGCAGGCATGGGCGACCTCAAGCTCGGCCTGCAGTTCGGGTACTGGACCGCCGCACCCCGTCCGGCCCGCGACCTCATCGAGCTCGCGGTGCGGGCCGAGGATCTCGGTTTCGACTCCGTGTGGACCGGCGAGTCCTGGAGCAGCGACGCGTTCTCGCCCCTCGCCGCGGTGGCGGGGGCGACCTCGCGCGTCCGCCTGTGCACCGGCATCGCCCAGATCGCGGCCCGTACCCCCACCGCCATGGCCATGCACGCCATGACCCTCGACGGACTCTCGGAGGGTCGGGCCGCCGTCGGGATCGGGGTGAGCGGACCCCAGGTGGTCGAGGGTTGGTACGGGCGGCCCTTCGGGCAGCCTCTCGCCCGCACGCGCGAGTACGTCGCGATCATGCGCGACGCGCTGCGCCGCGAGGCCCCGGTCTCCGCCCCGGGACCGCACTACCCCCTCCCCTACACCGGCGACGGTGCGCTCGGCCTGGGCAAGCCGCTCAAGATGATCACGCACCCGCGGCGGGGCGACGTGCCCGTCTACCTCGGCGCCGAGGGCCCGAAGAACGTCGCCATGGCGTTCGAGATCGCCGACGGCTGGGTGCCGCTCTACTGGTCGCCGTACCGCGACGCCTACGTCGTGCCCGACACCCGGCCCGACGACTTCGAGATCGCGGTGAACGTGTCGGTCGTGGTCGCCGACGACATCGCCACCGCGCTGTGGCCGATCAAGGCCACGCTCGGCTTCTACATCGGCGGGATGGGCGCGAAGACCAAGAACTTCCACACCGAGCTCATGGCCCGGATGGGGTTCGAGGAGGAGGCCCACCGGATCCAGGACCTGTTCTTCGCGGGCAAGCGCGACGAGGCGATCCTGGCCGTGCCCGACGACTTCGCCGACGAGATCTCACTGGTCGGACCACCGGCCCGCATCGCCGAGCGGATCGAGGCGTGGCGGTCGACCCCGGTCACCACGCTGCTCGTGGGCGGGGGCGACCCCGACGCCATGCGGCTCCTCGCCGACCTCACCCGCTGAGGCGGGCCCGGCCGCTCAGCGGGGCAGCCGGTAGAGGTCGATCGCGTTCTGGCCGAGGATCCGGTCCTGGTCGGCCTGCGGGAGCGTCGAGATCTGCTCGCGCAGCTCCTTGACCATTCCCGGGAACGTGCAGTCGGGGTGCGGGTAGTCGGTGCCCCACACGATGCGGTCGGTGCCCACCAGGGGTGCGAGCACCGGCAGGGTGTGCTCGTCGACCTCGAAGCTGATCCAGCACTGCCGGGCGAAGTACTCGCTCGGCAGCAGCTTCATCTCGGGCGCGTAGCCACCGAACCGACCGACCTGGTGGTCGAGCCGCTCGAGCCAGTACGGCGCCCAGCCGCCCCCGGCTTCGAGGAACACGAACCGCAGCCCCGGGTGGCGCTCCATCACCCCGGTGGCCATGAGCTGCGCGCAGGCGAGCATGTGCTCGAACGTGTGCGACGTCGCGTGGAGGACCAGGGCGTTGTACGGCGGCCGGTCGAGGCCGAGCGTGGGAATGGCGGGCTGGGAGCCCTCGTGGATGCCGATCGTGACGTCGAGCTCCTCGGCGGTCTCCCAGAAGATCTCGTTCGCCGGGTCGGCGATCGTGCGCCCCGCGCAGGGGTTCGGCCGCACGAACGCGACCCGGAAGCCCAGCTCGTCGTGGGCCCGGCGCAGCTCGGCCGCGGCCGCGACCGGGTCCTGGAACGGGAGCGCGGCGACGCCGAACAGCCGGGTGGGGTCGGCGGCGCAGAACGAGGCGAGCCAGTCGTTGTAGGCCCGCACCACCGCGACGGCGGCGGCGGGGTCGGCGATCGCCCAGTAGGCCAGGCCGACCGTCGGGTACAGCACGACCGCGTCGAGGTCGTCGGCGTCGAGGTCGGCGAGCCGGGCGTGCGGGTTGAACGCGCCCGCGATCGCCTCCTCGAGCGGACGGGCGTTGGCGAGGTCGGCGATCACCGCGCCCGGCGTGCCGAGCATTCCCAGGCTCCCGACGAAGATCTCGTGTCCGCCCACGGTGACGTGGTCGAGGCCCCGGGCGTCGGTGGTGATGGTCGGGCGCTGGTGGTCGGGCAGGTGCGCGAAGGCTTCGCGCGGCTCGAGCACGTGGCCGTCGGCGTCGATCACGGGGACGGGCATGGGACCACCTCCACGGCGATGCCGTTGCACACGGCGTTTCCGGACAGCGGATCGAGCGTGTCGCTCGGCGTCAGCACGTTACTGCTCACACCGGCGTGGCGCCGGGCCACGGCGAGGTCGACGCCGTCGACGTCGTGGCCCCACCCGTGGGGCAGGCTCACCACGCCGGGCCGCATCGCGTCGTCGACCTCGACCGGCACCTCGACCGCCCCCGACGCCGACGTCACCCGCACGGTCCCGCCGTGCACGACCCCCCGCGCGGCCGCGTCATCGGGGTGGACCAGCAGCGTGCACCGGGGCCGGCCCTTGACCAGGACCTCCACGTTGTGCATCCACGAGTTGTTCGACCGCAGGTGCCGCCGCCCCACGAGCACCAGGCCGCCGGTCGCGGGCCGGTCACGGCGCGCCCGCAGCCGGGCCACGTCGGCGACGATCGCCTCGGGGGCCAGCTCGATCCGACCGGTCGGGGTGCGCAGCACCCCGGGAATCCGCGGCGCGAGCGGCCCGAGGTCGACACCGTGGGGCTCGGCCTCCAGCGCGGCCAGTGAGAGCCCGGCCGGGTCGGCGCCGAAGCCGTCGCCGTACGGACCCGTGCGCAGCATCACGTCGAGCGCGCGCTCGGGGCCCCGCCGGTGGGCGAGCGCGGTCATCAACGCATCGGGGTCGCGCCCCTCGACGTTCGACCCGGGCCGGGCCACCGCCCGCTCCACCAGACCCCGGGCCAGCGCCTCGTCGAGGGCGTCGACGTCGGCGTCGGGGCCGAGGCCCATGCCGATCGCCCCGAGCCGGGCCAGGATCTCCCACTCGGCCGTCTCGTGCGCGGCGAGCGGACGGATCGGGGGCGAGTAGTTGGCCACGTTGCGCACGGCGAGCTGGTAGAGCGCGAGGTCGTAGTGCCCCTTGGCGACGAGCGGCGGCGCCGGGAGGATGACGTCGGCGTGGCGGGTCGTCTCGTTGCGGTAGATGTCGACGCTGACCATGAAGTCGAGCGCGTCGAGGGCCCGGTCGAGACGGGGGCCGTCGGGGGTGCTGCACACCGGGTTGCCCGCGACGGTGACCATCGCCCGGATCTGCCCGGGGCCGGGGGTCTCGATCTCCTCGGCCATGCAGGCCGCCGGGAACTCGCCGAACACCTCGGGCGCGCCGCGGACCCGGCTGGCGTGGCGGCCGAGGCGCACGCCCCGGCCCGGACCGGGCGTCCCGCCCGCCGAGGCGCTCCCGGCGGCGGGGAGGGTGAACATCGCACCCCCGGGGCGGTCGAGGTTGCCGGTCATCACGTTGACCACGTCGACCAGCCACGAGGCGAGCGTGCCGAACTCCTGGGTGCAGGTGCCGATGCGGGCGTACACGCACGCGCGGGGCGCCGCCGCGAGGTCGCGGGCCACCGCCCGGATCCGCTCGGCGGGGATCCCGCACGCGTCGGCGACCGCCTCGGGCGGGAAGTCGGCCGCGAGCCGCTCGACCTCGGCCAGGCCGTCGAGGTGGGGCGTGAGGTGGGGGCCGGGGTCGACCCGACCCTCGGCGAAGAGCACGTGCACGAGCGCGAACAGGAACAGGGCGTCGGTGCCCGGGACGATCGCGAGGTGCTCGTCGGCCGCGGCGGCGGTGCGGGTCCGACGGGGGTCGACGACGACGAGGCGTCCGCCGCGCGCCCGCAAGGCCTCGAGCCGACCGGGCAGGTCGGGCGCGGTGCACAGCGAGCCGTTCGACTCGTAGGGGTTGGCCCCGAGCATCAGGAGATGGTGCGTGCGGTCGACGTCGGGCACCGGGATCGACAGCGCGCCGCCGAACATGAGACCGGCCGCGACCTGCTTGGGCATCTGGTCCACGGTGCTGGCCGAGAACACGTTGCGGGTCCCGAGCCCCTGGAGCATCAGACGGCCGTGGACGAGGCTCGCGAGGTTGTGGGCCGTCGGGTTCCCGAGGTACACGCCCACCGCGTCCCGGCCGTGCGCGTCGATCACCGCGGACAGCCGTTCGGCGATCACGGCGAACGCCTCGGGCCAGTCCACCTCCCGCCACTGCGCCGACGAGCCCCGCCCCGTCCGCAGGAGCGGCCGACGCACCCGGTCGGGGTCGGCCTCGAGCTTCGGCAGGGCGGCCCCCTTCGGGCAGAGGAACCCCCGGGAGAACACGTCGGCACGGTCGCCGCGGGCGAGGACGGGGACGTCGTCCTCGAGGTGCAGCTCCAGCCCGCAGGTCGCCTCGCACAGCGGGCAGGTCCGGTACGCCACGCGGCGGGTCACGCCGCTCACGTTAGGACACCCGGTGCCGGCCCGCGGCCCGGTGGCGACCCGGTCGGGACCCGGGTCGATCTCCGTTATCGTGCGGTCCGCCCCCGACCCGCACCGACCGGTTCCGCCGGTCCCCGAACCGGATGCGTGCTGATGGAGTACAACCTCGCCGACCTGTTCGAAGCCGCCGCCGACGCCTTCCCCGACCGGGAGTACCTCGTGGCCGAGGGCCGGCGCCGGACCTACGCGGAGATGGAGGAGCGGGCCAACCGGCTCGCCCACCACCTCCAGGCCCAGGGCATCGGCCCCGGCGACCACGTCGGGATCTACGGCTACAACTCCGTGGAGTGGGTCGAGACCCTCTGGGCGGTGTTCAAGGTCCGGGCGACCTGGATCAACATCAACTACCGGTACGTGGAGGAGGAGCTCGCGTACCTGTTCGAGAACGCCGACCTCAAGGCCCTCGTGTACCAGCGCGACTTCGCGCCGCGGGTCCGCGGCGTGCTCGCCCACCTGCCCCTGCTCCGGCACACCGTGGTGATCGAGGACGGCAGCGGCGCCGACCTCGACGGGCTCGACTCGGTCGACTTCGAGGCCGCGATGGCGGGCGGGTCCCCGGTGCGCGACTTCGGTCCCCGCTCGCCCGACGACCGCTACATCCTCTACACGGGGGGCACCACCGGGATGCCCAAGGGCGTGGTGTGGCGGCACGAAGACGTCTTCTTCGCACTCGGGGGCGGCATCGACCCCGTGACCAACGACCGGGTCTCCGCCCCCATGGACCTGGTCGAGCAGGCGAAGGCCGCCGGCGGCGCCGCCACCAACATGCCCATCGCCCCGCTCATGCACGGCGCCACACAGTGGGGGGTCATGGGCGGCGCGTTCCGTGGCGCCCGCATCGTCCTCATGGCCAAGTTCGACCCGGTCCGCACCTGGGAGCTGGTCGAGGAGGAGGGCGTCAACATGGTCATGATCACCGGCGACGCCATGGCCCGACCCATGATCGACGCGCTCGAGGACTCGGCCCGCGCCTTCGGTCTCTCCTCCCTCTTCGCGATCGGCAGCACCGCGGCGTTGTTCTCGCCGTCCATGAAGGACCGCTTCATGGAGCTGCTGCCCAGCATCGTGCTCTCCGACGCGATCGGCTCCTCGGAGTCGGGCTCCAACGGCTACTCGATCGTCGAGAAGGGCAAGACCGCGATGAAGGGTGGGCCCACGGTCCGGGCCGTGCGCGACTCGGTCGTGCTCGACGAGGACCTGCGCGAGGTCGCACCCGGCTCGGGGATCGTCGGCAAGGTCGCCCGCAAGGGGAACATCCCGATCGAGTACTACAAGGACCCCGAGAAGACGGCCCAGACCTTCGTCACCGGTCCCGACGGCACCCGCTACTCCGTGCCCGGCGACTTCGCCACGCTCGAGGCCGACGGCACGATCACCCTGCTGGGCCGGGGCTCGGTGTCGATCAACTCGGGGGGCGAGAAGATCTTCCCCGAGGAGGTCGAGGGTGCGGTCCGCCGCCACGCCGAGGTCTACGACTGCGTGGTCGTGGGCGTGACCGACGAGCGCTGGGGCCAGCGCGTCGCGGCCGTGGTCCAGCCCCGACCGGGCTGCACCCCGTCGCTCGAGTCGATCCAGGACGAGTGCCGCCGCCACATCGCCGGGTACAAGCTGCCCCGCGAGATCCACTACGTGGACCGCATCGAGCGGTCCCCGTCGGGCAAGCCCGACTACCGCTGGGCCGCGGCGGTCGCCACCGCCTGAGCCGCGCCCACCATCCCGCTCCACCCTCCCTTCCGTCCCGCCCGCCCCACCCTCCCTTCTGTCCCACCCGCTCCACCCTCCCTTCTGTCCCACCCGCTCCACCCTCCGGAGGACCCGTGCCCCTGCACCCCGCGCTCCAGGCCATCTGCGACGCCGCCAACCAGGCGGCCGCCGGCGCCGCCGACGCCCCCGCCCCGTCCGACGCCGAGCGCCTCACCCAGGTCCGGGGTGGCGCCGAGGCGTTCGGGTCGCTCGGCGCCGGCGCCCCCGAGGCGCTGCACTCGGTCGAGGACACGGCCGCCGAGGGTCCCCACGGCCCGATCCCCGTGCGCGTCTACCGGCCCACCGCCACGCCCGGCGCGCCCCTCGTCTGCTACTACCACGGCGGCGGCTTCGTCTCGGGCTCGGTCGCCGCGTGGGACGGCGTCGCCCGTCGGATCGCCAAGGAGTCGGGCGCCGTGGTGGTCAGCGTCGACTACCGCCTCGCGCCCGAGCACCGCTTCCCGGTCCCCCTCGACGACTGCCACGCGGCCCTGGTCTGGGCGGTGGCCGAGGCCGAGCGCCTCGGCGCCGACGCCACCCGCGTCGCGGTGGCCGGCGACAGCGCCGGCGGCAACCTCGCCGCCGCGCTCGCCCTCCGGGCCCGGGCCGAGGGCCCGGCGCTGCGGGCGCAGGTGCTCGTCTACCCCGTGGTCGCCCCCGAGTGCGTCACGGCGTCGATGGACGCCAACGGCACCGGTTACCTCCTCACCGCCGACTCCATGCGGTCGATGTGGGCCTGGTACCTCGGGCCCGACGGGGACCCCGACGACCCGGGCGCTGCGGTTGCCAAGGCCGCCGACCACACCGGTCTCCCGCCCGCCCTCGTCATCACCGCCGAGTACGACCCGCTGCGCGACGAGGGCGAGGACTACGCCGCGCTGCTCGCCCGGGCCGGGGTCGACGTGACCTGCACCCGCTACGACGGCATGCTGCACGGGTTCTTCGGGCTGCGCGAGATCGTCCCCGACTCCGATCGCGCCGTGGCCGAGGTCGCGGCGTTCCTCCGCCGCCACTGCTGATCCCGCAGCGCGGGCCGGCGCCCCGCCCGAGGGTCAGGGGCGACGGGCCCGGTCGAGCAGACCGCGCGCGATGACGATGCGCTGGATCTCGTTGGTCCCCTCGCCGATCATCATCAGCGGCGCGTCGCGGTAGTAGCGCTCGATCGGCAGCTCGGTCGTGTACCCGACCCCGCCGTGGATGCGCATCGCCTCGGTCGCGATCTCGAACGCGGCCTCCGACGCGAACAGCTTGGCCATGCCCGCCTCGACGTCGCAGCGCTCGCCGGCCTGCTTGCGCTCGGCGGCCGCCCGGGTGAGCAGCCGCGACGCCTCGAGCTTGGTCGCCATGTCGGCCAGCTTCAACTGGATGGCCTGGTGCTCGGCGATGGGTCTCCCCATGGTCACCCGGTCCTGGGCGTAGGCGAGGGCGGCGTCGAAGGCGGCGCGCGCCACCCCGGTGGCCCGCGCCGCGATGTTGATCCGACCCTGCTCCATCACCCCGAGGATCTGCGGGAGGCCCCGGCCCTCCTCCCCCACGAGCGCGTCGCCGGGGAGCCGGTGGTCGGCGTAGGCCATCTCGACCGTCTCGAGGCCCTTGTAGCCGAGCTTGCCGATGTTCTTCGACACGGTGATCCCGCCGAACCGGGGCCCGGGCTCCTTCTCGACCACGAACGCGCTGATGCCGACGTCGGTGCGGGCCGCGAGCAGGATCAGCGCGGCGCGCTCGCCGTTGGTCACCCAGGTCTTCGTCCCGGTCACGACCCACTCGTCGCCGTCCCGGACGGCCCGGCACGACAGGTTGCGGGTGTCGGTCCCGGCGTCGGGCTCCGAGAGCGACAACGCCCCGCGGCGCGTGCCGCTCGCGAGGTCGGGGAGCCACCGGCGCCGCTGGTCCTCGGTGCCGTGGTACCAGATGTTGGTCGCGCACATCGTGTGGGTGTTGATGATCCCCGACAACGACATCCACCCGTACGCGAGCTCCTCGATCACCGCGACGTAGGTGAGCAGGTCGAGCCCGAGCCCGCCGTACACCTCGGGGATCGTGATCCCGAACAGCCCCATCGCCCGCATGTCGGCCACCAGCGCGTCGGGGAACGCGTCGGCGTGCTCGAGCTCGCTGGCGACCGGGACCACCTCACGGGCGACCCAGCGCCGGACCGAGGCGACCATCTCCTCGCGCAGCGCGGGATCGGTGGGGGTGTACGCGGGGCTGACGGCCATGGCGCGGACGCTACCGCGCGGTTCCGCCCAGGCGTTCCACGAACCACCCCGTCGCGAGCCGGGCCACCGCGTCGAGGGCGCCCGGCTCCGAGAAGAGGTGCCCGGCGCCGGGCACCACCGCGAGATGGTGGTCGGCCGTGAGGCGACGCGCGGCGTCCTCGTTCCAGGTCAGCACCTCGGGATCGGCGCCCCCGACGATCAGGAGCGTGGGGGCCCGCACCCAGTCGGTGACCGCCAGCAGGTGGCGCCCCAGTCGGGCCACGTCGAACGGGGTCGGCCCGTCCGGTGCCTCGAGGTCGACCCGCAGGGTCGCGAACCCGGCCACCCCGAGCGCGTCGGCGACGTGGCGGTTGCGGGGCGAGTGGCGCCCACTGCCGCGCCCGTGCGCGAAGACCACGACCCCCGAGGGCGTCGACGGCACCGCCAGCTCACCGGCGACACCGGGCACCACGACCGACGCGCTCGTCCCGGGACCCGGATCGGCGAGCAGCCGGACGACCTCGGCGTCGGTCGTGGGCGTGAAGTCCTCGTACCACTGCCCCACCGCGACGAACGCAGGAGGAGCGGCCAGACACACCACCGCATCGGCGTCTTCCCGGAGGGCCGCCAACGACTCGGGCGCGGCGACCGGCACGGCCAGCACGACCCGCCGGGCCCCGCGCGCCCGGGCGACGGCCACCGCGGCGCGCGCCGTGCCGCCGGTCGCCAGGCCGTCGTCGACGACGACCACCGTCCGGTCCGTGAGCGGCACTGCCGGTCGCACGGCGCGGAACTGCGGGGCAGGCCCACGACGGACCGGGGCCTCGGCCGCCAGCGGCGCCAGCGCGGCGCCGAGGCGGCGAGCCCGTAGGACTTGCGCACCACC
>Ga0172372_10008913_pt1 | contig 13127 bp, 20 predicted proteins | sample LakKiv5m_2_FD_114544 | JGI IMG/M metagenome (GOLD analysis project Ga0172372, IMG submission 114544) | Freshwater microbial communities from Kabuno Bay, South-Kivu, Congo - kab_092012_9.5m | ecosystem: Environmental > Aquatic > Freshwater > Lake | place: Democratic Republic of the Congo...
GCAGAACTTGGTGCATGTACGGGAATCCTGAACAGAATACGATGATTTCCCCCGCCCGTGGCGTCACTTTGATGCCAAACTCCTTGAATTCCAGTTCCCCGCCTTCGTAATCGTCGTTAAGAAACACAGAGACCGATAGGACACGAGGGAAAATGGGGTGGTCGTCAATGTGCCAATGGAACTTGTTGGTCTCCTCGTAACGCAACAAAACCGTGTGGTGGCTGACCAAAGGCACGATGCTGTAGCGACCCCGCACGAACTCCACGGCGGCGTCAATGCCCTTCTCCAGCGACTCCTTGGCGCGTCTGATGGGGTCCTGCGGGTGGCAGTCGTCCTGTGCGTGGGTCAAGAAGTAGTTAAAACAGTTACGCGCTTCGTAGTTAACACCAGGCTTGTCATCTTCTACCAAGACTTCGGCTGGCTTCCATTGCCTAAACATTGCGTTTTGAATCAAACCCTTGAGCATGCGGGCTGACTCTTTCGGAAACCTAAACCGCATTATTCCTGGCGCCAATTCCTCATGCTCCAACAACGGCATGTCTGTCAGTTCTGGCTCGGACTCGTGGAACTCACCCGCTATTTTGTCGTAAAGCGATAACGCATAAGAATAGTTATGGCATTGACAAGTTGGCTGATTGAATGGGGCGTCTGGCATAGCCATAAACCGATTGCGATTGAAGAATCTGACATCGCCGTCCTCCCCGTATTTGTGTATGGCGTCGCGTTCCTTTTGTATCCAATGGTCTGGCTGCGTAAAGTGCAGGAACAGCACCGTTGTCCACACATCTTCACGATGGGTTGGATAAGGAGGTCGTGAGTGGATGTGCTGTTGACCAGCAAAGATGATGGCGTTGTTTGGTTCCTGCTTGAACCGTTGCCCCTCCACGATGATGTCCCAATCGGCGGTGTTTTCTACCGTGATGTCAACAGTCGTTTGCGTACCGTTTTGGTCAGTGTGCTCCCACAGATGGGGCACGCAACCGTCTTTTCTTTGGTAACGAACAACAAAGAAGTATGCCTTTAGCAAGGTGTCGTCGCCGAATATTTCCCTTGCTTTGGCGACGCAATGTTCTTCAATGTCGGGGTCAAACTGAATCGGTGATTCCCACCTAGCCAACATCGTGTGGAACTCACCACCTTCGGGCGTGCCCATCTTGGTGTCTGCGACCGCTTGTTTCACGCGACCGAACATCTCGGGCGGAAAGAAATCCTTTACTACGTGCGGCTCCCTAAGCGCGTCGGGTAGTTCCCAAACGAGTTCCTTGGTTATCACCAATGACCCAGCGGACATTTAGCCTCCAACAATCTGGTCTTCATGGGCATGATGCAACCGCACTGCTTGCACTGTCTCGTGGCGCTCAGGTACTCGGGGCACGAGGCGCAGTGCGACATGCGGACCGACACAAGGGTGTCGTCGGCTTTTGGTTTGTTCGGGTTCATCAAATCCCACGGACGGGTGTCGCCCACCTTTTCCTTGTACTTTTGCCATGCCGTGGTCATGGTTTTACGAACTCTCCGTTCACATATTTGTCGCCCCACGTGACGTTCTCGCCCTGGTTGACCTGCACAATTATTGGTTCTGATTGCAAAGCGGCGATGAAACGTTCGTTGCTAGGCGGAATCTTGATTATTTCCGCAACCTCACCGTCGCAGACGAAGGCAAACGTCACCAACGTTGACGGGTCTATTTGGCTCATTATTGATTGTTGCATATTGCTCCTTCAGGCAATTTGATTTTTACACTGGGCAGACGTTATCGCAACAGCACAATAGGAACAAACCGTACACGCAGCAACCGTCGCTTGACGTGTATGCAGCCCATTGACCGATTGTCGGACCGCAAATTTCTGGTATGCACTGTTCGTACTGGTACTGGTAGACCCATATTGGGTTGCTCAACGGGTCTCCGTACGATGCACAGTTGACGGCGGCGCACGGATTGACTGGCGGCGTCACAGGAGGAGTGACTGGCGGCGTCACAGGAGGAGTGACTGGCGGCGTAACAGGAGGAGTGACTGGCGGCGTAACAGGAGGAGTGACAGGAGGCGTTACGGGCGGCGTGACAGGAGGCGTGACAGGAGGCGTTACGGGTGGTGTCACGGGTGGAGTGACAGGCGGGGTGACTGGTGGCGTTACAGGCGGCGTTACAGGTGGAGTAACTGGTGGAGTAACTGGTGGAACCACGGGTGGCACAACTGGTGGGACTGCTGGAGTTACCGAGTTGCTTGCTGCCGAATTGTCGGAAGATACGCCGTAAGAAGTGTCCAATCGCACCACGAACGTGTAACTCGTCCCGTTGGTCAACCCGCTGACCGTAATTGGTGACGACGACGCGCTACCCGTAACGCTGTCTGGCGTTGAGGTAGCCACGTAGGTGAGCGCACCGCCCTTCCCAGTGTTGGAAGGTTCGGTAAATGTAACCGTCGCGGAAGCGTTTCCAGCCGTGGCAGTACCAATGATTGGCGTGTCTGGCTTTGCGCCTCCGCTTGCACCGATTACATATGCGAGCATTTACGCGCTCAAATCCCCAAGAACAATCCATGTGTCGGTGTTGCGCTTGAGACACATACAGGACGAGTATTGCGCGCGCAGTTTCAAACCAGGCGTACCGTTGACGGTGACGCCCGCGGCGCCAGCAATCGTTGTTTGACCAGCGCCAGTTTGAACAATGACAATTTGCGTGCCAATGGGAAAAGCCACGCTTCCGTTTGCGGGAATCGTGACTGTCGTTCCAGATGCGTCGTTCTTCTCAATGATGGTGCCGTCGTCCGTCAAAGCCAGCGTCAACGCACCGACGACCGCGACGGGAACGTTGTGCGAGATGACGTTGCCCGTCGTGTTCAGCGACGTGCCAGTAGCGACTCCGATAATCGGGGTTGTCAACGACACACTCGTTTGAATCTTTGCGCTCGTTACTGCAACTGAGGCAATCTTTGCGGTTGTTATCGCACTGTCGGTGATGTCCTCGGTGTTGATGGCGCCAGCATCAAAGTTCGTGCCAGCGGAAAGCGCGTCAACAAAGTTCTTGACTGCCGTAAAGTTTGCGTTGTGCTCGGCGGCGACGATTGTCGTACCGTTAACAAATGTGTTTGGAATCGTGAGAGTTGCCATTACTTGGTGCTCCTAATCTTGCGCCGCTTGTATTTGAATGCGATGGAGTTCAATCCCCATGCGCGTCCTGGTGTATCCGTCAAATCCCCAGTGGGACCGACGAACTCTAGTTGTACGGCTTTCGCCGTCTTTAGTCTTCCACCAACCTGAATTCCTTGGCGCAACGCACTTATTCCGTAGACGGCGGTTCCGTACACGCCCGTCCCGTACAGGTCGCCCGTGTCCTCTGGAAGCAACGTCACGGTGTGCGTGGTGGCTTGGTTTTGGGAATTGAAATCGTGGTAAACGTTCACCCTTATTTGCGTCTCCACCTCCACGGATTTGACGACGTACAGGCTCTTTACGAACGTCTTGTCCTGCACGTATCGGTCGTCGTAGAACCAAGAGGTGATGTAAGAAGTGGCAATATCGCCGTCGTTTGCCCCTGCGGGAATGTCGTCGGCAGTGTTTTCGTACTCGTCCACGTACATGACGAACTTGAACGCCGAGTCTGGATGAATCATCAAATGATAAATTTCCTCGGTTGAGTCTTGCCAGTCAATGCCGCTGACAAGCCCGTAGCCAGTAATGTTCGCTTCGTTCTCCGCGTCGTACGTCGCCGATTGAAACAGTGTGAAGGCACCTTGTCGCCCGATTGACGGGTCAAACACAAAGTTGCAGTTTGAATAGTCGGGGTTGGTTCCTGAATCGTCAATGTCAAACGGCATGGATATCCAGAGACGGTCGTTGATGTACGACAGCGTCACAACATCAAGATGGTTAGCGTTTATCCTGTCCGTGTCAATAATCGGCTTCAGGCGGTCAAACAGGTTGCGAATGCCGTTGCGGTCGTAGTAGTGAAGACCGAGCGGGTAGTCAAAGAAGTACACACCATTAGAACCAGCCACCGCTTGTTGAGGTGTGTCAATGCCCATGATGGTCGTAAGTTCAACCAACTGAAACGAGTCCGCGTCGTAGCCCATGAGCAAATACACGGCTTTTGGCTTAAAAATGACTAACTGACCGTCAAGAATCTGCAAACCAGTAATGCCTTCACCACCAGCAATGATGTCAATGTAATCCTGTTGATACCACGCCTCTGGCAAATTTTCGTGCGACCAACGGATGCGATTCGGATATTCAACGCCGTCCTCGTAGGTATGCGCGCAGAACAGTTTGTTGGCGTGCGCCACGACCAGTTCCGACCTCGGCATGTAACCAGAACCACCCGTTTCGTAGGGTTGCCACGTCGGACCAGAAGCCGTAAGAAAAGAACTAAACGCGTTTGCCGCGTCCCATTTCGCCATCTGCGTGGCGTCGTACCCCAACGCAATGTACAGCGTGTCTTCCCACTGAGTCATGCTGGCGCCGTTGAGCGACTTCACGTTCAACGGAACTGACGCCGAAGAATCAAGGGTGCTGAAATCACCGCCAGTTGATTTATACACGCGCCCGTCGGTGGGCGACTCGTATCCAGTCGTCAACATAATTCGTGGCGACGACGGGTACTTGTAGTTCAACAGCCCCTTTGGATTCCAGTTGCCACTGACCTCCGTTGAATGTTTCTTCTTGTAACCAGCACGACTAAACACACCACCACGAGGGTCAACCTCAAGATTGATAATTTGCGGCGATTCGTTCTTAGCCAACTGAAACTGGTCGGCGCGGTAATTGATGCCGCCCGTGAAGTCACGAACTTGGTCAAAAAGAATCTGCGACATTTAGTACAGCAGCGCCAACGGATTTGGCGAACCAGGAATGACCTGGATGCCAGGGTAGTCAGCCCACCAGTAACTGTACGGGGAAAGTTGCAAACCGCCAGACATGATAAGCGGCTGGTTGTTGTTTGGTGCCGTCAGGTTGCCTTGCACCAACGCGACCTCCTGCTCAAACTGTCGGTTGTACACCGCTGCCATCTCGGGGTCTTCTTGGAACTGGTAGATGCGCGACATCACATAGTTGACCAACGGCAACTGCATGTCGGGGCTGACATCAATTGAAGTGTTCACGTCGCTCAACCAGTCCAACAACGGGCGACGAAACGCGCGAACCGTAATTGAATACACACCATCTGGCTTCGGAAAGAGGTTCACTTGGTTGGACCAAATGGACCAATAGGCGGGTATGCCAACAACATCTTGCGTTCCGACCCACAGGCTCTCAGCCTTGAATTGGTCAAGATAAATAAGTGCGTTACCAGCGTTTGTGTTGTTGACCACGGAAATCACTTGGTTTAGGGCGGTGATTGATTTTGACACCACGGTCGGCAGTGTTTGCGTGAACGTGCTGTAACCACGAATGTTGTTGACGGTGCTGAAACCGAGCGTTGACTGATAGTACGGGAACCGCGTGGTCAGGTTGTAAATCTTTTGGAATCCTTCCTTGACGAACGAGTTGACCAAATCAACGGTGAGGTCGTCGTTGGCGTCGTTGCCGATTTCCAAGTCGGACAACTGGCTGACCAGGTCGCGCATTTGCGCAAGGGTCAGGTTCTCGTTTTGAAAAGGAATTGCCATTGATTACTCCTGAACTTCTTGGGCTTCTTCCTTCTGCTCAGCCTGTTGTTTTTTAGCGATTTGACGGGTATGACCGACGCAGAAATCGCTGGTTTTTTTTCGTGGCGCCATGCATTTTTCGCCGTCCATCTTGATGAAGGTGCATTGGTCTTTGATGCCGAACTTGACACCAGATGGCGGTGCGGGCTGAACACCAGGTTGCTGATGGGCAGGAATGAGTTGCCGAACTTCGGTGCTATGGACCGTGCCGTAACGTTCCGTACCAGCCAATCCTTGCCCTTGTTGTGCCGTCTGTCGTTGCATGAGTGCTCCTTCTATGCGCTCTCTACATAATAAGCGGATTCGTTACCTTGCGGTGCCGTAAAAAGAGAATGGCAGGAGCCAGGTATCGCCCGAAGGAAGACGACCCACGACTCCTGCCACATCTTTTGTTGCCCCGAAGGGTCAGCGATTACGGCTGGCTTGGGAAATCAATGCGCTTCCACGACAGAGTGGAAAGACCACCCTGAGCGGTGATTTTGCTTGCGTTTTCCGCGATGCCAGAAATGGCAATGAAACCGTCAGCCGATGGGGTGATTACGCCATAGACAAATGCGGTGTTCAATGCATCAACTGAAGCCGTACCGTGGTCTGGAGTGTCAATTGCAACGCAAGCCGTGCGAACGACCGTTGTTGCATCCGTGTTGTACTCCGAGATGAAGTGAATGTCGGTTGGTGCTGCAGTTGCGGTGATTGAGAAAGCAGCGCCTTCTGTTGCACCGTCTGCGTCGTAGACGACACGTGCTTCAAATTCATAAGTTTGACCAGCGAAGCCGTACCAGCCGAAGTCGCCAGCGTCCAGTGCCGCGTAGGTCACGCCTACGACGACATCGGAAGCCAGCACGTTCGTGCGCTCCACGACGAATCTGTTGTTTGTTGACATAATGTTTCTTGCTCCTTGCCTTTCGGCAGATTACCTATTTGTTTTTGTTGTTATTGCAATCTCAGTGGGATGGACCCCTTCAAGTCCATCCCCCTGAAACACTTATCAGGCGTCAGCCGTCAGGAACCCTTGGCGGGCGCGGTTGCTGCAGGTCAACTCGCCGAACGACATGATGAGCGCGTAACGAGCGTCAACGCCCGCAACGGTGCCCTTCTGGAATTCGGTCGTGGTGAACCAGTAGCCGTTCATGCCCGTCAACTTCAGGTACTTCGTGTTGAGGAAGTACATCGGGGCGTCGGTCGCGTCCGTCGCCAAGGCGAGGTCGAACACGATTGGCGTCTGCTTGTACATGAGGTTCGTGAAGCCTGCGTTCGCCTTCGCCACGTCCTGGTATCGGACTTGTGGCGTCAGCAACGACTCGTACTCCTCAAACAGAGTGTGGTTGGTGACGATGAGGTCGGGTACATCCGAGCCCTTTGAAGCGCGGTTGTAGACATCAGCCATGTTCACGAGCGAAAGCGCCGCACCCATGTTCGTTCCCTGAGTCGGATTCCACCACGAGTTGGACGAAGCATCAATGCCGCCGACCGTGTTGTTCTGGGTGCCGACGATGTTGCCGAGACCGTTGAAGTCCTTGCCACCGTTGCCCGTGCCGTCACTGAACAACATGTCGTTCAACGAAGACTTGAGCGACAGTTCAGCCTGTTGAACTTTGGCGTTGAGCAACTTGATGATTGCTTCGGTGCCGCGGTTCTTGGCTTCCTCAATACCCGAGATGGCAACTGATGCCGCCATCTGCTTGTACTGGTACTCGGCGGCGCTGATGCCGTCCTGCGGCGTCAGGTCAATTGCGTCGTAGCCAGCGTACGAGGACACCGTGTTGTTCACCGCGTACATGAGCGGTTCAACGATGCTCGTGCCACCGTCTTCAACTTGAACGCGACCGCGCTCGTTGAGGTGGTTGAGAAGGACAAGGTCCTTGAAGATGTTGTCTACGAGCGTCGGCTGATAGTTCTGCAACGTCGTGGACAACAGTGCATTGAAGTCTGGATTTCCAGCCATCTGATTTTTCTCCTGTTGTGATTGTTATGCCCCGTGTTGGCGTTTTGCCAATTCGTAGGCTTCTTGAATGGATTTTGGCGGAGCAGATTTTGGCGCCGAACCCTTCGCAGATGCCCCGCTGGAAACCACCGTGGCGCCACGTTTTGCATTCAAACGAGCCTGTTCCTCTTCCAGTTTTTTACTGGTTTTGGTTTTCTCTGCGTACACCTTGTCAAAAGCAAGTGATTTGAACACCGCTTCCAAGTCGGTGGTGCCGAGTTGGTTCGCTTTGAATACAACTTCGTCTGCGTTGAATTCATCGCCATATTTCTCCTGCAGAGTGTCAATCGTCCTAACCAACGCGTCCATCGCTCTGTCTTGTTCAAGAGCGCTTAATCGTTGGGTAAGAGTCCTAACCTGCTTTTCCTCTTCGGTCAGGTACTCCTCTTCTTGTGGCAGTGGTGCTGCCGCCGAAGATGATTTACCAAACTGTTGATTCAGCAGGCGCAGTGTGTTCTCGGGGTCCTTTTGCAGTGCTTCCTGTAAGGTTGCCGCGAACTGTAACTGCTTCCTCTGTTCGCTGATTTCCTGCGTCTTGCGGGTGTAATCCGCTTGGCGCTGGTAACCAGCAAGAGCCTCTTTAACTGGAACTTTTACTTCTTCTCCGTCAACTTGGAGACTGACGAACTTGTCGCCAATCTCTGTGACATCAAGAAGTTCAACTTCTTCGTCTGAGGTTTCTGCTTGCGCTTCGTCCGATTCAACCAATTGTTCCGTCTCAGGAGTTGGCTGTTCGTTAGTTGCGTCAGCATTGTCTGTTGTCATGGGAGTCCGTCCTTCTTTGGTTATTCCCTAGGGAGAATTTCTCCCCCCTATATATAAACACATTTCATTACCTGCCTCGGGCAAGTAATGCTTGAAGTACCTCGGGTGGCAGGCTTTCAAGGGCGCCCAACGGGGCGTTGCCCACCTGCGGGGCGGGACCCTGTAGCGGTCCGCCTGCGGGTAGCAACCCTGGCTGAACCTCTGGCGTCATGCCAGCCCCAGCCATCTGTTGCCCCAACATTCCCGCTATTTCGGGCGGCAAACCTTCCATACCAGCGCCTTGCGGCATGCCTTCTGTATTCATGGCTGGCATGCCCTGCGGCTGAATTGTGATAAACGAAGATGGGTCTTTGACCCCGAACCCCACGCTCAACACGTATTCAGCAAGTTTCGGCATGTTGACCAAACCAGCCTGAGCGAACGGTTGAAGGGCAGCAACCATCTGTAGCGCCATATCACGGCGGAAAGCCTCATTTCGTGGCGCAGTAGACCCTGCTTCAACCGTAAAGTCAAATTGACCAGCGATGTAGTCCTTGTCAAAAGTTAGAAAAACTGGCGCCGCTTCGGTGCCCACGATGCGCACGGTCTGCTCGCCCGTCATGAACTGTTGGGCAAGCATTATCAAGTTTTGTGCACATTTGGCGATGTTGTTCTCTATAGTGACCAACTTCTCGGCAACACGGGCGTTGCCTGCCTCGGCAATGATTGCCGCTTCACGGGCGGTGCGGGTGGTCTCAGGAATGGCGCCACGCTGATACTCGGACACACCAGATACGCGGTCAATGTCGTTTTGGATGAGCGCTGATTGGTTATAGAACTCAGGTGGGTTGATAACCGCGGGCATCGGCACGACCACGTTGTTCAGGTTTTCAGACCCCTTGACAGGCACAATCACGTTGTCGTCGTCGGAAGCCAACATGGTGCGACCGAAATCGTCAAAGGCTGATTCCATAGCCAACCACTTGCGCGAGTAGCGCTTCCTGTGGTTCATCATCTGCGTGCGGGTCTCGTTTAACTCGTATTGCAGGGGCTCAATGGCTTCCAACTCACCCATTGGGTAAAAGAAGTTGGGAATGTCGTAGTTGCGCAACATGATGTACGGATGACCAAACACGTACGGCATCTTCAACGGCTTGATAAGGAATTTGTCGCCACCGTCGCTGAACACGCACATCTCGCCTGTTTCAATGTCGTAGTACTCGTAGATGTCGGTGTACGCCTCGTCCTCGCTAGTACCAAAAATAAAGCCTGCGGGGTTCGGGCTTCCTCCGACGTAGGAGCCGCCGTCGCTGTACTTGCCGTAGCCCGAAGCCTTCAATTGCTGGCGCGCCGCGTAGTCGTAGCGTTTGTCCGCTTTCGCCGCCTTCAGGGGGCGACGAATTCGTTGAGCAATCCAACGCGCGTCATCCATGCTGCAGGCATCAACGTCAACGAACATGTCAAAGCAATCAACGCGCTCAACGTATGGTCTGTCCTCACGAATAATCAATTGCGATTCTGCGTCGTCGGCTGGTTCGGCAACCGCAGCCTCGTCGGCGCTGTACTCAATGTCGTCAAGTTTTGCTTCTTCTACAAATCGGTAACCAGTCTTTATCCAACCGTGAACAAGAATCAAGTAGTCCTTCACGGCGCGCGTGAACTCAGTTTGGCAGTCGTAGTGCTGCCACCAGTAGTTGATGATTGACTCCGTGACTATCGCCTTGTCGCCATCCTCTGGCGTGCGAGGGTTGACGTTAATTTTCGGTCGCCCGATAGACACCGACGGCACGAGCGTGTTAATCGTGGAAAACGCGATGTTCACCAGCAACCTGTCGCCGACGGCTTGACCACGGTACTGACGACCGCGGTACAGGTTAATCATGCGTTGCCACAACTGGTCGTAGTTCATTTGCTTTTTGAACTCGCGCGCGGACGAGATTCGCGCCCGATAGTTGGAAAGTTTGTCGGCGTTTGATTGGCGTGGCATTACGTTCTCTTCTTTTGATTCCTATTTTTGTTTCTTGCCGATATCGCATTCGCTTTGGCACGGGCATCGGACTTTGACGAAGCACCCCATGCCTGCAACGACAAAAGAAGACGGGTCGGTTTACCCTTGGAATCGCGTTCGGGACCTGGCATGTTGCCCATGCGGGCAAGGAAAGACGCACGACGAGGATTGTCCCCCGACTTCACGGGAGCACGCAGGGTGCCGCCTTTGTAGGAGGCGCGACCCTTGGCGTTCAAACCACCCTTGGGATTCTTGCCTTCTTTGCGTTGCCACGCAGGAGTTTTTGCCATTACTTCTGTTTCTTGCCCTTAAACTTTTTACCGCGAAGCGCCTTAAAATCAGCGCCAGTAATCTTGTCGCGTGGTTCTGCCACGGCAGCAAGTTTCTTTTGTTTTGGTGAGTATTTGTCGTAAGGCATTATTTCTTCTTCTTCTTTCGTGCTGCTCTCATGTTGTCAACCAAATTCGGATAACGACGACCAGCGGCTTTTGCCATTGCCTTCGCCATTGCCTTTTCCGAATCACTCAACTTCTTTGGTTTTCCAAGCGACTTCGGACGTGGCTTTTCCCAAACGGGCTTACTTTTTCTTTTTGCTGCCATTTTTCTTTCTCCTTGGCTTTTTTTCCAATTCGTATTTCCTGAACGTAGTTGCCTTGAGTGAACCGAAACGTGGGTTGCCTGGCATCAGTATCCGCCAGTTCCCTTGTAACCGCGTTGCTGCATGTTTTCCTGCGCCATCATTTTCTTCATGGACGGCGCCTTTGACTTGCCCTTTGACTTTGACTTGCCCTTTGACTTGGACTTGGACTTGCCCTTGCCATTCATTGCTTTCATGTATGCGGCTTTCATGTCTTTCATGTTTTGCTCCTTATTTGCTTGTTCTTGCTGTTTGATATTTGACGACTGCCGCACCGCTGGTGTAAGCCGATACGCGCAATCTTATTTTCTCAAAGCCTTGAGCGACGTTTATGCGCAACACTCCTGCGGCGGTAAGAGTTGATGCGGCGGAGTTTGAGCCGATGTTCAATCCAGTGACGGTCACGAACGTCGTTCCGTCAACGCTGGCTTCGGCAGTCAGCGTGGCAGTGAACGTTCCAGTGACATCAAAAGCAATGACGTCTGCGTCACCAACATTAACGGTTACGGCTTCGTCGGCTGCGTCAATTGTCGTGCCTTCGTATTCCTGATTAATCTTCATTACTTTTTCTTGCCTTTCTTGGGTGTTGACTTCTTTTTCTTCTTGGGAACTGCTTTGCTCGCCTTCTTGGCGTCGTCCTTCATCTGCTTCTTTACAGTGTCGGACAACTCAATTGGCTTGCGAGCACGAGTGCTCTTCATTTTGGCAAGTTTTGGAAAAATGATTGCAATCTTCAAACCCTTCACTTCTTTACCTTCTTTCTTCCTAGATGCCATTGAATATGTTGGTCAACTTTTGCGTCAACCTTGTCCACCTTGCCGTCAATTTTGTTTAATACATCCATAACCAAAGCATGGTCTTTGTGGTTTTCTTTACGAAACCTTTGAATCAACACCACGGTTGGTCCCGTAATGAATGCGACGACAATTGGGACAAGCCATTCCATTAGATGAGTTCCTTCCTTGCCGAAACCTTCTCAATTTTCCCTTCACGCAACCCCTTTTCGTGGCTTGCATGGACTTCTTTCAATGTTGACTCGTTCCATGACTGGCGTCCGTAACTAACACCCCTGAATCCAAACTTAATGCCTTTGACGTGGCAGGCGAAGCAACTTCCGCGCCTACGGTCGTTTTCCGTGACCATATTCGGGTCAATCTCGCGTTGGCAGGAGGGACAATGCATAGAAACCTCTATATAAATGCTTATTCCGTTACATGTGACCAGCGTTCACCGCTAATCACCTTGGATATGGTTCCTGCAGCGACTTTGTGCATCTTGGCAATATCAACTATTGACAAGCCTTCCCTATACAAACGCCTGATGTATTTGACCTTTGCTACGTCCAGTTTGGACAGACCATGGTCCTCGCCTTTTGCTATGCGACCAGCCGCCTTCATGCGCTTCATGTTGCCGTGGTGGGTGTCCACATACAGGTGGTCGGGGTTTACACAGGCAGGGTTATGGCATGTATGGCAGACCTTCATTCCCTTGGGGATTTCGCCCTTATGAATGATGTACGAATAACGGTGCGCAGAAATCATCTTCTTGTCCAAGCGAAAGTGACCGTAGCCGCCAGCAATGGTGCCACCCGTCCATAGCCAGCATCCGCCAGCGCCGTGCTTGTTGACCATTTTGAAGAATCGGTCCTTGGGTTTTTTGTGCATGGTGATAAATACCTTAGTACGAATTGAACTCGCCGATGAAGTACCTCGGCGGAACGTTCTTGGGTTTACTTACATGTTTGGCGAAATAGTTCAGGGTTCCCCACGGGGCGTCGGTCTTTGGGCGGTATTCGGGCAACCAGACATATTTCAGCATTTGATTGGCTATTGCAAGGCTCATCACCCTGTCGTCGTGGGGTGAGCCGTGCATGTGCCCCGAATCGTCACGAACATAGGTCTTGAGTTCGGCAACCGTTTTGTCGCAAGGAATCTGTAGGACCCCGTCTCGGATGGCGGCGTTCAACTCGTCAATGGCAAGGGGTTTGGTGAGGGTCGTGGTCTTCCAACCCAACTGTTCGGTCTGTTCGGCGTGGCGTTGGTTCAGGCGACGCTGACGGTAAAGGTTGTCGTAGTTGGCTTTATTTAGGGCGGTCAGGGTGGTCAAGCC
>Ga0172372_10008914_pt1 | contig 13127 bp, 10 predicted proteins | sample LakKiv5m_2_FD_114544 | JGI IMG/M metagenome (GOLD analysis project Ga0172372, IMG submission 114544) | Freshwater microbial communities from Kabuno Bay, South-Kivu, Congo - kab_092012_9.5m | ecosystem: Environmental > Aquatic > Freshwater > Lake | place: Democratic Republic of the Congo...
CGCCAGAGGTCGAGGCACGGTGGTGCACCGGGATTCGGCTCGCGAAACCATCGGCGCACCGCCGCCGCGTCGTGACCAGCGGCACGGAACTGAGCGCGCAGCGCGTCACCGACTTCATAGTCATCGCTGGCGATGCTGGGACCGATGGCCACGACCAGTGCATCGGGACGGACCCCACTCACCTCGCACATCGTGGCCACCGTGCGCGCCACGATCGACGCGCATGTGCCACGCCATCCGGCATGCACGGCGGCGACCACGCGGCCACGAACATCAGCCATCAGCAGCGGCACGCAGTCGGCCACCACCACTCCGATGGCCGCATGCGGATGCGTGCTCACCAGGCTGTCTCCCTCAGGGCGGGTTGCCGATACGCGCTGCCTGTCAGCGTCGGTCGCAATCACAACCACGTGATCACCATGCACCTGCCGCACGCGACAGATGACCGCATCATCACGCTGAGCTGCCACCGCTGCGGCCCGCCACGCTGGCATCGCGACAGCATCATCCGATCCTGCCGGCAACTCGAGTTGCGCAGTCGTAAACACATGTTGCGCACAGGCCTCGAGCGGTACGCACCGCAATCCATGGCCCCAGGGCGTTGGCACCCAACGAAATGCTGTGGATGTCAGCGCTGGTAGAGACTGCGCGCGCACACCCGTCGGGTAACTCGGGGAGTCATGTTCAGGAGCCACAGCCGTGATTCTCCTCTGAAATCAGCCGATGTTCCGCTGGCATTCAACTTGAAAAGCAGCAGGGCATCACGCCGGTCCCTGCACCGGCTCCACGGGAGACACGACGATGCTCATCAAGATTCTGCCCAACGATAAAGGCAATCCGGCCGGAAAGCTGGCCGATGCCGAGCTGCACTTTGAACACGGCGAGTTGGCCGGCCTCAAGCTGGTGGGGTTTGCGGTCTGGGAACGGCGCACGGGCGACGGGCGCAATGTGACGTTTCCGGCCCGCGCCTACTCGGTCAACGGCGAACGCCGCAGCTTCGCGCTGCTGCGGCCGCTGGCTGACAACGCGGGGCAGGACCACCTGCGCGATCTCATCCTGCACGCCTACGCCGAGTTCGAGGCGCAGCTGGCCGTGGCCAGCTGACTGTCGCGCCGTTCGCGGGTGCTGTCATGCCGACGCCACGACTGGCCGCCTGGCACACAGGCGCGCTCCTAGCTCAGCACGGGCAGCAACCGCGCATTCTCACGCGCGCGCTTGGGCGGCAGTGTCCACTCGGCGCGCGCGCTCTTCTCGAGTTCGCTGCGGAAGAAAGCCGCCTTCATGCCGCCGTCGATGATGTCCCACGGCAGCAGCGTGTCAGCCGAGCGATCGCGGTAAATGTAGAAGTCGCCGTCGACGCCCGTGTCGGCGACAGCCTTGCGCCACTGGCCACCGTTGCGCTCGGCGGCTTCAATCACCGGGGCGACACGCCGATCGCCCAGCGACATCAGGGCCTGATAGTACGAGTGGCGTTCGCTCTTGATGTTGAACCACACGTTGTCGATGCCGGCGACGAGGCTGCGCAGCCGGTCCATCTTGCGCTCAATCACGTCAGCCCGTTCCATGGCCATCCACTGATAAGCCGTGCCAGGTTTGGGCACCAGCGGATTTACGCTGGCGACAATGCGGCCGATGCGGCCCCGGCCTTTGGCATGCCGCATCATGATGTCGCGCAGACGCAGCGTCAGGTCACGAATGGCCACCAGATCGTCGTCATCTTCGCCGGGCAGCCCAATCATGTAGTAGAGCTTCAGGTTCTCGAGCCCGTTGGCGAAGATCAGCTCGGCGGCCGCCTCGATTTCGTCGTTGGTCACCGTCTTGTTGATCACCCGGCGCATGCGATCAGACCCGGTCTCTGGCGCAATCGTCAGCGATCGCTCGCCGCTGTCGTGCAGCAGCCGCACAATGGCCGGCGTCAGGTCATCGAGTCGCAGCGAGGCCGGCGAAATCGAATAGCCCATGGCCTTCAGCGACGTGAGAATGTGCTCGATATCCGGGTGATCGCACAGCGCAATCGACACCAGGCCGGCTTTCGTCGCATGCGCGCGCGCATCACGCGCGAGCTGCAGGATGCGGTCGGTCGGAAAGGCGCGCACTGGCAGGTAGTTGTAGCCCGCCCAGCAGAACCGGCACAGGTTGGCACACCCGCGCACCACTTCCACCAGAAAGCGCGACCCGAATTCCGTGTCGGGTGTGAAGATGCGCGTCGACGGCGGATCGCAGGCCTCGGTAGTCTTCAGCGCGGCCTTGCGCACCGTTGGCGATGCCCCGGTGCCCTCGCGCGCCGTGATGGCTGCCAGCCTGCCGTGCTCGCCATACGTCACGTCGTAGAACGACGGCACGTAAAAGCCCCGGTGCCCCGCCAGCGTGCGCAGCAGCTGGCTGCGCGAGGCGATGCCGCAGGCCTCCACCAGCGCAGGCACCAGCGCCTCGCCCTCGCCTGCGGCAATCACGTCGGCAAACGGGGCCAGCGGTTCGGGGTTCACAAAGGTCACCGCGCCGCCGATGACCACCAGCGGATGCCGATAGTCGCGCTCGCCCGCCCACAGCGGAATGTCACTGAGGCGCAGCAGTGTCAGCACGTTGGTGTAGTCCCACTCGAACGACACCGAAAACGCCACCACGTCAAAGTCGCGCACCGGCGTCTGCGATTCCAGCGTCACCAGGCGCGTGCCCGACTGCAGCAGCGCGGCCAGCTCCTGCTTGGGCGGCAGGAAGAACCGCTCGCACACGACGTCGGCATGCGCGTTCAGCAGCGAGTACATCGTCTGGAGGCCGAGGTTCGACATCCCGACGAAGTAGGTGTTGGGAAAGGCCAGCGCCACGCGCAGCCGGTTGGCGTGCGGTTTTCTGATGTAGCCCACCTCTTTGGAAAGGATGAGCTGTGCGGAGTCGCGCTGCGAGCGGATTGTCATTGGAGACCCAGGGGACCGTCGAACTGCACCTGCACCGCAGGCGCCGTCGCCGTGTCCCATGGGTCTTCCTACTGTATCACCGGCCTACAGGTCGTTCCGTCGCAGGAAGGCCGGCACGTCGAGATCGAGCCGCGGTGCTCCGTCCTGAGCGGCCGCCCCTGTGGCTGCAGCCGCTCCGGCGGCGTCCGGAGCAAACGTCTGCCCCACCGCCACGGCTCTTGGCAGTTCGATCGCCGGACGCCGACTGATGTTCACGGCCGGGGCATGCACGTCGCGCGGTTGCGGCACCGGGATGCCGCGGGCGATCCGGGCGAACTCCGTCAGGTCCGTAGGCGTCGTCGAGGCCGACCGCTGCGCCGACCGGTCATCAAAGCCGGTGGCAATCACGGTGATCTTCACACGCCCCTCGAGCGTCGGGTCGACCACGGCCCCGAAGATGATATTGGCATCTTCGTGCGCGGCATTCTGGATAATCGACATCGCCTCGTTCACTTCGGTGAGCGACAGGTCCTGCCCGCCGGTCACGTTGACGATGACGCCCCGGGCGCCGTCGACCTTGGCATCCTCCAGCAGCGGGCTCGAAATGGCCCGTGTGGCGGCCGCTGTCGCGCGGTCATGCCCCTCCGCAAGGGCGGTGCCCATCATGGCCACCCCCATGCCCGACATGATCGTCTTCACGTCGGCAAAGTCGAGGTTGATGATGCCGGGGAACAGAATCAGGTCGGAAATGCCCTGAATCGCCTGCCGCAGCACATCGTCGGCCGTCGTGAAAGCATCGAGCATGCTGGTGTTCCGGTCAATCACTGACAGCAGCCGTTCGTTCGGGATCGTGATGACGGTGTCGACCACGTCCTGCAGGGCTGCCAGCCCGGCCTCGGCCTGGCGGGCGCGCTTGCGTCCCTCGAACTTGAACGGTTTGGTGACCACCGCCACGGTCAGGGCCCCCAACTCACTGGCGAGCGAGGCGATGACAGGTGCGGCGCCGGTGCCGGTGCCGCCACCGAGACCGGTAGTGACAAACACCAGATCGGCTCCGGTCAGGGCGTGCACCAGCGCGTCGGTGTCTTCCAGTGCCGCCTGGCGGCCGACGTTCGGGTCGGCGCCCGCGCCCAGCCCCTTGGTCAGCTTGCCGCCGATCTGCAGCTTGATCGGAGCCGGGTTGCCGCGCAGGGCCTGGGCGTCGGTGTTGGCAACGATGAATTCGACGCCCGACAGGCCGGCCTGCACCATGCGGGTCACGGCATTGCTGCCTCCACCACCCACACCCACCACCTTGATGCGGGCGCCGGGGCGCTCGTTCTCGTCCAGGGTCAGTCGTGGCCCGTTGCTGTTCATGTGATCTCCCATCCCGCCTCCTAAAAGAACTCTTTGAAGACTGTCCGCAGCCGCTCGAACAGTCCTGCCCACGCATGCCCCGACACCGGCGCACTCGATATCTGCTGCCGCTCGGCATAGCGCATCAGGCCCACCGCCGTGGCATACGACGGATTGTCGACGTGGTCAGTCAGCCCCCCCACGCCGGTGGGCGACGCCCGCCTGATCGGCAAGTCGAAAATCTGCTCGGCAATCTCGGCCAGCCCGTCGAGCTGTGCCCCGCCGCCCGTCAGCACGAGACCCGAGTTGAGTGACTTCTCGTAGCCCGACTTTGAAATCTCATCCCACACCAGGTGGAACAGTTCCTCGGCCCTCGGCTGCAGAATGTCGGACAGCATGCGGCGGGCCATGACGCGCGGACGGCGTCCGCCGACGCTGGCGACTTCCATCGTTTCTTCTTCGCCCACCATCGACGACAGCGCACAGCCCACGCGGCGCTTGACCTTCTCGGCCTCAGGCAGCGGCGTCCGCAGGCCCACCGCCACGTCGTTGGTGAAATGATCCCCACCGACAGCGACGACACCCGTGTGCCACAGGCTGCCACGCTCGTAAATCGCGATGTCGGCCGTGCCCCCGCCGATGTCGATGAGGGCCACGCCCAGATCTTTCTCGTCGGCCGTCAGCACCGACTCGGCAGCGGCCAGCTGGCTGATCACGGTCTGGCTCACCTCGACGCCGGCCCGGTTGACGCAGGCCACAAGGTTCTGGATGGCGGTGGCGCTGCCGGTGACGATGTGCACGTTCACTTCGAGACGGGCCCCGGTCAGGCCGACCGGCGCGCCGATGCCTTCCTGCTCGTCGACCACAAAATCCTGGGGCAGCACGTGGATAATCTCGCGGCCCGAGGGCAGCGATACGGCACTGGCGGCATCGATGGCGCGGCGCACATCGTCGCGACTGACTTCCCGGTTCTTGCCGGCGACGGCCACCACGCCGCGCGAGTTGAAGCCCTTGATGCCCGGGCCGCTCAGGGCGAGGGTGACCGACCCGATCTCGACACCGGACATGCGTTCCGCTTCGTCGATCGAGCGCTTGATGGAATCGACGGCCGCATCGAGGCTGACGACGACGCCGCGCTTGATGCCCTTCGACTCGGTCGACCCGACGCCGATCACATCGATGTAGCCGGGGCGGTGGATTTCTCCCACGACCGTACATACCTTCGAGGTGCCGATATCCAGTCCCACGACATAGCGTTCAGGCTGTGCCATCACTCCTCCGACCTTCCACATCAGGGCCGCGTGCCGGCCGAGGCCTGACGCACGGGCTTCACATACAAACGGTCTGGAAACCGCAAGTCGACATACTCGAGGCCCGATGACAGCCGCTCGCGCACCGTCGCACCGAGGTCGAGATACTGCTGTACGCGGGCGGCAAACTGTTCGCCCCCCAGATGCAGGGCTGTCGGGTCTCCGTTGAGCCACACCACGACGTTGTCGGTGTCAGACACATCGATTTGCGATACCTGCCGGGCCAGGACAGGCTGCGCATTGAACGACGCAAGGACCCGGCCCGTCAGCGACAGCCGCTCCTGATCGATCGCCAGGGCCACGCTGCCCGGGGACGAGAGTCCCTCGACGATCGGCAGATTGAACGCCGCATACGCCGGGCCATACTCGTCGATCATCATGCCTTCGAGGTCGACCAGATTCAGCGTGCTGCCGACGCGTGCGATAGCCATCGGCACGCGCTCGGCGATACGCACGGCGATGGTCGAAGGCAGTTCGCGCCGCAGCGTGGCATCGTGCACCCACGGCAAGGCATGCAGGCGGTCCTGCCACTCGGCCAGGTCGACGTCGAACATGTGCCGACCCTTGAGTTCGTCAAGCACACGCAGCACGTCGCCCTCTGACATGCGATGCGTCCCGGCCACTCGGATGTCCTGCACATGCAGCCACGGCGACCGGAGGACTGACGCCACCGACCACGCCACGACCACCAGCACGGCGACCGCTGCCGCGACTATGGCCGCCACACGCCATCGCGGCGACGGCGTCGTGCGACGCGGACGTGCCGACGGCTTGACCTGCGCACGCCGGAACCGCTTGTCGGCCGGGGCTGTGACGAGCGGTGCGCTCATGCCGTCCCTCCGTCCGCAGTCATCGCCGTCAGGGCCGCGACGACCCGGGCCGCCGTACCGCCCATCGAGCCGGCCCCGAGAGTAATGACGAGATCGCCCGGACGCGCCAGCCGGGCCATCGCCGCCGGCAGCGCCGACAGATCGGGCACGACCTGCACCGGCGTGCCGCGTTCCGCCGTGACCGCCGCTGCCAGCGCCTCGATCGTCACGCCGGGAATCGGGGCTTCGCTCGCGGGATAGATGTCGGTCAGCACCACTTCGTCTGCCGTGGCCAGCGTGCGCGCAAACTCGGACATGAGGTCGCGCGTCCGCGTGAACCGATGCGGCTGGAAAGCCAGCACGACGCGGGCCGGCTGCGCGGCGCGCGCAGCCACCAGTACGGCCGCGATCTCCGTCGGATGGTGCCCGTAGTCGTCAATGACGACGACACCATTGACCTCGCCCACACGCTGGAACCGCCGATCGGCCCCGCGGAATGCGGCCAGGGCCTCGGCAATGCGGGCAAACGGCACGTCGAGCTCGAGGGCCACCGCCACCGCGGCCAGCGCATTCAGCACAGAGTGCCGGCCCGGCACCTGCAGGTGCAGGTCGCCGAGCACCTGATCCCGGTCGACACGGTGTGCGTCATGGCGCACGATGCGGCAACGCGATCCGAATCCTTCGAGCACCACGTCGGTCGCGACCAGTTGAGCCTCGGGGTGGTCGATACCGTACGTGACGGTGCGTCTCGTGAACCGCGGAAGAATCGCGCGCAGCGGTGCATCGTCGGCACAGGCAATGACGGCGCCGTAGAAGGGCACCTTCCCCGCGAACTCGACGAAGGCCGATTCCAGATCGGCATAGCTGCCGTACGCCTCCATGTGTTCGCGGTCGAGGTTGGTGATGACGGCCAGCGTCGGTGACAGCCGCAGGAACGACCGGTCGCTCTCGTCGGCCTCGACGACCATCCACTCGCCCCGCCCGAGACGGGCGTTGCTGCCGAAGGCGCTGAGCTTGCCGCCAATCACGGCCGTCGGATCAAGACCGGCCTGCTCGAGCACGAGGGCCACCATCGAGGTGGTGCTGGTCTTGCCGTGCGCGCCGGCCACCGCAATGCCCGATCGCAGCCGCATCAGCTCGGCCAGCATTTCGGCCCGGGGAATGACCGGAATGTGCCGCTGCCGTGCCTCGACCATCTCGGGATTGTCGGGGCGAATGGCCGACGAGTACACCACCACATCGGCATCGCCGATGTGCGAGCCCGCATGGCCGACGTTCACCGTGATGCCCAGCTGCTCGAGCCGGTCGGTCAGCTCGGTGCGGCGGGCATCCGATCCCGACACGCGGTAGCCGAGGTTGACCAGCAGCTCGGCAATGCCGCTCATGCCGATGCCCCCGATACCGATGAAGTGCACCCGCCGCGTCTTACCCAGCAAGGGCCACCACCTGATCAGCAATGCGCGACGCCGCATCGGCATGCGCCAGGGTGCGGGCACGGGCGCCCATGGCGGCGCGCCTGGGTGCATCGGTCGCCAGGGCCAGCACAGCCTCAGCCATGCGTGCGCCTGTGAGCGTGGCCTGCTCGATGACGACCGCCGCGCCGTCTCGCGCAAACGCCTCGGCGTTCTTCCGCTGATGATCATCCGTCGCTGTCGGCAGGGGTACGAGAATCGCTGCCCGTCCCGACGCCGCCAGTTCCGACAGCGTCGTCGCTCCCGCTCGACAGACGACGAGGTCGGCATCGCGCATGGCCTGGTCCATGTCGTACAGGAACGCCTCGACACGCACGTCCAGGGCAGTCCGTGCATAGCCCGCGGCGACCTCGGCCTGATCACGCGCGCCCGTCTGGTGTGTGACCTGCAGGGGCACACCGGAAGCCGCCAGCAGCGGCGCCGCATCGACCATGGCCCGATTGATGGCCTGTGCGCCCTGCGAGCCGCCAAACACCAGCACGTGCACCTGCGTGCCGTTCACGTCCGGAGCCGGAGGTGCGTGGAAGAAGCTCTCGCGCACCGGATTCCCCGCCACAAACCCCACGCGGGGAAAGAACCGCAGCGCCTCGGCGAAGTTGACGGCTGCCGCCTGCACCACCGGCGCAAGCAGTCGGTTGGTGAGGCCAGGCCGCGCGTTCTGCTCGAGCAGCAGCGTCGGCATTCGCCTCAGGGCCGCCAGGGCGAGCACCGGTCCTGACGAATAGCCCCCGACCCCCACCACCACTGAGGGACGCCGCGCCGACAGCACGCGCCACGCATCAATCGCCGACAGCGGCAGCGTCAGCAGGCCACGCACGAACGCCACCAGCGCCTTTCCCTTGAGGCCGGCTGAGCGAATCGTGTCGAGGACAAACCCTTCGCGAGGTACGACGCGGCTTTCGATGCCGGCGTCGGTGCCGACAAACGTGATCACCGTCGACACATCGCGCCGTTGCAGTTCACGGGCGATGGCAAGGCCGGGGTAGAGATGGCCGCCGGTTCCGCCCCCGGCGATCAGCACGCGACGGGACATCATGTCGCCTGCCGTCCCTGGCTGACATGCTGCGAAATGTTGAGCAGCACGCCGACTCCCATGAGATTGATGAGCAGCGATGAACCGCCGGCGCTGACGAGCGGCAGCGGAATGCCCTTCGTGGGTGCGAGGCCCAGCACGACGCTCATGTTCACGAATGCCTGCAACACGAGCATCAGCGTGAGCCCGAGCGCCAGGTACGAACCGAAGGGATCCTGGATGCGCGCAGAGACCCGCAGCCCGCGCCAGGTCAGGATACCGAAGCATGCCAGCACCGTGACTGCGCCGATCAACCCGGTCTCTTCGGAAATCACCGCAAAGATAAAGTCGGTATGCGGCTCGGGCAGGTAGAAGAACTTCTGCGTGCTCTGCATCAGCCCCTTGCCGGTCACACCGCCGGTACCCACCGCCTGCAGCGACTGAATGATCTGGAAGCCGTCTCCGCGCGGATCGGCCCAGGGATCGAGAAAGGTCGTCAGCCGGCGTCGCCGGTAGTCGGCCTGCATGAGCACGACAAACGCCGCCGGCAGCCCCACCAGCAGCAGCGTCCCGATGTACCGCCAGCTGAGACCGGCCGCAAAGATCATGCAGCCGACCACGGCCACCATCGCCACGGACGTCCCGAAGTCGGGCTCGATGACGATGAGCCCGGCGAGCAGTCCGACCACGCCGAGCATGGGCAGCAGGGTATGGCGGATGTCGTTGATGCGGTCCGCACGCCGCTCGAGCATGATGGCGGCAAACAGAATCGCCACCAGCTTCGCCATTTCAGAGGGCTGAACGCCGAAGCCCCCCAGGCCGAACCAGCGCCGCGTGCCGTTGATCGGACGCGAGAACAGCACCGCCACCAGGAGCAGCACCACCACGCCCAGCAGCGTCCACATCAGTCGGTCGTTGCGATAGCGTCGATAGTCGACGTGCATCGCCCCGACCATGACCACAAAGCCCAGCAGGGCCCACATGAGCTGCTTGCTGAAGAAGACCGTCGATTGCTGGAAGCGGACGTCGGCCATCACCGCCGACGCGCTGTACACCATCACCACGCTGATCAGCACCAGCGCAAGGGTGGCAACAATCATCCAACGATCGGTCTGCAGCTTCTGGGCCATGTGTGCGGTCGCGTCTCTCTTTCTTTCAATCCAGGGCTAAAGTTTTCCGCGCCCGCTTCGATACGCCGGATGCGGTGCACAGAAGCCGCCAGCGGTCGTCAGCCGACTGAGGGGATGAGACACAGGTCTCGCAGGCGGAACTGCCTGCGTTCCCAGCGACCCGCTCTCACCCGCCATCCTCCGACTGACGACAGCTCACGGCTTCTGTGTGACGTGCCTACTCGGTCCCCGCGGCTGCCGAGGCCAGCCGCGCCACCTCCTCCCGAAACTGCTGTCCCCGATCCGCATAGTCGCGGAACATGTCAAAGCTCGCGCAGGCCGGTGCCAGCAGCACCACGCCATCGGGCCGTGCCCGTCGCCAGGCCAGCGCCACGGCGTCGGCCAGCGTGTCGGCCTCATCGACCGGCACGGTGGCTGCCAGGGCGTCGCGCACCTGCGATCGTGACTGCCCGATAGCCACCACGCCCCGCCCGTGCTGCGCCAGTGGCCGCGCCAGATCGCGCAGGTCGCCGCCCTTGAACACGCCCCCGACAATGGCAACGACGGCATCGAAGCTTTCGATCGACCGTGCGGCCGCGTCGACGTTGGTGGCCTTGGAATCGTTGATGAACCGCACGCCCTGGATGGCTCCCACCGGTTCCATCACGTGCGGCAGCCCGCGGAAGTGCTCGAGGGCACGCTGCATGCCGGCAGGGTTCGCGCCCGCCAGGTGTGCGATGGCGCAGGCGGCCACCACGTTGCCTCGCTGATGCGCGCCGGGCAGCTGCACCGCATGCAGCGGCACCAGCACCTGCTCGATGCCGTCGACCGCGCGGTGCCTGATGGCTCCGTCGCGCACGTAGACCGACGTGCCGGCCGACGGCTGCTGGCCGTAGCGCACCACCTGCCCATGCGAGACGGCGGCCATCCGGCACGACGTATCGCTGTCGGCGTTGAGGACGAGCCAGTCGCCATCAGTCTGCCTGGCCGTGATGCGTGCCTTCGCCTGCCAGTACGCCTCGAATGTGTCGTGCCGATCGAGATGATCGGGTGACACATTCAGCACGGCGGCAATCCACGGGTGAAACGTGTCGGTCGTCTCGAGCTGGAAGCTGCTGGCCTCGACCACATGCAGGGTCTCGGGCGTCGAGGCGTCGACTTGCGCACTGAGCGGCACCCCGATGTTGCCGCCGACCAGCACGGTGAGGCCACTGGCCTCGAGCATGTGTCCCACCAGCGCCGTGGTGGTCGACTTGCCCTTGGTGCCGGTGATGGCAATCAGGCGTCCGCGAATCCAGCGCGCCGCCAGTTCCAGCTCGCCGATGATCGGCACGCCGGCGGCACGGGCGGCCGCCAGAGGGGCCAGTGTCAGTGGCACGCCGGGGCTGGTCACAATCAGGTCAGCCGACGTGAAGAGCGCCTCGGTGTGCTGTCCGAGATCGAGCGGCACTGACGCGGCCTGCAGCGCCCGCGTGTCGGCCTCAGCCAGTGACGCCCGCGCATCTGACAGCGTGACGATCGCCCCGCGGCGCGCCAGCAGCAGCGCGGCGGCAACCCCGCTGCGGGCAGCCCCGACGACCAGCACGCGCCGGCCTGCGACGGAAAACGGTGCGGGCATCATCGCAGCTTCAGGCTCGTGAGGCTGAACAGCGCGAAGATGATCGCGATGATCAGGAACCGGGTGATGACCTTGGGCTCCGCCCAGCCGATCAGCTCAAAGTGATGATGCACCGGCGCCATGCGGAACACCCGCTTGCCGCGCAGCTTGAACGAGGTGACCTGAATGATCACCGAGGCGGCTTCCATCACGAAGACACCGCCGACGAGCACCAGCAGAATCTCCTGCTTGATGAGAATCGCCACGATGCCCAGGGCGCCGCCGAGGGCCAGCGATCCCACGTCGCCCATGAAGATCTCGGCCGGATGGGCGTTGTACCAGAGGAAGCCCAGGCTGGCGCCGACGAGGGCGCCGCAGAACACGGTCAGCTCGGCCGCCGGAGCGAACCGCACCAGCAGCAGATAGTCGGCAAAGACCTTGTGCCCGGTGACATAGGCCAGTGCCGTCAGTGTCGCTGCGGACACGGCAAATGTGCTGATGGCCAGTCCATCCAGGCCGTCCGTCAGGTTGACAGCGTTGCTCCACGCCACCAGCACGAAGATCGCAAACGGCACATAGAACCAGCCGAGATCGGGAATCCACTGCTTGAAGAAGGGGAAGATGAGGCGCGTGTTGTAGAGGTCCTGCGTGGACATCCACATCAACACGAGGCTCACTGCGAGGCCCGTTACAATCTGCAGGCCCATCTTGTAGCGTGGCGCCAGTCCACCCGATGACCGTCGCGTGATCTTCAGATAGTCATCGAGGAATCCGATGCCGCCAAACGCCGCCGTCGTCAGTACGGCCAGCCACACGGAGAGGTTCGTCAGGTCGGCCCAGAGCAGGGTCGGTCCCAGTGCCGCCGACAGAATCAGCAGGCCGCCCATCGTGGGCGTGCCGGCCTTGGCCTGGTGCGACTGCGGCCCTTCCTGCCGGATGACCTGTCCGATCTGGAACGCACGCAGACGCCGAATCAGCCAGGGCCCCAGCATCAGGCTGATGGCCAGTGCCGTCAGGCTGGCCGCCGCCGTCCGGAATGTGATGTAGCGTGCCACATTGAGAAACGGCAGCGATGGCACGAGCGGCAGCAGGAGGTGATAGAGCACCGCTACGCTCCCGTCTCCAGCAGACGATCGACGACAAGATCGGTGCGGGTGCCGCGCGATCCCTTCACCAGCACGAGATCACCGGGCTGCACCAGTGCGGCCACGCGCGAGGCCGCCTCGGCACTGGTCTCGGCGTGCACCCACGACGCGGCGGGAAATCCGGCGGCCACGGCCGCATCGCCGAGGGCCCGGGCCGGCGCGGGTCCGACCGTCACCAGGACGCCGAGGCCCGATGCCGCAGCGGCGCGACCGCACTCGGCGTGCAGTGCGTCGGAGAGCGCGCCGAGCTCAAGCATCTCGCCCAGCACCGCGATGCGGCGGCCCGGGCAGGCGCTGTGCGACAGCATCTCGAGCGAGCGCCGCAGGGCCGAGGGACTCGAGTTGTAACTGTCGTCGACGACCGTGATCTCCGAGGGCAGCACGTGCACCTCGCCCCTCCGGCGCGCTGGCCTGAGCGTGTCGATGCGTGCCGGCAGATCAGAC
>Ga0172372_10008915_pt1 | contig 13126 bp, 16 predicted proteins | sample LakKiv5m_2_FD_114544 | JGI IMG/M metagenome (GOLD analysis project Ga0172372, IMG submission 114544) | Freshwater microbial communities from Kabuno Bay, South-Kivu, Congo - kab_092012_9.5m | ecosystem: Environmental > Aquatic > Freshwater > Lake | place: Democratic Republic of the Congo...
ATTGTCTCTATCTTCTTGGTTAATTCTTTCTTTTTCTTTTCCGTGAAGTTTTGCTAAATATAATTCTTCAATCCAACCTGGTTCTTCTTCTTCATGTTCTTCCATGTCTTTATATGAATACAAAGTAGTTTTCTTAATATAATCCATCATTTCTTGCATTGTTATACCTTCAGTTTTTGAAATTGGTGGAACACATAATTCACCTTTTTTCTTATGAGTGTATACATCTACATAATCTAAAGACAAATCGTTTCTATTAAACATTTGTTGAATTTCATCTAATTTTGTGTCTTCATACCATTCTTCAATTAGATATAATAAATAGTTTTTTCTTATCGGAAAAACTTTCATCATAAGATTAACCATTTCAGGATAAATAGACAAATAAACTTCCTTAACACTTCTTTCGTTTGTTGGTCTTTTATCTCTTGGTCCCCAATTAGGACTTCTATCATCAAAATCAACATCCAGTCTTGCAATTTCTCTTCCATTTTTGCAAATTTCAAAATAATAACTCCAGTATTTCCAAGACTCAGTTTTGTAAATTTGTGAACCTTTGAAATAGTTATTAAGCCATGTGTAAATCCCTCTGTTGAGATTATCGTTTGGTTTTGAAAATTTCTTAGTAATTTCCTCTCTTAATATTTTTTTTATGTTAGTTTTTATATTCATTTTTACCTACAATTTCTTTCGAAAGTATTTTTTAGTTTGTTATAATATTCCTGATCCAAAAGAATTTCTAATCCATCATATATTGAAAGATGTTCATTCCATTCAATTGATGACTCGTCTATCCCATCAAAATAAATCATGTATAAATCAGTTGCCGTTTCATAAATTAATCTATCCATTAAAGTTCTAGGTGACCCATATTCACAAATATCGAGTTTAAGTTGTATTAGATTTGATTCGAATAATTTATATATTTCCGATTGTCTACGTTTTATCGATGTTGGAATTATTTTTATTGTCTCGTAAATAACATTTCCTAAGTTGTCGTATCTTAATAATGTCGCATCTATGATTACTTTGGGAAGGTTTTTTGCCGAAAAATTTGGTTCATAAGCTTTTTTTATAACGAATGGGAAGAACTTATTCATTTTATCGGCAAACATTGTCATTATGAAAGATTCTTCATTTGATGTGGGTAGAACTGAATTAAAATTAATGTTTATAATTTTATTTCCACTAACTGATGTTCTAATTTCAAGAAAAACTATTTCAATCACATCTCTATCTAAAATTGATTTTATTGAGGGATCTGAATCTGAAAAATTAATGTAATTTTTTACCAAATTATAGATTGTTTCTTGATCGTTCAAATCAATTTCCAAAATACTAGCAAGGTTTTTGAATCCACCAACAGCTTTCGAGGCAAGAATAACTCCTGAGTTATTTAATAAATTTGTAAGTTTGTTTTGTAGAGGTGTATTATTAGATGATTTCATAATTACAAATTTTTTTTAAGCATACATATCAAAAAAAACTAAGTTTCCATTTTTTATACCAATATTACCCGAGTGTAGATCATAATCTCTTGGTCTATCAGGACCTTTCCAAACTTCAGAAATTGCATTTATCAAATTTATAGTCGTTATTTTGAAATTTTCAAAGTCAGGAAAATATTTTATTGATTTATCTGTATCATTAAATTCTTTCTTTTTGATATAAAACTCTTGTAGTTTTGGTTCTTTTAGGTAAATAGATTTCATTACTCCTTCCGGTTTGTAACCTTGTCCTTTATTTCTTTTATCAGAAAATTGTAACCAAAAATAATATTCAAATCCTAACATGACCGCATCTTTTTGTTCTTGTGAAAGTGGTTCAACTTTGTCTAAACATATAACATACATTTTTTCACTTTTTACCTCATCTTTTTTCTTTTTGAGTTCAATAAAGTTTTGATAAAGAGAATCAATTCTTTTATCAATTTGTTCTTGCGATTCATTTGGGTATTGATTTCTGAACCATTCTTGATTGAACATTTGTTTAAAATCTTCAATCCTTTCTTGTTTTGTATGTCCAAGTTTATTCATCCTTGGTGCTCCGATGGTTGTCGACCACTGTCGATCAGATGGTAAATCAACTTCTTTCATCCAATAATAATTTACGGCGCCAGGTGTTTGTCCTTTGTAATTATTAATTAGATTTCTGATTTTTTTTATTTCTTGTTGATTAGTCGTAATTTTAATTATAACTTTTGTATCTTTTGGTGGTATGTTTCCTTCAAACCCTGAACTTGTAAAATCGGAAGGCAAAATTAAATCTCCTTTGGGTTCGAATGCGATTCCCATAGCACCTGCTCCTACATATTTCAAATTTTGATTCGGAAATAATTTTTGAACGACCTCTTTCAGTTTTAATATGTCTCCTGTAAAAGTATTCACAATTCTGTTTTCTTGATTTATTGGGTCATATGCTGGTTCGTTATTTTGACCATTTTCATCGTTTTTTTTCAAAGGAATGTCAATATATTCAAATATCAATTTTATTCTTTGTATGTTTTCATTCAGATTCATTTTTATATTTTTTTAAATTGTACAAAAGAAATTGTTTTTGATTTTAAATCGGGGTTATCAACAAACTCGATTATTTTTCTTACATCTGTTGGTTCAATTAATTTTACAGTTCCACTCTTACCTTTGAAGTTATACCCTAAAAGTTTTTTACTTCCGTCTGGTAACTCTTCGATTACGTGATCAACATCAACTATATTAATAAAATTACCTGTAGGGGCAATTATTTGCATTTTAATTAAATTTTTATTTTTGTCCTCAATTTCGAACGTATACGGTTCTTTGGACATGTCTAAATTGAATTTTCTACCTAATATCTTTTCGATTCCAATATTTTCGGATTCAGAAACCAAAGATTTGTGATCTTTGAAATTAATCATTTGTTTTATTCTTTCTATGTTTTCTTGTAAGTTCATATATTTAATTTTTTTCTTCAAGTTTAACGTATTCAATTTTCAAACCAAAAGCGGAACCTAAAATACTAACAAAATCGGAAACACTATCCTTTACCATGTCTTGGAAATCAAAATAGTCCATCATATCTTCTATTTGGTTGTTTTCAGTTTCAACATTTGCCCTCTCGAATGAATAAGGATCTGTCGTATAACCCCAAATAATATTATATTTTAACATCACTTTTTTTTCAGTTTCGTTCAAATTAACATCATATAAAATAAATATGAAATGAGTATTGGGATATTCATCTTTTAAATACAAAAAATCTTTAGAATCAAATTCTTTTCCTTCTAAATATTCAATGAACCCTTCAGGATTTGTTTTACCTCCAACCCATTCTAAATAATAATTCCAAACATCTTTTTCATTTTTTTGGTTAACACCAAATTTTTTTAATAGATTCGAATCATAAATTGCAATACCTTTTTCTTTTTTTTCTTTGTCCCACAATTTATGAAAGAACTTTTTTCTCTGATCTTCCAATTCTTCTTTAAGAATATTTTTAATAATATTTTTTATTTTTAATACCATGACACATTAATATCTATTCCATCATAATCTTCATACAAAAGTCCAAAACCCAAACCAAAATATTCTAACTTTACCCATAAAAATTCAGTAATCATATCTAAAATTTCAATATTCAATTCCCACCACAATTCCTCTGAAATCGATTCATGATCCATTAGATCATATTCTTCACCTGTGGTGATTAAAGTTACAGTTCCCTTGATTAATTCCAAATTAACATAAAGTGTTGGTTTAAAACCATGAATAGAATTTTCAATGTATCGGACATTTTGTAGTTTGAACACTATATCATAACCTCCCGTTGGGACTCCAACATTACTTATATCTTCAGTTGTGAAAGTTTTAGATTTTAAATAATTTAAAAATTTATCTTTCAAACTATCTAAACCTCCCATATATTCTATGTAGTAATCATTGATTGGTTTCATTTTTTTTCCTAAATTTAGTTTACCAAGTTGAAATCTGTCTATTTTGGGATATATCCCTTTTTCAATTTCACTATCCCATTTTTTTTTCAATAATTTGAAAATTGGGTCAAAAGAATTTTCGGTTAATTTATTTTTGGGTGATGTTTTTGGGGTACTATTTCTTTTTAAATTCCTGTAGTAAGCGATTAATAAAGGATCAAACACATTAATTAGGTAAGTTACCGCATTTTGGATCTCACTTTCGGGAAACTCTTCTAGTTCGTTTTGGTATTTGTAAAATATGTAATTCTCGAGTGTCGCTTGGATTAATTTATTTTTGAACTCATCTAAAGAATTTGAGTCGTAGTAAACATATAAAGACCCTTTAAGTAGCATTTTTTCAAATTTATGAAGGTCCAATCTTCTTTTAAAAGAAGCGGGTAAATTTAACTTTGGATCATTTTCGTTTTCGAACAATCTCATACTTTCGTTTAGTTTGTTATTTTCTAAATACAAACGGTGTAGATGTTTTATATCCTTATCATTATATATGATTTCATGATCTAAACTTTCCCAATGTTTTCCATTAACAAAATCAATAGACACATAATTCCCGTCTTGGTACATATATCGTATTCTTGGATTTATATCAACTTTACCTATGTTAAGATCAGCAATTGTATTATAAAGAAATTGATCAAACATTTCTTTTTCCTCTTCAAAGAATCCTAAATCATTGTAAATCAAGTTGACTACTGGCCATGTATTTGTTTCCCACGAGTTTTTTGCAATTTCAACTATCTCAAATTTAAATGGGAATTCAATAAATTCATTTCTAGAGTCGTAAACAAGGTTCATGGTACCTTTCAGTAAATCAAAGATTTTTTCTAAATCTTGATCATTATTAAATATTTTTTTTAAGTTTTTAATACCTCCCAAAAATTTAACAGTTTCCCAAAATCCGTTTTTTTCAATTGATCTTCTTATTTTGTTTTTTAAAGGACTTTGACTATCTTGTGATTCCTCTTCAGAATTTTCTTTGACTGTTTTCTTTTTTATTTTAACACAATTAGGATACTTTTTTCCAAACATAGTTTTCATACCCTTTTGGGTATATCCTTTCCAACATCTTTCTGTGAGCTCAGTTTCCTTTTTTAATTGGTAAGTTTTTTTTTCTATATGTTTTTCAAGACCCACTAAATTTAATATTTAAAACCTAATTTTATAATTATAATACCCTACAATTGAGTTTTACTATAAATACTTGAAAAGACAGATTAGTTATTTATAAGTTTTGTCCATTTTTTAACAGTCAAATACCGAAATTTGGTAGATTACCTTTATAGTAAAATTTAGAAAAATAATCTTTGGCACTTTGGATATTTTTATTTTTTGTATTAAATTGAATAAGAAATAAAATATTCTGTTATGTCATTAGATCCTTTAATCTCAAAAACATAAGTTTTTGGTCCTTCGCAATTTATATTTCTTTCACACTCTCGAGCCATAACATCTTTACCATCTTTATGTCCCCAACCTCCTCTTCTATTTAATTGATAAACTACGTTTGATTTTTCTAAAGGTACATTTATTGATAAAGAATATTCTTGTTTTGTTTTTTTACTTGCGTTTACCGTTATTTTATTAATATTTGGTTTTAACATTTTATCATACAAATAAGGATTGATTTCACAAATTAATAAACTGAAAATTTGATGTAAAGTATCCTTTCCATTTGAGGCATGACAAATATCTTTTCCTGAACTTGGTCCCTTGTAATTTACAGTAAAATTTGAGTTATTTTTATCGATTGTTACAAAATCTGAAAATGCTGATAGTCCGCCCTTTCCTTTATATTTTTTACAAGAACCTAAATCAGTTCCAACAATTTTATCTTTTGAAGGTTTTTTATAATCCCCTGATTTTGCGGCATTTTCAATTTCTTTGTCAAGTTCTTTTTTGGATGGTGTTTTCCCTTTGAACTTATCAACAATTTTTTTTGCCCAACTTCCTAAATCGTCTAAAATATTAGATAAAAAACTTTCATTCAAAGTTTTTTGTTCAAGTTGTTCTGTAATAATTTTTTTTAATTGATTTTCTGTAATTATAATTTTCATTTAACTGAATTTAACTATAAATACTTCTATTAATAGAATTTTTAATTTAAATCTTTGAACCAACCGTTTCCATTCCAAAATTGGAAGTTGGGTAAATTTTTTTTATATTCAAATTGTGAAAAATAATCTGTAATGTATAAAAATTCATATTCACCAAAAAATTTTTCTAACAAATAATAATAAGATAGTGTGCCATAAGATTTTTTATCATTTGTTTTATTCATAACAGTATATACTACTTGATCTTCTATGAATAAAACTCGACCCCAAAAAATATCATCGAAATAAAAATCTTCAAAGTTTCCATAACTGTACCATTCCAAACCTATAGGTTTTTTTATTAGATTATTGTTGGTAAAACTTGTAATTTTAATTTTTTCAAGTTCTTTTTTTCTTCTAATAGAAATGTTTTTAATTTTTAATCTTGAGGATTTAGTTTGATACCAACATTCTTCATTATTCTCATAGTATGGTACCCATCCATTTTCCAACATATACTTAGCGGATTCATCTTCTCTTTCGGCATCTAAATAGATTAACGGAACTTCTCTGTCAAATATGCTCTTCGAATGGTCAAATATTAGTTTCATTATCCAATCTGTTATACATATCCGACCTTTCTTCGTTACTTTCTCCAGCTTCTAAATTTGTGTGGTCATAATCCATAATATCTGTGTCAGGAGTAACCCATTTGTTAGATCGTTCTGCAGTCCAAAGAGTTGTGTTGTATTTTCTGTGTATTACTAAATCTTCTTTAACTGTAAATGAAGGATCATGAAGTAAAAATCTGTTGTTAGGTTGTATAGCGAAGTTACCATTGTCCATTGCAATGAAATGGCCGCATTTGTGTTGTGATGGAAATTCACTCAAACCAAAATCAGTATCACTCATGTCGTCTGATGATCCCCAATCCAAAGTGAACAAATATCTTCCTGTATAATTAACTCTTCTTCTTGAAATAAACTTACAAGTTTTGTTTTTTAACATTGGAAAGCAAGTTGCGGTAACGTGATAACTGAAAGAATCCCAAAGAACCAATTCATCAAGTTCTTGTTCAGGTGCATCTTCTTTCCAACAAAAAGCATGTATTGGCATTCTCCACCAAAGACCACCATCTTCCATAATAAAATGAAATAAAGGGGCTTGTGCAGGAATTGAGGACATTCCAAAAATATAACATGGAAAAAGTTTTTCGTGTGAATCTTCTTGATTTCTCAAAAAATTACCCCTAACAAAAGCTTCAACAACGGGGATTGGTGTGTTTAAATAAGACATATTTTCAAAAAAAAATAATCTATTTGGGATTTTTAGTAAACCCTTTATTTTTATCAAATTCAATATAATCCAAGAATTTTTTAATTGTTCTCATAATCTTTTGATGATTGGTATCTAAAGATTGTCCTCTTAAAAAAATATCATCACCAATTAGTCCTACTTCTACTAAAAATCGTAATATTTTGTTTGTGGCTTCTTTTTTCGATAAAAAACTATTGAACCCATAACCAAGAAACCCTTCAAATCTATATTCCGTAAATTCTAATTTTTTATCATCATACCAATCTGTACCTGAATTTATTTTTTCTATTCTAACCCTTCTGATCAAAAAATTAAAAAGTTCTGAGTCAAAAGAAGTTAACTCCTCAACTAAAATTTTTCTTATATAACTTTTATACTCTTCCATAACCCAAAATTGGTGTGTACCAATCAATATTTGTTGTTTCTTCTACTTTACAATTTTTAGTAACTTTATCACCAGGACAATTTTGATTTCCTCTAGCATGAATCATAGATGTTAGGTTTCCTTTTTCATCAATTGTTTTCACAATACCGGCATGACGAGCGGAACCGCTTCCAAAAAATACTATATCTCCTGGTTTTACTTCACCTTTTGGAACTTTCGTCATTGATTTATAAAAACCGTCAGCCGTTTTCCTCGGGAGTCCTGTTACGTAAGTTACTAAACCACTACAATCAAATCCCGTTTTTGGTTTTGTTCCTCCCCACTTATATCTTGTACCAATTTGACTTTCTGCTGTTTGTAAAACTACAGTTTCTTTACTTTCAGTTTCGGGTGTCTGTTGTGGTGTTACATTTTTAGTTGCGGTATCAACTGTCTGTGTTGCAGTTTGTTTTGCCAACTCTTCTTGTTTTTTTAATTCTTCTTGTTTTTTTCTTTCCATTTCGAGTTCGGCCGATTTAGTTCCAACATAACTCGATTTATTGATCAAATCATCATATGAATCAGGATCAGATGGATTGATATCCTCATAAACATTTTCGGTTAAAAATTCAAATTGTTTTTTAGTCAATAGATATTTCATTACTATAAATATTATTAAATTTGTTTATGTTCATTGAAACATCTTTAGGTACATTGCTTGGGCTTTTTATTGCTTTAACTAAAGGATTTGAAAATTTTGCCAGATCATAGATACTTTTCCTTTGAGTTCCGACATTGTAAACTCCAAAACAATTTTTTTTAATTAAATCAATAACGTGTTTAGTAATTATTGGTGTGTAATCGGCATTTGTAAATACGTCATTCCAAGCATACTCATATGGAAATGGATATGGTTTATGTGATAATCTTAGTAACAAAAAATTATTTGAATTGGAAATTATATATTTATCAGCCATCAACTTAGTTTTTGCGTACCAGTTTTCATCAGGTATACATTCATCATTTTCCGATCTTAGATTTTCAGAATTCGCATAAACATAATCAGTTGATATGTGGATTAATTTTTTTTTCGTTTTATTACAATAACTTGTCAATTCTTTTACAAATTCATAATTAATTTCTTTGTGTAAATTTTCATCCAAAGAATAAGTTTTGGTTAATGCAATACAATTTAATATGATTTCATAATTCGAAAGTTTTGATTCGAAAGATTTTAAGTTTTTTACATCAAAATTATCTTTCGATCTCGATACATAATCCCAATTTGATTGGTTAATTATTTCTGAACCCAACAATCCATCGCCTAATATTAAAACTTTTTTCATTTATACAATTTATTTTGTTACAATACTATATATAAGAGCATCGCTATTTTGATCGATTCGTTCACAAGCCTCTTGTTCAGTTTCAAATTCAAGTGTTTCTATGATTTTTGGTAAATTTTGTTCTGAATCTAAAATATAATACATTAGTATCTGATGATGTTGAATATTTTAAAAAAGTTTGGAGTTGGCATAAATTCTTTGTCATATAAATACTTTGAATTAAATAATATTCATTTGTTTTTAAATCTAATCAAAAAATTGTATATTTGTAGTATGAAAAAAATAGATATAGTTTCAAAATATTCTCCTAAACATTTATTTCAGTACATGAATAAATTGTGTAATTGCGTTGATTGTGAAAAATTAAAATTTCTCGAGTCCAAAGGATCTGTTTCAAAAAAGGTTTCGAAAACAAATTCAAAAAAACAAGAAATTATGAATGCGATAACTTTCATCAAAAAAAAATCTTTTTTAACAAAAAAAGACAAATCTAATTTGGAAATCCTTCAAGTTGTTTTAAAAACAATGTCTTAGATTTGATTTGGTTCATATATTTGTACCTCATGATTAGAAAGGTTAGATTTGTTTTTCTGAAATACTTCAAGTGTGTCTTTACAATCTAGGGTTGCTGGTTTACTACTTGAGTTTGGAAAGTAAAATAATGTTGTTTTATCTCTGAAAACAGATTCGAATTTTTTTCTAACTGACTTCATTTCTTGTATACCTTTCCATTCATTAATAAATTTGATTCCTACCACTATATCGATATCTGTTGATATTTGATTTTTATCTGTTGGCATAATAACAACAAAACAAATATTTTCCGATAATTTCAATTTTTTAATAAAATTGAGTACTGTTGTTGTTTTTAATTTATTTTCGGAGTTTTTTTTTTCTGATTCAGTTAGTGACTTACTTTTTTCAACTTTGTCTTGTAATATTTGTACAAAATAGTTTTTCATATCTCTAACAAGATCTTGATAACTTCTTCCTTTAGGAATGTCTTGATCTTGATCTATCCCAATTTCTTTTTTAATGGTTTTTAGCGCCGCATTTTTCTGAGCATCACTTATATTTCTGAAACGAAGTAACTTTTTTTGGACATCTTTAACAAATTTATTATCACCTTTGTAATGAGCAATTGGTTTTGATTCTTTATCTAAATCACCAGCATAAGGTAAATCATAATTGTTATATAAGTAATTTATTCCTGATACATTTGTAATACATTTGTGCCCGCCAGAATTAGCCTTCAAAAAGTCATAACCATTGATATATGGTTTTCCTTTTTTGTCATACTTATATGACTCTCTACTACTAAATAAAGCTTCCATATCTGAAAGTGTAAACCCTACAGATTCTTCAGTTGCCTCTCTTTCTGCAATTTTTTTAATAACCCAAAATGGTAGTTTTTGTTCTTCTAATTCGGGTCTAAAATGTTCTAATATTTCATCTTTAATCTTTCCTAAATCAACACCTTTTAAGGCTCTTTCCTCTTTGAAAGGATTACAAGACGCTTGAACCATTCCAACTTGTCCTCCCAAACCTGTGACCAAAAAATCGGCTTCAGGATATAATTGAAAAGGTACGTATCTATCATATGATCCTTTTTTCATTGACCCCAAATCCATCTGTGTTAGTATGTTACCAACAACTTCAACACCTGGATTACTTTTTGTACCTTCTTTTCTATCTTTTAAATATTTTTCTTGATTTTTAATCATAGTATCAGTGTCGGCGTAATTTCTTTCTTTAGCCAACTTTTTGATATTATTATACAAGTTTTCTATCGATGGTTCGGTATTCAATACCAAATACTCCATAAACTTTGGGTAGTTTTTATATGCCAACAATAGCTTGTTTGTGACCAAACCCATCAACATTCTATTTTCCTGTGATGATTTATTTTTATCGATTTTGAAAATAAACTTCATAACCATTTCTGGTGTAATCTTTTTAATTGCATAATTGGCAGAATCAACGGTTGATATTATTTTAATGTCGTCATCTGTAAATAATTCTTTTGGTGATACTGATTGCGATATTGTTTCAACATTAGATCTAGCATGTTTGAAACTTGTTGCCGTGTCTTTTTCAACTCCGGCTTGAGAATCGTGATGATCCGTGTGAATAACAAACATTGGTTTTCCGTGAGCAAAATCAACCAACACTGGCATTACTTCTCCTAGTGCCTCTTCTTCTAAATCTGGTTTTCTAATTGCAAATTCTTTACCACCATATTGGATAATTTCAGCATCAACAACTTTTATTCCATAATCCTCCAAATATTTTTTCATGGCAATAGCAGTTGCAACGCCATCTAAATCTTGGTGAAAATATATTTTTGCCTTTTTGTATCTTTCAGCAATATTATAAATATCTCTAATACCACTTTCGTTAAGTAACTTTTTTACTTCCTCTTTTATTATTCGTCTAATAAGATTTTTCATCATTTATAAATACCTTACTAAATAAAAACAAGCGGTAATTCATTCCAAGATGTAGTATATTTTTGAGTAATATAATCTTGTCTCATTTCCCACTCATGGGTTTCGTTCTGTGGAGCTTCAATAACTTTAACCTCATCTTCAAATAAAGATGTTTGAACTATTGTATCAGGAGTGAGTTCGTTAAATACGATTCCACACTTTTTATACTTATCAGATTTATTACATAGAACTTTGTATTGTTCATATATTTGAGACCAAATAAGATCGGGATCCCTTGTCGGAGTTTGGAGTTTAATTGTTTTAGAATGGTGGTACTTATCTCCTTTGTGATAATTTCCTGAAACAAAAATGGTTGCTTTGTTTGCAAACAATCTGTTTTGTTTTAATTTATTAACACCATTTTTAATATAGGTAAACATTGCTTCACCCAACTGATTAAAGTCTTGTACATCTTTTCCAAATGAACGAGTGGAAGCAATATTTCTTTTTGGTTTTAGTTTCTTTTGAATTGGAAAACAATACATCTCTGTTAATTCCAATTGTGTTTTCACACCATTGATATTCATTAACTTTCTAACCGTATACTCGTTTGTGTTTATGAACTGACCTACTGATTCTACACCAATGTTTTTTAGTTTCTTTGCCCATTTACGACCAATACCCCAAACCTCATCAACATCAATTCCATAACACATATTTCTAAAGTTTGGTAAGTCCCAATAAGAACACACACCATTATAGTTTAACTGTTGTTTAGCTAAATAAGATGTTAGTTTAGCCAAAGTTTTGTTTGGGCCAACACCAATTGAAACAGGAATTCCTACTTTCTTTCTTACTTCTTCTTTGATTGCTAGTAATGTTTCTGTTAGATCTTCAAGTGGTATGTTTGAAAAATCAACAAACGCTTCATCAATAGAATAAACTTCAATATCATTTCCAAACTCACCAATCACTTTCATCACACGATCTGACATATCACCATACAAGTTGTAGTTTGATGAATACACACAGAATCTATGCTCATCCATAAACTCTCTACTTTTGAAAAATGGTTCTCCCATTTTAATTCCAAGGGCTTTTGCTTCTTGAGACCGTGCAATAACACACCCATCGTTGTTTGATAATACAACGGTAGGTCTACCAATTGATTCGGGATTAAACAACCGTTCACAACTCACATAAAAGTTGTTACAGTCAATAATTCCAATCTTTCTTACATTTTCTTTAGCACCCATGTTACTTTTCCCCATAAGTTTTTTTGTCCTTTGTATTCTCTAAGTTTGAAGTGTGTTTTATCTGTTAAAATAACCAATTCACCTTCTTTTGGTTCCTCTGTTCTGTCAATTACAATTGTATCTCCTTGATTGATTCCAAAAACACTTGGCCCTGAATACTTGAAATAAAATGTTGTGTAGTGATCCTTTACAATTAGATCATTTAAGTCAAGTCGTTTATCAACATAGGTTTCTGCTGGTGACGCAAATCCTGTTGTTGTGGCATTAATGTGGATTGGGTTTTGATGTCGTAACATATACTAAAATATAGTAAAAGTAAACGACTAAAAAAAGTGATACTATTAAATATTTAATATTTTCCAATTACCTTTTTTGTCTTCAACAAGACATGTTGAGTTTTCACAGAAA
>Ga0172372_10008917_pt1 | contig 13125 bp, 15 predicted proteins | sample LakKiv5m_2_FD_114544 | JGI IMG/M metagenome (GOLD analysis project Ga0172372, IMG submission 114544) | Freshwater microbial communities from Kabuno Bay, South-Kivu, Congo - kab_092012_9.5m | ecosystem: Environmental > Aquatic > Freshwater > Lake | place: Democratic Republic of the Congo...
AGTGGTTCTTTATAATTTCAAGAACATGCAATCTTGATGGCACTTGGTCGAATCCAACTTATTCGTGTAAGATAAGCGGTGGCGGTACTCCTCCCGATTCTCAAAATGTTGAATTGAGTGTTGGCAATCGTGAGTATAGTGTTGCAGGCTCCGAAACTTTATACACACAATGTGCACCAAATTATTCTCCTTATACAGATAGCTCGGAATTCAATGGATCTAATGGAAAACAAACACCATGGTATGTATGCGTTAAACCTGCCAGCAATTTATCAAACGATACATATTTGGCTAAACAAGGTGGTGATAATTGCATTCAATATTGCGGAACAAGTAGTATCAATAATTCAAATAACAAATATATTATGCCAAATCCACAAAGATACTTTAAACAAAATGCAACTATTCGACTTGAATGTAATTCAGGCGGAGGATGGGGCTATGCAGTTGGTAACAATGGATCAAGAGACTCAAGTCTAAAGCCAACTTTTACATGTAATGCATCTTCAAGTTGGAATTCTGGAGTTATAAATGATTGCTTAGCAATGCGTAAATGTCATACCAATAATATAAATGATGTAAAAAAATTGAAGGATTTAAAGTTCACAAGTGGAGCAACTGATGATGGATTTGAGGATGAGGATTTCGCATTTAATGTTAAAAATTTTCTCAACTCATCAACAATTGGATCTTCAGAAGTTAGCCATGGATTTTACAAATCATTTGCTTGGAATTGTGGTTATTGCACTTTTTCTGGCAATATGAATGGAAGTCTTTCGAATGAATACAGATTTTATAGAAGTGCCTTTATAGATGGGGTAAGTTGCAATGACGGAACATGGGATTATTATATGTATAAAGGTAATTGGTACTGGGATAGAGCATGTGATGGAGATGATTGGGACTGGTGGGATCAATGCGAAGAATGTCATACTGAATCTAAATGGCTTGGCTGGTGCAGCGATGATGGTACGGGATATAATAACTTAACAGAACCCAATGATGACCGCAATTAATAAAAACTAAAATTGCAATTGAACTAAAATTTTATAACTAAAGATAAAATTAATAATCATCCTAGTTATTGAAATTTTCTTAAATTTTATTTTAAAATTTTAACTATTAACAAATCTTCAATTTCATGACACAAAAAATCGCCATTATAATGGGAAGTAATTCTGACTACGAAACTATGCAAAAATGTGAAGAAACCTTAAAGCAATTTGCAGTGGAATTTGAAACTAAGATTGTTTCCGCTCATCGAACCCCGGATAGATTATATAAATTTTGTAAGGAAGTCGAGAAAGAAAATTTTCAAATTATTATTGCCGGAGCTGGCGGATCAGCTCATCTTCCGGGAATGATTGCGTCAATGGTAAAGATTCCAGTTCTTGGGGTTCCGATAGAAAGTAAAACTCTAAAAGGCTTAGATTCGCTATTGTCGATTGTTCAAATGCCGGCAGGGATACCAGTTGGAACACTTGCAATTGGAGAAGCTGGAGCAAAAAATTCTGCTTTACTTGCTATTTCGATTTTATCACTAAACAATAAAAATCTTTCTAAAAAACTTAGCGATTATAGAAAAAAACTAACAAAGTCTGTAAATTTAAAACCAACTAAAATTTAATCCTTAGAACAATTTTAAATTTAAATTGATTTTAATAAAAATAGATTGAATATAAAAAAAATTAAATTCTAAATCACTTTTTAAAAAATGTTTTTCAAAATATCATCGCTTAAAAGTTTTGTTGCAGGTTTTGTTTCAATATCAACTTTTACTTTTGTAAAACTTAGAAAACACTCTTTCACCGAAGCTAAAATTGCTCTTGAAAAAGATTTCGTAGCAATTACTCGCGATCGAAACATTGCAAACTCTAAATCAAAAAATAATCATGAACGACAACAGAAATAATCGCGAACGATTTGATTCTCGACCAGATCTTCCCATAGAAAGAAATGCACTAATTGAACTTACCAAAAAAGAACAAGAACATAGACACAAACTTCAAGAAAATCAGCAAAAAGCTAATAATTCATCGTATTTTTTTGGAATGATTTTTGGATTATTTTACAACTTGTCTTTATTATATTTTATTTATGATCTTGTTGAAAAAGGTTATCGATCGCTAGCTCTAAAACTATTTATAATTAATGCTGGAATAATCATTTTGAGTTTCGGATTATTATCATTTAGTAGAAAATCTACATTCAGAAAAACAAATCATGTTAGACACAACAACAATAAAAGGTTTAATAAAAACTAAAATTATTATCAGTTTCAAATAGTTTTTGATCTTTAAAAAAACTATTGCACCTAGAATTATATAAAAGATATGAATTTTTGTTTTTAGTTGTTAATGAAATACACTTACGGGTTTTTAGAAAGTATCGAAAATTATCAAATTACCAAACGGAAAATAACAAAATTTCTCTAATTGATTGCTTTGATAACAGCTATCTTCAGCTCTTTTAGTTGCTTATCCTCGACATTTTTTGGCGCATTCATCATCAGATCCTGAGCCTTTCCGTTCATTGGAAATGGAATCACTTCGCGGATATTCGGTTCGTCGGCAAGAAGCATAACAATTCTATCAATTCCTGGGGCAAGACCGCCATGTGGCGGAGCACCAAACTTAAAAGCATTTAACATTGCGCCAAATTGTTTTTCAACAACATCGGCTCCATATCCAGCAATTTCAAATGCACGATACATGATTTCTGGTTTATGATTTCTAATAGCACCGGAACACAACTCCACACCATTACATACTATATCATATTGAAAAGCTTTTATTGTAAGAGGGTCATGATTATTCAATGCATGAACTCCACCTTGAGGCATGGAAAATGGATTATGAGAAAAGTCAATTTTACCAGATTCTTTATCTAATTCATACATTGGGAAATCAACTATCCAGCAAAATTTATAAATTGAGTTATCGATAAGATTTAAGTCGTTGCCAAGTTTAGTTCTCACTAAACCAGCAATTTTTGATGCTTCAGATACATCACCACAAGAAAAAAACACTGAATCGCCATTATTAATTCCAGTTATAGATTTTAACTTTTGTAGTTTATGGTCATTTAAAAACTTAGCTATCGGACCTTTGGCATCTCCTTTTTCATCAAAAACGATATAAGCTAAACCCTTAGCGCCATTTAATTGAGCATATTCAATCATTTTATCAAAAAACGAACGCGTTTGAGAAGCTGTTTTTGGTGCAGGAATAGCTCTAATTATTGATCCATTTGCAATTTGATTTGTAAAGATCGAAAAATCAGAATCAATGAAAACTTCAGTTGCATCCGATATAAATATAGGATTTCTGAGATCAGGTTTATCTGATCCATATTTTAGAATTGATTCTTCATACGATATTTTTACAAACTCTTTATCAAGAATTTTTTTACAGCCAAACTGACTAAATATGGTGTAAATTATTGGCTCGATAGCTAAAAAAATATCTTCTTGGGTGACAAATGACATCTCAATATCTAATTGGTAAAACTCTGGGGATCTATCTGCTCTTAAATCTTCGTCACGAAAACATGGAGCGATTTGAAAATATTTGTCAAAACCCGATACCATTAATAGCTGTTTAAATTGCTGTGGAGCTTGCGGAAGAGCATAAAACTTATTAGGATGTAATCTTGCAGGGACTAAATAATCTCTTGCTCCTTCTGGACTAGAAGCGGTTAATATGGGAGTTTGAATTTCCAAAAAACCTTGCTTAGTCATTTCTGATCTAAGCGCTGATATAACCTTCGATCTTAAAATTATGTTTTTGTGGGTCTTGTCACGTCTTAGATCAAGAAAACGATATTTTAGACGAAGCTCTTCTGGATAATTTTCTGTATCAGAGTTAATTTGGAATGGAATTTGTTCGGATTGAGATTCGACCAATAATTCTTCAACTTTAATTTCTATTTCACCAGTGATAATTTTAGGATTGATCGCTTGAAAATCTCTAGAAATAACAACCCCTTCAATTGTTATTACCGATTCTAGCTTAATTGATGATACTAGATCTAGATTAAGGTTTTTGTTTTGCTTATCAATTATAATTTGAGTTATGCCATAGTGATCACGCAAATCGACAAAAATCAAACTACCGTGATCACGTTTTGAGTGAACCCAACCCGATAGCTTGACCTTTTTATTTAGACTATCTTTATTTAACTCGCCACAATTGTGACTGCGATATTTGTGAAGCATTATATCTATTTAACTAAATTGTATGATTATTTATTTGATTTATAGCTTTTGCTCTGGTGGTCTTTTAATAGCTTTTGCTTCTGTGGGCTTTACTGATGAAGACGGAATTTCAATATTAGACATAAATTGATACTAATTAATTGTTAATAAAAATTATTAGGAATGATAAAAAATCAATAAAAATTGTAATGCTAATTATTTTAATAAACAAGAATTTAACTGATTTACAGAATGTCTTAAAAAGATCAGTAAAGATCGTATGAATTTACTCCTCCGTAATAATATCTATTTCTGCAAATACTACATTTAGAGCTCCTGGCAATAAATAATTCAAGTGCTCTTGGTTCTTTTAAACAAATTAACCATGCAATTCCATGAACTATCGGAAGAATGACTAAAAGATATATAAAATTACTAGTTATAACGAATGTCATCAAGCACAATAATAAATTGATTCCAGCAAATGTATAGCTAACCCCTAATAGCATAGGAGGTCTTGTCAATCCAAGGAATAAAGGGTCCGATTCGAGCTCACCACTCATAAATTTCTATTAAAATTAATTTGACAAAAAATGTACACATACATAAAAATATCACAATTTCCAAAAAGTCAATTTCTTTATTAAATATCATTAAATCGTTATATGTCTTTCTTAGCTAAATCATTATCAAATATAAAGCCATCTCCAACTATTGCAGTTTCAACAAAAGCCTCAGAATTAAAAGCGCAGGGTCATGATATAATATCCCTTGGAATGGGAGAACCCGACTTTGATACACCTCAAAACATTAAGCAAGCCGGTATAAAGGCTATTCAAAATGGAGAAACTAAATATACCGCAGTTGACGGAACTCCAGCTCTCAAAAAAGCTATAATCAATAAATTAAAACGAGAAAATAATCTTGATTATAAGCAATCAGAGATCTCGATTAGCACGGGTGCCAAACAAGTAATATATAATGCCTTGATTGCCACCCTCAACCCTGAAGATGAAGTTATCATTCCTGCTCCATATTGGGTATCATATCCCGATATGGTTCTTCTGGGATCCGGAGTTCCAGTAATTGCTGAATCATCTGAAAAAAATAATTTCAAAATATCGCCCCTTGAACTCGAATCAAAAATTAGCAACAAAACCAAATGGTTAATTCTTAATTCGCCAAGCAACCCAACTGGAGCCTGCTATTCAAATTTAGAATTAAGAAAATTAGCCGATGTTTTATTAAAATATCCTTCTGTTCATATACTTAGCGATGATATTTATGAACACTTAATTTTTGATAACCTTAAATTTTCGACAATTACTTCTGTTGAACCCAAATTGAAAGATAGAACTTTGTTAGTTAATGGCGTTTCAAAAGGCTATGCCATGACCGGATGGCGAATTGGCTTTGGTGCAGGACCAGAAAAATTAATTAAAGCAATGGGAATAATTCAATCTCAAAGCACTTCATGTCCTAGTTCTATAAGTCAATCAGCTTCGGTAGAAGCATTTAATGGTCCTCAGGATTTTATAAAACCAAATGCAGACTTATTCCAAAAAAGACGCGATATGGTAGTTGAGATGTTAAATAAAATTGATGGAATCAATTGTAATACACCAAACGGCGCATTTTATGTATTTCCAAGCTGTAAAGGATTATTTGGAAAACAAACTCCTAAGGGTCAAATAATTAAAAACGATAACGATTTTGCAACTTATCTTCTCGAAGAAGCCCTTGTTGCGGTTGTCCCTGGGATCGCTTTTGGGACCGAAGGATTTTTTAGAATTTCATATGCTGCCAGCGATGAATTTTTAAATAATGCAATGCAAAGAATTTCTAATGCATGCGCTAAATTAAAATAATTATGCTTTTAGCAATCGATATTGGTAATACTAATATTGTTATCGGTATATTCAGAAAAGAATCATTAATTCACAAATGGCGACTTACAACCGATATCAAAAAAACTATTGATGACTACGCAATTGACATTGTTGAATTATGCCTTACCAATCAAGTTAATTGTTTGGAGATCAACGGGTGCATTATTGGATCGGTAGTTCCATCATTAACATCACGACTTCATGAAGCTATAAAAAAAATTATTAGCCAAACCGTTGCCAAAAAAATTATAATTATTGGTGACGACACCACAAAACTCGATATTGATATAAAAATTAAATGTAAGAATGAAGTTGGTCATGATCGACTAATAAATTCAATCGCTGGCTACAATAAATTTGGTGGAAACTTAATTATTATAGATTTTGGAACCGCTACAACATTTGATATAGTTGGAAAAGACGGAGAATATTTAGGTGGAATCATAGCGCCAGGAGTCAATTTATCGTTAAAAGCACTTCATAATATGACCGCTCAATTGCCAAAAATATCAATAAAACCTCAAAAAAACGTTATTGGTAAAAGTACAGTTGAGGCAATGAATTCGGGAGTTTATTTTGGATATATTTCAATGATTGAGGGCATGATCAAGAGAATTGAAAATGAACTCGGCTTCAATACAACTAAAATTATTACTGGTGGCTTGGCAGAGTTATTCAAAGAGCCTCTAATTAACACTAATTTAATTGATTATTTTGAACCCGAGCTAACTCTTGATGGGTTAAAACTAATATTTTTAAAAAATTAATTTTTTAAAAATCTACTTCCTGGCTTTACAGCTGGAATTAATTTTAGATTATCTGGAATATTATTTTGATCAAAAGTTTTTACCTCAATATTTAGCAACGAAAAAATTGGAAGGTCCATTTTTTTAGATAAATCTTTATCCCCTGAACGATCGACTAAACAAGCTTCAGCTATAATTTTAGCTCCGCATCTTCTTATTAAGTCAAAAGTTTCTAATGAAGATTTGCCAGTTGTAATAACATCTTCAACCACCAAAACTCTAAGATTTTGTAATAATTCAAAACCTCTTCGAAACTCAAATACACCATTGACTCTCTCGCAAAAAATTGATGTTAAATTTAGTTGTTTAGCCATTTCATAACCAACAACGACTCCGCCCATAGCTGGCGAAACTACTATATCAAAAGCATTCAAACCCATTTTAGCAATGATTTTTTGCGCTAGAGCCGAACACAACTTTGAGGCAATATTTGGGTTCATCAATACCCTTGCGCACTGCATGTAAGTATCAGAATGTAAACCAGATGAAAGGATAAAATGTCCTTTTAAAATGGCTTTAGCATCAACAAATTCTTGGAAAACTTCTTGCTCTTTTAAGATCATAATGCAAATTTAGTTAGGATTATCATGTATTTAACCATTAAATAAAAACTAATTTCATCGAATTATGCAACACAAAAATTCGTACATTTTATCAGCCATCAAAACCATAAATACCGAAGTTGAAGGTTTAAAATCATTGATTGATTTTTTCGATGATTCGTATGTTAAAGCTGTCGAACTTATTTTAAAATGCAAGGGTCGAATAATTCTAAGTGGCATGGGTAAATCTGGTCATATTGCCAATAAAATTTCTGCAACATTAGCATCAACTGGCACTCCAGCTTTTTTTATTCATCCGGCCGAGGCCAGTCATGGAGATCTTGGAATGATCACCGAAAATGATGTTGTTATTCTTCTTTCAAACTCTGGCGATACCAAAGAATTAAAAGATATAATTTACTATTGTAAAAGATTTTATATTCCAATTATTGGCATAATTAGAAAACGCGATTCAGAGCTTGGCAATACAAGCACTGTAGTTCTTTCAATTCCAGCTATCCCTGAAGCCAATAACATTAATGCACCTACAACCTCTACGACCATGATGTTAGCGCTTGGCGATTGTCTTGCGGTCAGTCTTATTGAAGCTCGAGGTTTTAATGCCCAGAATTTTGGAACTTTTCACCCCGGAGGAAAATTGGGTTCAGCTTTTCTTAAAGCAAACGATATTATGCGTAAAGGTTCTCTAATACCAATTGTAAAAACAAACACTCTTATGTCAGAAGTTTTGATTGAAATGACGTCAAAACATCTTGGCTGTACCGCAGTTGTTGATGATAAAGATAATTTGGTTGGCATTATCACTGATGGGGATTTGCGGAGGAATCTATCACAAAATTTTTTAAATGATTTAGCACAAAATATTATGACTAAAAATCCTCAAGTCATTGATAAAGATACTCTCGCAATTGAAGCTCTTGGACTGATGAATAAAAAATCAATCACTAGTATTTTTGTATCTCAAAATAATAAAATTATCGGCGTACTTCACATTCACGATTGTCTAAAAGCTGGAGTTTAAATCTATTTATTATTTAGCTCATTTTTGTTAAAAGCCTTAGTAAATTCAATGATTAAAATATTGACTAAAAACAATAATAATCTCAAAATGCGTTGAAGATTCTTCAATAATTTAAATCCCTTATGTCATCTACTGCTACCTTCTTTTATATAATTTCGGCTGTGCTATTTATTTTATCACTTTACGGATTATCTTCGCCAAAAACCTCGCGTCATGGCAATTATCTTGGAATCGCCGGAATGCTCTTAGCAATCATCACAACTCTATTCTTACCACAAGTTCATAATATTTTACTAATATTATTAGCAATTACTATTGGCGGAGTTATTGGCTATGTTGTTGCCAATAAAGTCAAAATGACCTCAATGCCTCAGCTTGTTGCAGGTTTTCACTCATTAGTTGGCTTATGCGCTGTTTTTATTGCTATTGGAGCATTGTGGATGCCTGATTCATTTGGGTTAATCGAAGATGGTAAAATAAAATTTGCCAGCAAAATTGAAATGGGTCTTGGAGTAGTTATTGGCGCAATAACCTTTACGGGCTCAATAATTGCCTTCTTAAAGCTCAACGGCAACATGTCTTCAAAATTAATAATTTTCAAAAAAAATCCCAAAAGGAGTTCAAAGATTATCGCTTTATCGCTGGCTATTTTATTAATCGGATTTTGCATCTTTGGCTCCAAATTTTTATTCATCGCCCTCACCTTATTATCACTTTTTATTGGTATAATTTTAATCGCCCCAGTTGGAGGAGCTGATATGCCAGTAGTAGTTTCAATGTTAAATTCATATTCGGGATGGGCCTCTAGCGGTATTGGTTTCACCCTCAACAATCCTTTGCTAATTATAGCCGGAGCCCTTGTGGGCGCCAGTGGAGCCATTCTCAGTTACATCATGTGCAAGGCAATGAATCGCTCAATTTTCAACGTAATTTTCTCGGGCTTTAACGAAAATAATTCAACTCAAACCCACAGCAATAAAGAGCAAAGACCAATTAAAATCGCTAACGCCGAAGATGTTGCACACATAATCAAAGGTTCATCTTCAATAATAATCGTACCTGGTTACGGAATGGCAGTTGCTGGAGCTCAACACGCAGTATCAGAAATGACGCATTTACTCGAAAATACGGGCGCTTCGGTTAAATTCGCCATTCATCCCGTCGCTGGTCGGATGCCGGGCCACATGAACGTTCTCTTGGCAGAGGCTAATATCGATTACGAAAAAGTTTTTGAGCTCGATGAAATAAATTCTGAGTTTCGTAACGCCGACATAGCTTTTGTAATTGGCGCGAACGACGTTACCAACCCTTCTGCCAAAACCGATAAAACTAGCCCAATTTATGGCATGCCAATTCTCGACGTTGCCAACGCCAAGACTGTATTTTTCATCAAAAGATCAATGGGCGCAGGCTATGCTGGAGTTGATAATGAACTTTTCTACAACGAAAACACTATGATGATTTTTGGTGATGCCAAAAAAGTTGTCGAAGAGATTGTTAAAAATTTATAACCAACCTTTTAAAATCAACCCTCCCCCAACTCTAAAAAATCAAAAATTATGAAAACAAACGCTAACTCAATTCGCATCGGCAATGTTATAGAATTTCAAAACCAATTGTGGAAAGTCGTTAAACGCGAACACGTCAAACCAGGTAAGGGTGGAGCTTATATTCAAGTTGAAATGAAAAACATCGTTACGGGCAACAAAACCAACACACGCTTTGCTTCGAGCGAAGATGTTGAAGTGGCTTTTGTCGAGCAAAAAAATATGCAATTCCAATATTTTGATCAAAATGAAATAGTTGCTATGGATATGGAATCTTTTGAATCATTTAATTTTTCTAAAGATTTAGTCGGAGAGGCTTTACCTTTCTTGACTGAAGGTATGAATATTCGCATTGAATATTGCAACGACAAACCAATTTCAATTTTTTTACCTGAACAAGTTAACGCCGTAATTTCTCAAGCTGATGCGGTGGTTAAAGGTCAAACTGCCTCGGCATCTTATAAACCAGCAATTCTAGAAAATGGAGTTAGAATCATGGTTCCGCCTTTCGTTGAATCAGGCGAAGAAGTTATTGTTAACACCGAAGATTTTAGTTATGTCAGCCGAGCCAAACAATCTTAATAGTAACCATAAAACCCTAAAATTTCATAAAATGAGTGGCGCTGGTAATGATTTTATTATCTTCGATCAACGCGGGGGAAGTAATGTTTTATCAAATAATCAAATTATTAAATTTGCCAATAGAAAAAACATCGGATGCGATCAACTAATTTTGATAAAAAAATGTCGAGAAGGCTTTGATTGTGAAATGCAAATTTACAATAGCGATGGCTCCGAAAGTTCAACCTGCGGTAATGCTACTCGCTGTGTAGCTGGCATTATTTTTGAAGAAAATCCTCAAAAAAATAAAATCATCATTAAAACTTCGGCTTCATTATTAGAATGCACAAAGATTTCTGAAAAATTAATTAAAGTTAATTTAGCTCAACCAAAAATTATTAATTCAAATATTCATATCGAAGGTTTTGATTTTATACATGTCGATGTTGGCAATCCCCACGCCGTGTCTTTTGTCGACAAAATTCCGCACGATAATATTTTTTTTAGCGTGGCACCAAAAATCGAAGGCAATTTAAACATTTTTCCTAATCGAACTAATGTCGAGTTCGCCAAAATAATCAACGACTCACTAATCGAAGTACGAGTTTTTGAGCGCGGTGTCGGCGAAACCTTAGCCTGCGGATCTGGCGCCTGCGCAGTTGGTGTTGCCTCAATCAAAAAAAACTTAATCAAATCAAAATCAGTTACAATTCGTTTTAAAGGCGGTGACTTATTGATAGAGTTTGATGGAACCAATGTTTTTATGACAGGTGAGTACCAAAAAATTTTTTCAGGCATAATTGATGAAAGTTTTTTACAATAACTTTATCGCTCAATTTTTGCTGGCGTTTTTATTGTCAACCAATATCGCTTTAGCACTTTCTCCCGAAGAAAAACTTTACGACGAAGCTCAAGAAAATCGTGCCATGGAGCTTTTTTTGCAAGTGCGCTGTTTGGTTTGTAACGGTCAAGTAATTGAGAATTCTGATACTAAATTCGCTTATGACATGCGCAAATTTATTAGAGATGAAATTCGCAACGGAAAAAGTGATGAAGAGATTAAAAAAAATTTAATTAATACCTTTGGCAACGATATTTTAACGACTCCCACTCGCTATTTTATATTATCATTTTTGATTATTTCGTTAGTGATTTCAGCAATTATTTGCCACGCAATCTTAAATTATGGACGATTAAAATAAAAAATATTTTTTATCAATTGCGTAAGCAAATCTTGCGTTCCGCTTTTCAAATAAATCAATCTTCCTCATAAAACTATCCATCAAACCTTCACCGATATTTCTACCATATTTCGGCAACATGCACGAATAAAAATCGTCATTGCGATAATTCGGAATCGCAAGTAAAATTGATGAAGTTTCGAAGTTAACATTTCATGAAAAATAACCATCGGCTTTATTGCCATTTCTACTTAAAGATAAATAAATCGATCTCTCGGCTACAAAAGTTCGATTCAATAAATCACTCATTTCATCAATTAAAAATTGGCGAATATCTGGATTTCTCACTTCTATCATTTGGGCAAATAATTCTTGTGCTTGAATGTCATTTATATTTGAATTTTTCATGAGTTACTTTTAAGTTTTGGTTGATAAAACAACCTTTTTGAAGGCTTTGAAAATAACTGGCTTGGAATTGTTAATCGCAATTAAAAGCAATCAAACCCTATTGTTTTAAATGATTTACGCCAAGCTTCGAGCACTTAAAAGATAGATCGTTTTTTTATGAGAAATTGATTTCTTGCTAAAATCTAGGAAATGATTTTAAGAAATTGTATTACACAAGATTATTTTGATAGCCCTAAAGCGAATTTCCGTCATCGGCTTAAGTTAATAAGAGACTCTGATGTATATGAAAACTGTCATTTTTTGCTCATTTAGGCTAGTTTCGCAGTAAATTCTTCTTGGTATTCAAATTAAGGTCAACATCAATGTTGGACAAGTAAACAAGATCAATAAGTACCTAAAAATAAACTTTATTGGGTAGTATCTAATAATCTAAAACAGCAAATTTCTATTATGAAAACAGCAGCACCTATAAATGCCCAGACTTGTAGCAAAAATAATTACGCTGGCACTGATGAGTTATTGGCTGGTGAGAAGTATTTGATTAACTACAATCAGGATCTCATTTCAAAATTAACAAAAAACCAACACAAGTCTAATGATGTGCTTGAATTTGGTGCTGGAATAGGAACACTAGCAAATCTTTGGTTACGAGAGACTGGTATCAAACCTGAATGCCTAGAAATCGATCCTAAACAGAGAGTGATTATCGAGAAAAGAGGTTTTTTTGTTACAAAAGCATGAACCAGATCGTGAAAAAATTTGATGTGATATACTGCTCAAATGTTCTTGAACATATAGAAAACGACGAATTGGTCCTCAATGAACTAAACTCTGACAGGTACCCACTAAACTAGACAATTTATCCCTTCTAATTTATCGTTATTTCAACAATAAATTAAGGAGTAAATTATGCCTACAGGTTATCCATCATTAAATGCCAAACAAAAGCAAGAA
>Ga0172372_10008919_pt1 | contig 13123 bp, 12 predicted proteins | sample LakKiv5m_2_FD_114544 | JGI IMG/M metagenome (GOLD analysis project Ga0172372, IMG submission 114544) | Freshwater microbial communities from Kabuno Bay, South-Kivu, Congo - kab_092012_9.5m | ecosystem: Environmental > Aquatic > Freshwater > Lake | place: Democratic Republic of the Congo...
AAAAAAATTCCGAATATTTTTAAAAAAGATTGGAATTTTTCCAGGGTTTCGCTGGTTTTCGGAATTATTTTTTTATTGGGTTTGGCGGTGAAATCAATAAGGTTGTTTGAAGGCGGCTATTATCATATTAAATCAAGTCCGGCTTTTGCGCGGCTACCTTTTTATAATTTAATAGGCACATTGGATTGGCTGTCTTATATTGCTTTGGCGATTGCTTTTATAACCTATTTTCATTTTAAAAAAATAGGCGATAAGCGTTATAAAATTTGGCGCTATATTGCTTGGGGAAGTTTAATTTTGGAAATTGTTTATGCCGTGCCGTCGTGCGGCAGAATGGAGGCAATTACGCCAATAATTATTTATTTAATTATTCGTTGGTATGTTTTTGAAAGAAGTTTTTTAAATATTTTATTGGGTGCTGGAGCAATATTGATTTTTATATTTCCTGTCGGAAATGCTTGTCGGCATTCTGTTGTTGTTGCGACAGGATATAATATAACACTTGAGACTGCCCGAGAATCTGTTCCGTCGGTGGTTTTAAGTTCTGGCAGATTTGTGGCAGAAAGCTTTTTATCAAGAATAAACCAATCAGTTGTTCTTTCGGCAATAATCAATAGCCCTGAGCGCTTGGAATATGGGAGTTCTTTTAAAGAAATTTTCTTGGTTTTCAGCCCGCCGAGATTTTTATGGAAGGACAAACCGGAAAGTATAAACGCGAAAGGCAATGAATTTGGTCATCGTCTCGGGCTTTTATATGAAAATAATTTTAATACCAGTGTTGGGCCTACTAATGTGGGTGATTGGTATATGAATTTCGGATTATGGGGAATAGCCCTGGGAATGTTTTTTATGGGAATGTTGTATAGGATTATTTATGAATTTTTGATAAACAGGCCGGATGTTTCTCTTTCCGGAATTATGATATATGCTATTCTTTGGATTAATATTATTAAAGGAATGGAAGATTGGGTTGCTCCGGTTTGGGCTGGCATAATAAAGCTTCTGATAATAATATTTGCAATTCATTTGTTTTTAATTGGAAAATTTAGATTTAAACAAAATGGCTAATTTAAAAGTTCTCCACGTTGTTTCTTCTTATTGGCCGGCATTTGAATTTGGCGGTCCGATTGCTTCGGTTCACACAATGAATAAGTTTTTGGCGCGCGCGGGCGCGGATGTAACGGTTTACACAACCGATGCCGGTTTAAAGCAAGATAAAGAAATTGCCCCGGAAAAAGAAAATATTTTAGATGGCGTAAAAGTTTTTTATTTTCCGTCATACGGTTATATTCATTGGAATTTTTCGCCGGATTTATTTTTTAAACTTAGAAAAAATATAAAAAATTTTGACATTATCCAAATTACCGGTGTTTGGAATTTCCCCGTATTTGCGGCGGCTTTTTGGGCAAGATTTTACGGAAAGCCGTATGTTATTTCACCACGGGGCTCGTTAATGGAAAAGCCGCTGATGGAAAAAAGCCAATTGATTAAAAAAATTTATCTTGCGCTTATTTCCAAAAGAGATATGCAAAAAGCTTCGGTTGTCCATTTTACCACCGGTCCGGAAGAAATAGATTATCTTAATGCCGGTTTGTCATTAAAAAAGTCGGTAATTATCCCAAATGGCATTGACCCGGAAGAATTAAGGGTAAAACGCGGTACGGTATCTTTTAGAAAAAAATTTAATATCGCCAACAATAAAAAAATAATTCTTTTTATGGGTCGCTTGAATTGGATAAAAGGATTTGGTATTTTGATTCCGGCTTTTGCCGAAGTTGTTAAAAAGAATTCAAATGCAGTTTTGGTTATTTCGGGTTCTGATAGCGCCGGATATTCTAAAACCGTAAAAAGTCTAGTCGAGCAATATAGGCTTATAAGAAATGTTATTTTTACCGGTATATTGGAGGGTAATGAAAAAAATATGGCTTACTCGGCTGCTGATATTTTTGTTTTGCCGTCTTACTCTGAAAATTTCGGCATGGTATTGGCCGAGGCGATGCATTTCGGCTTGCCGGTAATTACCACGAAATATGTCGGTATAGCTCCGGAAATTTTAAAAAATGAAGCGGGCATAGTCATTGATAAAAATGCCGGGGAATTGGCGGGCGCCATTTTAAATATTTTAGATAATAAAATTTTGGCCGAAAAATTGGCAAAAAATGGAGAAAAGCTGGTTAAAGAAAAATTTTTAGCTTCGGCGGTGGCGGATAAATTTATGAAGCTTTATAATGAAATTACTGGGCATGGAAAATAAATTTTACGAAAATTATTGGTCGGAAGAGTCGGAAAAATTATCCGATTTTTCCATAAAATGGCCAAAATTAAAACAATATATTCCGCTTGACTCGGGAATTACAGTGTTTGATTTTGGTTGCGGCCACGGCTCGATTTTAAAAGAAATAGCCAAAATCAATCCCGCGGCTAGCTACATCGGCGTCGATGTTTCTGAAAATGGTTTAAATCAAGCCAGAAAAAATCTTCCTACGGCGGTGTTTCATAAAATAAACGATGGCGGCAGAATCCCACTGGAAGATAACAGCGTAGACTTCATTTTTTCCTCCGAGGTTTTAGAACATGTTTATGAAACAGAAAACGCTTTTTTTGAACTTAGCCGGGTTTTAAAACCGGGTGGAAAATTTTTGCTTACGGTTCCTTATCATGGATTTATAAAAAATTTATTGATAGCACTTTTTGGGTTTGATAGGCATTTCGATCCGATCGGAGCTCATATTAGATTTTTTTCCAAAAAAACTCTTTTTAATTTGTTGAATAAATTTGGCTTCAATGTTATAAAATATGGATATTACGGTCGGTTTTGGCCTATTCCGCATTCGATTTGGGTTTTGGCCGGAAAATCAAAATGAAGACACCCATCAGCGTAATAATTCTAACTTATAACGAAGAATTAAATTTGGAGAGCTGCCTTAAAAGCGTCAGCGATTTGGCTGATGAGATTTTTGTTATAGATTCTTATTCGACCGATAAAACCTTGGAAATCGCTAAAAAATATAATTGCCAAGTGGTTCAGCACCAGTTTGAAAATCAAGCTATTCAATTTAACTGGGCCTTGGATAATTTAAAAATAAAAACCGATTGGATTTTACGTTTGGACGCCGATGAATATTTAACGGAAGAATTAAAATCGGAAATAACTGAAACATTAAAAAACGCGCCGGAAAATGTAAGTGGTTTTTTTATGAAGCGCCGGGTTTATTTTATGGGCAAATGGATTAAATATGGCGGTTATTATCCGTTTTGGATTTTGCGGATTTTCCGTTATGGCAAGGGCCGGTCGGAGTTGCGTAGAGTCGATGAACATATTATTTTATCCGAAGGCGAAGCGGAAAATTTAAAAAATGATTTCATTGATGACAATAAAAAAAGTTTTGCTTGGTGGATAGATAAACACAAGGGCTATGCCCTGCGCGAGGCTGAAGATTTTTTAAGCGGCGATTTAGGTTCGGATAAAAAGATTTTTTATTACAAACTTCCGATATTTATCCGGCCCTTTATGTATTTTATTTATCGCTATTTTATTAAATTTGGGTTTTTGGATGGGTGGACGGGCTTAAAATTTCATTTTATGCAGGGTTTTTGGTATAGGTTTTTGGTTGATGTTAAAATTCGCGAGAAATTGAAAAAAACGAGAAATAAGCTATAATAAAACATTATGGATTATAAAGAAACTTTTGAGGGAAAAACTATATTAGTTACCGGCGGTACCGGCTCTTTTGGTAATGCGGTGGTTGACCGGCTTTTAACATACAATATCAAGAAAATCGTTATTTTCAGCCGCGATGAAAAGAAGCAGTTTGATATGGGAAATAAATATAATAATGAAAAATTGCAATTTATTATCGGTGATGTACGAGACAAGGATTCTGTTTTTCATGCTATGAACGGCGTTGATTATGTTTTTCATGCCGCCGCTTTGAAACAAGTTCCAAATTGTGAATTTTTTCCTTGGGAAGCGATAAAAACCAATGCGCTTGGCGCGCATAATGTTATTGACGCCGCAATTTTGCGCGGGGCCGAAAGAATAGTCGTACTTAGTACAGACAAGGCTGTTTACCCGATAAATGTAATGGGTATGACTAAGGCATTAATGGAGCGCACGATGATTGCTATTTCTCGCGAGAAAAGAGGAAAAACAATGCTTTGTGGAACTCGTTACGGCAATGTGATGTATACTCGCGGTTCAGTAATTCCTTATTTTATTGAATTAATGAAGGCCGGCAAACCGTTGGCGATAACCAACAAAGATATGACCAGGTTTATGATGTCATTGACCGATTCTGTTGATTTGGTTTTGTATGCTTTGGCAAATGGCAAAGACGGAGAAATTTACGTTAAAAAATCTCCGGCTTCAACGGTTGGCGATTTGGCGCAAGCTATAGTTGAAATTTTTAATTATGATAAAGGCGTTAAAGAGATTGGTATTAGGCCCGGTGAAAAAATGCACGAGACGCTTGTTTCTCGCGAGGAAGTTCTTCGGTCGGAAGATCGCGGAGATTATTATAAAGTTAATCCCGAAGTTCCGGGTATGGATTACAGACAGTATTATTTTAAAGGCGTTGAAGACGGCCACGGCTTGCCGGCAGAGGGCTATACTTCCAGTAATACAAAGCGCTTAAACCTAGAAGAAACAAAACAGCTTTTGCTTTCATTGAACGAAGTAAAAGAAGAGCTTAATAATTTCAAGAAATAATGCTTAAAATCGGCATCACTGGCGGCAAAGGATTTATTGGAAAACATTTAGCCGCCGCGCTTAAAGAAAAAAAAGGGATAAAAATCTCTTATTTTGATTTGCCGGAAAATAACCTTTTAACCCCAGGGGTTTCTTTGAAAAAATTTGTTAAAAATAACGATGTTATAATTCACGCCGCGGCGGTAAACAGGGGGACAAATACAGAGGTTATCGCTGGTAGCGTGGTTGCGGTTTATAATTTAGTTGAGGAGATCGAGAAAAATAAAAGTAGGGCAAAGTTTATTTTCTTGTCGTCAATTCAGGCAGAAACCGAAACCTTGTACGGTAAAAGCAAAAAATTAGCGGAGATAATATTGGAAGATTTTTCTAGACGCAACAAAGCACCGGTTTCAATTTTCCAACTAACCAATGTTTTCGGCGAAGGAGGCAGGCCATTTTATAATTCGGCGGTTGCCACTTTTTGCCATCAGGTCGCCAAGGGACAAAAATTAACGGTCCACCCGCAAAGCCGTAATAAGAAAATTAATTTGATTTATATTGGTGAAGTCGCGGATACCATTGTTAAGGAAGTTTTTACCAAGAGAACCCAAAAGTTTTATTTTAAAAAAGTGATATCTAAAAATGAAATTAAGGTAGGAGACTTGGCGAAGTTAATAGAATCTTTTAAGCATGAAAAACCGAAATCAAAAAATAAATTTAATCAAGATTTATATAAAACTTATTTATCATATTAATAAATGAATGAAAAACTTGAAATAAAAGGCGACGAGCGCGGGAATTTCGTGGAAGTTTTTAAAACGCCCGGCTTCGGGCAGGTTTCTTATTCCACGACCAAACCGGGCATAATTCGCGGCAACCATTATCATTTAAGAAAGAATGAAAAATTTTGCGTTATTGAAGGCAGAGGGAAAATAAAACAAAGAAATATTAAAACAAACGAAATGGAAGAAGTTGTCGTTTCCGGAGATGTTCCGGAAATTGTAGATATGAAAATCGGTTGGACTCACAATATTCAGAACGTTGGTGATGCTGAAATGAAGCTTTTAATCTGGATAAGCGAGGTTTATAATTCGGCAGACCCGGATACTTTTAGCGAAGAAGTGTAAAACTAGATAGTTTGTGTTAACATAGAAAGAAATATGAAAAATAACGCCAATAAGCTTAAAATAATGACCATTTTTGGCACGCGGCCGGAAATTATCCGTTTATCACGCATTTTTGCCGAACTCGACAAATACACAAATCATATAATGGTCCATACTGGCCAAAGCTATGATTATGAAATGAATCAGGTATTTTTTGAAAATCTTAAAGTTCGCAAGCCGGATTATTTTTTGGAAGTTAAATCTGAAACATTGGGTAGTCAGATTGCTAAAATAATTGAGAAGAGCGAAGAAGTTTTAAAAAAAGAAAAACCGGACGCGGTTTTGATTTTAGGCGACACAAATAGCGCCCTTGCGGCTATAGTCGCCAAGCGCATGAAAGTGCCGATATTCCACATGGAAGCGGGCAACCGTTCTTTCGATGAAAACGTTCCTGAAGAAACCAACCGGAGAATTGTTGACCACATTAGCGATATTAACTTGCCATATAGCGAAAATGCCCGGACATATCTGGTTGAGGAGGGTATTCATCCTGGAATGATTTATGTAACCGGTTCGCCGTTTGGAGAAATTTATGATTATTACAAAAAAGACATTGATAAGTCTGGAATTTTAAAAACCTTGAAATTACAGCCGAAAAAATATTTTGTCGCTAGCATTCATAGGGAGGAAAATGTTGACTCCAAAGAATCATTAGAAAAGCTTATAGATTCATTAAACGCGGTAGCAAAGGAATATAAAATGCCGATTATTATGAGCACCCATCCCCGCACGGCGAACCGGCTTGCGGAATACAATTTTAAGGCGGACAAGTTGATTAATTTCCATAAACCAATGGGATATTTTGATTATAATAAGCTCCAAAAAAATGCTTTTTGTGTTTTGTCGGACAGCGGCACTATTCACGAAGAAGCCTCTATTATGGGTTTTCCGGCGGTTCAAGTGCGAGTTAGTTCTGAACGGCCCGAAGCGTTTGATGAAGGCGTGGCGATTTTGTCCGGTTTGGATAAGGATATAATTCTTCAATCTGTAAATATAACCGTTAAACAGTTGGCGGCCGGAGAAAAATTTGAAGTGCCGTTGGCTTACCGGCCGGTAAATGTTTCCGGCAAGGTTCTGCGCTTGATTGTTGGCTTAACGAAAATTATTCAGAAAAAGAGAGGATACAAAAATTAATTAATCTCTAACGGGATGAAAAATATTCTTATCGTGGCCGACGTTTATCCGCCCGAGGTTTCCTCGGCGGCCAACCTTATGGTTGAGTTGGCGGAGGGAATGAAGAAGCGCGGCCATAAAGTTACGGTTTTAACCGCTTACCCGAAGCACTATCTTACGGAAGAATCAAAAGGAAAATCCTTTGAAGTTTTTTCCAATGAAAACGGGATTAACGTGATACGCGTAAAAATTTTGCCGCATCATAAGGTCAATTTTATTATCCGCGGGATTTCCCAACTTACAATGCCATGTTTGTTTTTCCGCCAGCTGAAAAAATACGCCAAAGAAAATTTTGACGCGGCAATAGTTTACAGTCCGCCCTTGCCGTTGGCCTTAGTAGGCAAAGCGATAAAACGCCGCTACGGAGCAAAAATTATTTTGAATATTCAAGACATTTTTCCGCAAAATGCGATTGACTTAGGCGTGCTTGATAAAAATAATTGGAAGCACAAGCTGGCAATTTGGCTGTTTGAGGCGATAGAAAAAAGGGTTTACGAAACGGCTGACAAAATAACTTTCCATTCCGAAGGGGGAATGCGTTTTCTTGTTGAAAAAAAGGGCGTGCCTGCCGGAAAAATTGCCACGCTTTACAATTGGGTTGATTTGGAGCCTTATAAAAATTTAACAAAAAATATTTCTTTCAGGAAAAAATGGGGGTTGGAAAATAAATTTATATTTCTTTTTGCCGGCATCATGGGCCCGGCGCAGGGAATGGAATTTTTGGTGGAAACCGCCCAAAGAATTTCCGACATTAAAGACGCGGTTTTTTTGCTTGTCGGAGACGGCATGGAAAAGGAAAAAGTGGGAAAATTAATCAAGGATTATTCGCTTCAAAACGTGATAATAAAACCTTTTATTTCAAAAGAGGAATATCCTTATTTGGTAAAAGAAAGCAATGTTGGGTTGGTTTGCCTTAGTCCTAAAAATAAAACGCCGTTCACGCCCGGAAAATTTCTGGGTTATATGGCGGCCGGTAAGCCAGTTCTGGCTTTTTTGAATAAAGAAAGCGATGCGTTCGGTTTGGTTGAAAGAGCCAAATGCGGCTATGCTTTGGAATCGGGTAATATTAACGGAGCGGAAGAAATAACCAGGAAAATTTATAGCGAAAAAGATTTACTTAAAAAAATGGGAGATAATGGATTTAAATATGTCTCCGAAAATATGACTCCGGAAGTATGTTTCAAAAAATTGGAGGAATTATTTTAATCGTGTTTTAGCGCGAGTTTAAGCTCCTCGATAATAGGCTCTTTTAAGGCAAGAAGAATTCCTCCATATATCAAGGCTGAAATGGCGATGTTTAAAAGCACCGGTAATTGAATTAAGTTTAACAAAAACGCCGAAATGCCCATTCCGATAGTGGCAACGAAGATCTTTTTAAGATAGATAAGTGTTTTAAAGGGATTGATTTTTTTAACCATATTCCAAGTTAAGAAATTATATAGTAATTGGACTATAACGGTTGCGGCGGCGGAGCCTGCAATTCCGAATTTTGGTATAAGCAAAAGGTCGAGAACGACATTTCCTATTGCGCTGATTCCCACGTAAATCGCTATTTTTGCTTGTTTGTTGTAGGCAACTATAAAATTAGACAAAAGCGTTTGGGGAAAAACGACAAAGTTGGTTAAAAGAAGTATTTGAAAAGTTAAAATTGCCGGGAGATATTCAGCGCCGTATAAAAATTTTATAAGCGGCGCGCCCAAAATGATTCCGCCGATTGTGAGCGGTAAAGCAAGCGCAAAAATCGCGGATATTGCTCTTTCCATAATTAGAGAAATTTTCTGGTTTTCTTTCTTTTCAACGGCTCGTGAAATAATCGGGAAAAACGCGCTGGCTATTATTGCTGGAATTACATAAAGCAACTGGACGATTTTTTGGCCGGCGGAATAATATCCGATTTCGGCGGCGGTTCTAAACCAGCCGATTATTATTACGTCGATATTGAGCATAAAAACGCCTAATAAACTTATTCCGACAATAGGGAGCGCGGCTTTTAATGTTGGAGATATTAATTTTTTATCAAAATCTTCAAACACCTTTTTAAGGTGGCCTCTGACCAAGAATCCGGCAATTAAGACTCCAACTCCGGCGCTACCGACATAGGAAATGGTTACTGCTTCGGCGGTTTTTGAAATATAAAGGATAACGGCTCCTATCGCGGCAATGGCAATATTCATTGAAACATTAACCAGCGCTTCAAGCTCCATTTTTTCTTGGGCCCTGAATAATGAAATAAAAAATTCTCTGAAATTATCAAAAATAGTCAGAAGGGCGACAAAATAAAGAAGAACCTCGATTGAGTTGATTTTTGAAAAAAGAGGCGCGACAAAAATTATAAGTAGGGTAGTAAAAACAAGAAGGAATATTTTAATCCAAAAAGAAGTGGCAAAATAAGAAGATGACCTTTTTGGGTCGCGGCTGGCATCTCTGGTTAAAATAGAAGTTATTCCAACATCCGCGAAAGGGGTGAAAAAACCGGCTAAACCCAGGGCATAAGAAAAAACTCCGTATTCGGTTGCTCCTAAAAGTCGTGCGGCAAAAATTATAAATAACCCTCTGAATATTCTTCCGGCAATCTGGCTTACGCTTAACCACGCCACGTTTTTAACGACAGTTTGTTTGGTAGTGGTATTTTCAAAAAGAAAATGTTTTATTTTTTTAATCATTGGCCGGAGAAAAAGAAGTATTTTATTGTCTTTAAAAGAATCAAGAAATCCAAAACCAAGGAGCGGTTTTTAATATAATAAACATCGTATTTTAATTTTTCTTTGGCTTCTTCTACTGAAGCGCTGGGCTTGTAATTTACTTGCGCCCAGCCGGTTAGCCCGGGCTTTATCATATGCCGCAATTCATAGTGGGGGATTTGGCGGTAAATTTTAACCAGGTCGTGGCTTTCGGCGCGCGGTCCGATAAAAGACATATTACCCTTTAAAATATTATAAAATTGGGGAATTTCGTTTAAATGAGTGCGGTTAAGAATTTTACCGAGAAATGTTAAACGGCCGTCGTTTTTCGCGGTTGCAAGGGCGCCATTGTCTTCCTTCATTACGCCGAATTTATAAAGAATAAAGTTTTTATCGTTTAACCCAACTCTTTCTTGTTTGTAAATAATCGGCCCTTGGCGGGAACTTAATTTTGTAAGTAACGCGATAACGGCGAAAAACGGCAAAAAAATTATTCCCAAAGCCAGAGACAAAACAATATCGGTTATTCTTTTTATAAAATCGTACAGTTTGCGGCGGGTGGCGATTTTTTCCACAAACCAGCCGCCTTCGATTTCGTCGAGCGGCAATTTCTGGAAGATTATTTCATAAAATCCGATTGAATCGACGATGGCCACACGCGATGCCAAAAGTCCGTAAAATATTTCGGTAAATTTCGGGTCGTCTTTAATATCCGGTTTTACCACGACCATATCGGCGTCTTTGATATTGGAGATTACTTCGTATCCGAGCTGAGGGTTGTTTTTTAATGTTGCGATTAATTCGTTTATGGCCGGTGATTCACCGATGAACGCAATTCGGGTTTTTAATCCGCCGGCGATGAAAATTTTCGCCAAACTGAAACGCAATCCCAAATCAAGCACGCCGAAAACAACGGCCAAAATTATAAGGTTTGTTTTTGGGGTAAGATTGAATATTGTCGGGAAAAGGTAAAAAAGAATTATCGAGCCTACAATGGCGGCGGCAAGCGACAGGGCGAATTTGCGCAAGACATCGGGGTCTATTTTCAGATTTTTCGATTTATATAAATCTGCCAAATAGAATATCAAAAGCCAAAAAACGAAAATCAGCGAAAACGGCTGAATATGGTTTGCTAGTGGCAGATTAAACGAATCGGTGCCGTAACGCAAAACCATGGTCAAAAACAAAGACGCGTATAAAAGCAAAATATCTCCCAGAGCTAAAATAAGAATTTTGGTTTTATTCATTGCCGAATAAATTTTTCGAAATTTCCTTGAAAACCTTGTTTATGGTTTCCAGCTCGTCTTTTGATATTTTTTTAAGCACCATTTCGCCGGCTTTTTGTTTTTTATTTTTTCTGATTCCGATGCGCAGCCGCCAGAAATTTTTGGTTTTTAAATTGTCGATTACCGATTGCGCGCCGCGGTGTCCGGCCGACGACCGGCCGAAAGAAAGCTTGTATTTGCCAAGCTTAATGTCTGAATCGTCGTGGATTACTAAAATCTCTTCGGGTTTGGAATTGTTTTTTTTGGCCGCTTTTTTTACAAATCCGCCAGACTCATTCATGTAAACTTCAGACTTCACCAATTTTTTGGCGGCTTTTGAATCAACGGATTTGGCTAAAAAATCCACAGCCAGGTGGCCGATATTGTGATAGGTTTTTTCGTATTTGCCATCGGGATTTCCAAGGCCGATAATAAGGCGGGGTTTGACCCCGTTAGACAACGACGATTGCGATTTTTTGCTTAATTTATTTTTGGAATTCATAGATTTTATTTTGGTTCAATTTTGACGTTGGAATATGTCTCGAATAAATCGGATTAAGCTCATCGCCGTTGTCTACGCGGGGTTTGACTTTCATTGTCTTGATTGTATAATAAAAAATGTTATTTGGGAATAAGCCCTAAAAATCAATGAAATCTTTTCTTTATTCTTTTTGGGAAATATTCGAAGTCATCGTTTTGGCGGTGGTTGTGGTGGTGATAGTCCGCAGTTTTTTGATTCAGCCTTTTTTAGTCAGCGGCGCCTCAATGGAGCCAAATTTTTCTTCGGGCGATTATTTGTTAATCGACGAAATCAGTTATCGTTTTACCCAGCCGGCCAGGGGAGACGTTATTGTTTTTCATTATCCGGGCGACGAGAGCGTTTATTACATTAAAAGAGTAATAGGTTTGCCGGGCGAAAAACTTTTGCTTAATAACGGAGAAATTAAAATTTTCAATTCTCAAAATCCCAATGGATTTGTTTTGAAAGAATCTTATTTGCCCATGGATTTAAAAACCGGCGGCAATGAAGAAATTAATTTGAAAGACGGCCAATATTTTGTGATGGGCGATAATCGCAATTACAGTTTTGATTCACGCAGTTGGGGAAATCTTCAAAAATCTGAAATAGTCGGAATGGTTCGGCTTCGCTTGTGGCCTTTTAATAAAGCAATGGCCGTTGGACAGCCAGCGTATTAATTAGTTAAGCGCGAAGCGCTTATCGCTAAGCGTAAACGATTTGCGCTTTGCGATTGGCGTTTTGCTGTAATTTATGCCAATAAAACCTTCAAAACCTAAAGCCCCCAAAAAACCGATTAAGGTGGAAAAAGAAAATAAGAATATGCTTCAAAGTCCGAAGGGCATGCGTGATATTTTGCCTTCGGAGCAGCCTTTGTGGGAAAAATTCTGCAAGGCAGGCAAAGATACTGCCGCTTTTTACAATTTTTTAAAAATAGACACGCCGATTATGGAAAAAGCCGAAGTTTTTGAGCGCGGCGTAGGTTTGGCGACCGATATTGTCGAAAAAGAAATGTTTGTCGTTAAAACTCGGGGCAAGGACAGGTTGGTTTTGCGTCCGGAAAACACCGCGGGCGTAATGCGCGCGTATTTCGAACACGGCATGTCGCGTTGGCCTCAGCCGCTCAAGCTTTATTATTTTGGCCCGTTTTTTCGCCACGAACAGCCGCAAGCCGGCCGTTTCCGCCAATTTCACCAGTTTGGTTTTGAAATTTTAGGCGGCGAAGACGATCCGGTTTATGACGCGCAAGTTATTTTGGCAAACATCCGTTTGCTCGAAGAGCTCAAAATTAAAAATTTGTCGGTTCATGTTAACAGCGTCGGATGCAGAAATTGCCGGCAGGTTTATCGCAGAAAACTCCAAGATTATTACCGCCGATTTGCCAATAAAGTTTGCAAAGATTGCCGCCGCCGCGTTTCCACTAATCCGTTGCGTTTACTTGATTGCAAAGACGAGAAATGCCAAAAAATAAAAGAAGAAGCGCCGGTAATGATAAACTTTTTGTGCTCGGCGTGCCGCAGCCACTTCCGCGAAGTTTTGGAATATCTCGACAGTTTGAATTTGTCTTACTCGTTGAATAATTTTCTTGTCCGCGGTTTGGATTATTATAACCGCACGGTTTTTGAATTTTATTC
>Ga0172372_10008927_pt1 | contig 13118 bp, 23 predicted proteins | sample LakKiv5m_2_FD_114544 | JGI IMG/M metagenome (GOLD analysis project Ga0172372, IMG submission 114544) | Freshwater microbial communities from Kabuno Bay, South-Kivu, Congo - kab_092012_9.5m | ecosystem: Environmental > Aquatic > Freshwater > Lake | place: Democratic Republic of the Congo...
ACGCACAAGCGTCTCCTCGACATCATCGATCCCACCGCGAAGACGGTGGATGAACTCCGCCGCCTCAACTTGCCGGCCGGCGTCGACATCAACATTCAAATTTAGTTCACGACATGAGCCTCGGATTACTCGGTAAAAAACTCGGCATGACCCGCGTCTATGACGACAAGGGCGTGTCCACGCCGGTCACGGTCATCGCCGCCGCGGGCAACAAAGTCCTGCAGGTGAAGACCGCGGACACCGACGGCTACGTCGCGGTGCAGGTCGGTTTCGACGACCAGAAGCCTTCGCGCGTTTCCAAAGCGCAGACCGGACACTTCGCCAAAACGTCGTCCACCCCGAAGCGTTTCATCCGCGAATTCCGCAACGGTGCGGCCGAAGCGGGCGCGGACGTTCCCGTCACCACTTTCGAAGTCGGCCAGTTCGTCGACGTCATCGGCCAGTCCAAAGGCAAAGGCTTCCAAGGCGCGATGAAGAAGCACAACTACGAAGGCCAACCGGCCAGCCACGGTTCCATGATGCACCGCCGCACCGGCGCCATCGGCAACCGCTCCACTCCGGGCCGCGTGTGGAAAAACATGGGCATGCCCGGTCACATGGGCGACGAGCGCGTCACCGTGCAGAATTTGCAAGTGGTCCAAGTCCGCGAGGAAGACGGCGTCATCCTCGTCAGCGGCGCGGTCCCCGGCGCCAAAGGCACCTACGTGGTCGTCCGCCCGTCGAAAAAGAAATCCGCCAAGAAGAAGTAAGCCATGAGCGCCAAAGTTCTCACCGCCGCCGAGGCCAAGAAGGCCAACATCGCCATCATCGAAAATGGCAAGGGCACACAGGCCGTCCACGATGTGGTCACCGCCCTGCGCGCCAACCGCCGCACCGGCTCGGCCAACAGCAAGACCAAAGCCGAAGTGAATCTCTCCGGCGCCAAACCCTGGCGTCAGAAAGGCACGGGACGCGCCCGCGCCGGTTACAAATCGTCGCCCATCTGGCGCGGTGGCGGCGTGGTCTTCGGACCCAAGCCGCGCGACTATTCGAAGAAGACGCCGAAGTCGGTGCGCAAGCTGGCCCTGCGCAAAGCGCTCAGCGCCCGCATCCTCGCCGGTGATGTCCTCCTCGTCGACGCCCCGGCCATCCCGGACGGCAAGACGGCGAAATTCATTTCCTACGTGAAAACGAACGCCAAGGACGCGCGCAATGTCCTGCTTGTTTCGCCCGCCTTCGAGGAAACGACTTTCCGCGCCGCGCGCAACGTCGGCAACGTCCTCCTCGTCAACGCGGCGGACGTCAATCCGGAGCACCTGCTCCGCTATGACAAAATTCTCCTGACCGGCGACGCGCTGGCCAAAATTTCCGAAAGGACGGCAGCATGAAAGAACCCTTCGACATCATCCGCACCGTCCGCCTGACCGAAAAATCCACCGTCCTCACGGACAAGGGGAACAAATACGTCTTCGAGGTCGATCCCGCGGCCAACAAGCTCGAGATCAAGGCGGCCATCGAAAGCCTTTTCCAGAAAAAGGTCGTCTCGGTCAACACCGCCAACTACGCCGGCAAGAAAAAGCGCGAACGCCGCGCCGACTTCGGACGCCGTCCACACTGGAAGAAGGCCATCGTCACGCTCAAGGAGGGCGAAAAACTCGACCTCGTCTAAGGAGATCACACGCCATGGCACTCAAAACTTTCCGTCCGCTCACGCCGTCCGCCCGCTTCAAGGCTCTCCCGTCCTTCGAGGAGATCACCAAGAAGAAGCCGGAGAAGAGCCTCGTCACCACACGCAAGCGCACCGGCGGCCGCAACAACCAGGGGCGCCTGACCTGCCGTCACATCGGCGGCGGACACAAGCGCAAGCTGCGCCTCATCGATTTCAAACGCCGCAAGCACGGTGTGATCGCCGACGTCGTGGCGATCGAATACGATCCGAACCGCACTGCCCGCATCGCGTTGCTTCAATATGTTGACGGTGAAAAGGCCTACATCCTCGCCCCGGATGGTCTGAAGGTCGGGATGAAAGTTTCCTCCGGACCTGCGGCCGCGCCGGAAGTCGGTAATTCGCTTCCGCTCGAGCGCATCCCGCCCGGATCGGCCATCCACAATATCGAACTCGTCCCCGGCCGCGGCGGACAGGTCGCCCGCAGCGCCGGCCAGCAGGCTGTGCTCAACAACTTCGAAGCCGGCTACGCGCTGGTCAAAATGCCCTCCGGAGAAATCCGCAAGCTCAACGGCAAATGCCACGCCACCATGGGCCAAGTCGGCAATTCCGAGCACATGAACGTCTCGAGCGGCAAAGCCGGGCGTTCCCGTTGGCTCGGCATCCGTCCGACCGTCCGCGGTATGGTCATGAACCCCATCGACCACCCGAACGGCGGCGGCAACGGCAAATCGAAGGGCGGCGGCGGACGCCAGCACCCGGTCAGCCCGTGGGGCCAGCTGTCCAAAGGATTCAAAACCCGCAAGAAACACAAACCGTCGGACCGCTTCATCGTCGAGCGCCGCAAGAGCAAGAAGAAGAACTAAGCCATGGGTAGATCGCTCAAAAAAGGCCCCTTCGTGGAGGCCCACCTGCTCGAAAAAATCGACCGCATGAACGAAGGCGGCGCGAAGAAACCGATCAAGACATGGTCGCGCCGTTCGATGATCACGCCGGACTTCGTCGGGCACACCTTCCTCGTGCACAACGGGAAAATTTTCAATTCGGTTTTCGTCACCGAGAACATGGTCGGGCACAAGCTCGGCGAATTCTCGCCCACGCGCATCTTCAAGAAACACGGATCGCATACGGCGAAAGTGACGAAATAAACGTGGCCGCGAGCGGCAGGTTTTTCCTCGCCGGGTGTCTTTTGATCACCCTGGCCGGAATCGCCTCCGCGCAAAGCCGCAGTTCTTTGACAGACCGGGATTCTGGGGACGCCGCGAAAGTGGCGCGCCTCAACGAGCAACTTTTGCTCGCGCGGGAGTCCATCCGCAGTCTCACCGAAAGCCTGGCCCTCGCCAACAGCGAGAGCGAGGTCTTCAAGCGCCAAGCCGAGGATTTGCAGGCCAAATTCGACGCGCTGGCGCTGGGCGCGGACGGCGGCGGGGAAATCGAGGAACGCCTCCTTTCCACCGTCAACGAACTCACCCGCCAGCAAAAAGAAAACGCCATGCTGCTCGAGCGCCTGCTCGCCCTCGCCGAGGGAGTGCAAATTTTCCTCAAAAGCGTGGAAACTGCCGACAACGAGGAGCGCGAGGCTTTCGAAAAGGAACTGACCGCGAAAGCGGCCAACGGGTCCGACCCCGCGGCGCAAGCCGAAGCGAAGACTTTGCTCGACGCCATGACCCGCTCGCGCACCGCGCAGGCCGAGGCCCGCGCCGCGCTCGAGACGGAACTCCGCGCCGCCGACCGCATGCTGGGGGTGGGGGGAGCCGAACCGCTCGACGCGCAAGCCGCGGGACCGACGCTCACCGACGCCACCGTGGTGGAAGTGAAGCCGGAATTCGCCCTCGTGGTGGCCAACATCGGCCGCAACGCCGGGGTGAAAGTCGGGATGCCTTTCCAAGTGTGGCGCGACAACCGCCGCGTCGGCGACGTCCGCGTCATCGATGTGCGCGACCGCATCAGCGGCGCCGTCATCCAGAATCTCGTGTCCGAAGAGGACTCAATCAAAACGGGCGACCGCCTCCGGGTCGACGCCCGCCGTTAGGAACAACAAACACAAAAGAAAATTTTAAAATGGAAACCAGGTCGATCTACCGATTCGCCCGCATCTCGCCGTTCAAGGCGCGCGAGGTGACGCGCGAGATCCAGGGACTGCCCGTGCAGCAGGCCCTCGATCTGCTCGCCTACACGCCGAAGAAAGCCGCCGGCCTCGTGGCCAAGACGCTGAAGAGCGCGGTGGCCAACGCGGAGAACAACCACCAGGCGCGCGTCGAGGCGCTGGTCGTCCGCGAAGCCGTGGTCGGCGAAGGCCCGACCTTCCAGCGTTTCATCCCGAAGGCCCGCGGCAGCGCCGGCCCGATCCGCAAGCGCACCAGCCACATCCGCATCATCCTGACCGACGAGATCGAGATCGAGACGCGCGAGACCCGCAAGGCCGCCAAGAAAAAGACCGCTTCCAAAAAACCCGCCGCGAAAAAGAAAGCCGCGGTGAAAAAAGACGAGAGCAAACCGGCCGCCGAGGCCGCCGCGCCGGCCGCGGAGAAAGCCGAATAACACCATGGGACAAAAAGTTCACCCGATCGGCTTCCGCCTCCCCATCTCCCGCGACTGGGGATCGAAGTGGTATGCCCCGCGCCGCGAGTTCGCCGACCACCTGCACGCCGATCTCAAGATCCGCGAATATTTGAAGAAGAAGCTGCGCCAGGCCGCCGTCTCGAAGATTGTCATCGAGCGCGCTTGGAACAGCGTTCGCGTGACCATTTTCACCGCCCGCCCGGGCCTCGTCATCGGCCGCAAAGGCTCCGAAATCGAAAACATGACCAAAGAAGTTTCCGCGATCAGCGGCGACAAGCAGGTCAAGATCGACATCCAGGAAATCCGCTCGCCCGAGACCGACGCGCAGCTCGTCGCCGAAAGCGTGGCCGGACAGCTCGAGCGCCGCATCGGTTTCCGCCGCGCCATGAAGAAAGCCGTGCAGATCGCCATGGAGCAGGGTGCGCTCGGGATCAAAGTCCGTTGTTCCGGCCGCCTCGGCGGCGCGGAAATCGCCCGCACCGAATGGTATCGCGAGGGCAAAGTGCCGCTCCACACCATGCGCACGCCGATCGACTACGGTTTCGCCGAAGCGGAAACCACCGCCGGCAAGATCGGCATCAAATGCTGGATCTGCAAAGGCGAGGAAGCCGAACCCAAAGTGTCGGTGCGCGAGGACAAACCCGCCGCCGAAGTCACGCCGTCGCCCGAAGTGGCCGCCACGGCCGTTGCCGAATGATTTTTTAAGGAGAAATTGCCATGCCCTTGATGCCCAAACGCGTGAAGTTCCGGAAGTCCCAGCGGGGAAGCCGCAAGGGAACCGCTTCGCGCAACACCAACATCGATTTCGGCGAATTCGGACTGCAAACGCTCGACCGCGCGTGGATCACCAACGTGCAAATCGAGGCCGCGCGCGTCGCCCTGACGCGCAACATGAAGCGCAAAGGCAAACTCTGGATCCGCATTTTCCCCGACAAATCCGTCACTGCCCGCCCGCCGGAAACCCGAATGGGCAAAGGCAAAGGCGCGCCGGAATACTGGGTCGCCGTGGTGCGTCCGGGGAACATCCTTTTCGAACTCGACGGCGTGCCGGAAAGCGTCGCCCGCGAGTCGCTGCGCCTCGCCGCGAACAAGCTGCCGATCCGCACCAAATTCATCACCCGCCACCACGCCTCCTGACGCCATGAAGACCAAGGAAATCGCCGAACTCAGCGTGGATGAACTCCGCGGCCGCAAACGCGAGCTGCGCCACGAGATTTTCAACCTCCGCCTGCAGCAGCAGAGCGGCCAGCTCGAGAAACCGTCCCTCATCCGCACGCTCCGCCGCGAGGCCGCGCGTGTCGAGACGTTCCTCTCGAAGAAGATCAAAGCAGCAACCGCCAAATCATGAGCGACACCGCCACCACCACCGCAGCCGCCGCGCGCGGCATCCGCAAAACCGTCGTCGGCGAGGTCGTCTCGGACAAGATGGACAAAACCGTCGTCGTCCGCACGGTGAGCCGCGTGCCGCACCCGCGCTTCGGCAAGATCGTCAAGCAATCCGCCAAATTCCACGCCCACGACGAAAAGAACGAGGCCAAGACCGGCGACAAAGTCCGCATCGCGGAAACCCGCCCGCTGAGCAAAACCAAGCGTTGGCGCCTCGTCGAAGTCCTCAAACACTAATCACGCCATGATCCAGCTTCGCTCCCGTCTCGACGTCGCCGACAACACCGGCGCCCGTATGGCCACCATGATCGGCGTCATCGGCAAGAAATCCGCCTTCGCCCGCGTCGGCGATGTCATCACGGCCAACGTCAAGGAAGCCTCCGCCGGGGGCACGGTGAAGAAAGGCGAGGTCGTCCGCGCCGTCATCGTCCGCACCCGCCAGCCGCTCAAGCGGCCGGACGGTTCGGCCCTGCGCTTCGACACCAACGCCATCGTCATCATCGACAAAGATCTCAACCCGCGCGGCACCCGCATCTTCGGCCCCGTGGCCCGCGAACTGCGCGAAAAGAATTTCATGAAGATTGTTTCCCTTGCCCCGGAGGTCCTATGAGCCGCGCCAAGACCCACGTGAACAAAAACGACATCGTGCGTGTCGTCACCGGCAACCACCGCGGCGCCGAGGGCAAAGTGTTGCAGGTCATCCGCGGCAAAAACCAGGTCCTCATCGAGGGCGTGCGCATGATCAAAAAGCACACGCGCAAATCGCAGGAGCATCCGAACGGCGCCATCGTCGAGAAGGAAGGCCCGATCCACATTTCCAACGTCAAGCGCATCGAAGTCGCCAAGAAGGAGGACGCCAAGCCGAAGTCCAAGGCCAAGGCGAAGTAACCCATGGAAGTCGAACTTTACAAAGAATACACCGGCAAGGTCGTGCCCGCGCTCAAGCAGAAGCACGGCTACACCAACGTGCACCAGATCCCGCGCGTGCAGAAAGTCGTGATCAACACGTCGATCGGCTCCGCGCAGGACACCAAGGAAGCGCTGGAAATCGCGGTCAACGAACTCAAGACGATCACCGGCCAGACGCCTGTGCGCACCAAGTCGAAGAAGGCCATCTCGAACTTCAAGCTGCGCAAAGAGCAGCCGATCGGCGCCAAGGTCACGCTGCGCGGACGCAACATGTATGAATTCCTCGAGCGCCTGATCAAAACCGCGCTGCCGAAAATCCGCGACTTCCGCGGGATTTCGCCCAAGGCCTTCGACGGCCAGGGCAACTACACCCTCGGCGTGGCCGACCAGAGCATTTTCCCCGAGATCGAGCTCGATAAAATCAAGCGCAACATCGGTTTCGACGTGACCATCGTCACCACGGCCCGCACCGACGAGGAGGCCAAGTCGCTCCTCGGCGAACTCGGCATGCCGTTCACCGACCGCGCCAAGAAACCCGCCGCCCAAGCATCCTGATGACCTCCAACGATCCCATCGCCGACCTTCTCACCCGCCTGCGCAACGCCAGCCGCGCCCGCAAGGCCGAGTTGCTCGTGCCTTATTCCCGCATCAAGGCGGACATCACCGCCATCCTCAAAAAGGAAGGCTACATCACCGATTTCGAAGTGAAGTCCGAAGGCAAGCCGCAGCTGCGCATCGTCAACAAGTTCGCCGACAAAACCCCGGCCATCACCGGACTCAAGCGCGTCAGCCGTCCGGGCCTGCGCCGTTACGTCGGGGCCGAAGACATCCCGCGCGTCCTCGGCGGCATGGGCATTTCTATCATTTCCACGCCCCGCGGCGTGCTCAGCGGACGCGAGGCGCGCCGCCAGAAAGTCGGCGGCGAGCTGCTGGCTTACGTTTGGTAAGGAGGAACGCACCATGTCACGCATCGGCAACAAACCCGTCACGCTCCCGGCCAAGGTCAAAGTGAACCTTTCCGCCGACCGCTCCGTGCAGGTCGAGGGACCGAAGGGCAAACTTTCCTGGCAACTGCCCGAAGGCATCGAGGGCAAAGTCGAGGGCGAAACGCTCACGCTTGTGCGCAAGTCGGAGAGCCGCCAAGTCCGCGCGCTGCACGGACTCTCCCGCGCGCTGCTCAACAACATGGTGATCGGTGTGAGCACCGGCTTCACCCGCAATCTCGAAATCCAGGGCGTCGGGTTCAAAGCCGCCGTGCAGGGACAAAAACTCAATCTTTCGCTCGGTTTCTCACACCCCGTCGTCTTCGACATCCCGAAGGACATCAAGGTCACGGTCAACGAGAACACCAAACTCGTCATCGAGGGCATCGACCGCCAGTTGGTCGGCCAGGTCGCGGCCAACATCCGCGCCTATTACCCGCCCGAGCCCTACAAAGGCAAAGGCGTGCGCTACGCCGACGAGCAAGTCCGCCGCAAGGAAGGCAAAACCGTCCAGTAACCGCCATGACACGCCACGACAGCATCAAACTCCGCCACAAGCGCATCCGGAAAAAAGTGTCCGGCACCGCCGAGCGTCCGCGCCTCGCGGTCAACTTCTCCGGCCGACACATCCGCGCGCAGGTCATCGACGACACCAAGGGCGTGACCCTCGCCGCGGCCAGCACGCAGGAAAAAGCGGCCAAGGCCGGAGCCAACGTGGCCAACGCCCAGACCGTCGGCAAACTCGTGGCCGACCGCGCCAAAAAGAAATCCATTTCCAAAGTCGTCTTCGACCGTGGCGGCTTCCAATACATGGGCAAAGTGAAAGCCCTCGCCGACGCCGCGCGCGAAGCCGGCCTCGAATTCTAAAAAGACCATGCCTCCTAACGCACGCAACACCGGACGCCGCGACGGCCGTCGCGAAGACAAACCGAAAGAGCCTTCCGACACGGTCGAGAAAGTCGTTTTCATCAACCGCTGCGCCAAAGTCGTGAAGGGCGGACGCCGCTTCAGCTTCAGCGCCCTCATCGTGACCGGCGACCACAAGGGCCGCGTCGGTTGCGGTTTCGGCAAGGCCAAGGAAGTGAGCGAAGCCATCCGCAAAGCCTCCGATTCCGCGCGCAAGGCCATGAAGAACTTCTCGCTCGCGCAGAACACCATCCCGCACGAGGTGACCGGAGAATTCGGCGGCGGCCGCGTCATGCTCCGTCCGGCCTCGCCCGGCACCGGCATCATCGCCGGCGGCGGAGTCCGTGCCGTTTGCGAAGCCGTCGGCATCCGCGACGTGTTGGCCAAATCGCTCGGCTCGAACAACCACGCCAACGTGGTCAAAGCCACCCTCGAAGCCCTCTCGAAACTCCGTCCGCGCGAGGAAATCTTCCGCGTGCGCGGCATCAAAACGAAACCCAGCAAAGCGGAAGCCGCGGCTGAAGTCGCCACCGCCTGACCACCATGCGACTGCACAATCTCTCACCCCGTCCCGGCGCCAAAAAACGCCGCAAGCGTCTCGGTTCCGGCGAAAGCTCGGGCAAAGGCAAGACCAGCGGCAAGGGCCACAAGGGGCAGAAAGCCCGCTCCGGCGGCAGCATCCGTCTCGGATTCGAAGGCGGACAAATGCCGCTCATCCGCCGCTTGCCCAAACGCGGATTCAACAACGCCGCCTTCAAGCTGCGTATCGCCGTGGTCAACCTCGACGACCTCAACGATTTTGCCGACGGCACCACCGTCGACGAAGCCGCCCTCCGCAAGGAAGGCCTCGTTCGCGGCACGGTCGACGGCGTGAAAATCCTCGCCCGCGGCGAGATCACCAAAAAACTGACCATCTCGGGCGCCAAATTCAGCGAGGCGGCCAAACGCAAGATCGAGGCCGCCGGCGGCACGATTTCCTGAGCGGATGAAGGCGGTGGAAGCGGATCGATCAGGGGGCACGGCCGTCCCGCCCGTGATCCTCGAACAAACACGGCCGGGACGGCCGTGCTCCCTGTAAGGAATCCATGATCTCCGCCTTCACCAACATTTTCAAAATCCCGGAGCTGCGGCAACGCGTGCTTTTTGTGCTGGCGATGATCGTCATCGTCCGCGCCGGTTCGGTCATCTCGACCCCGGGGATCAACGCGGAAGTCCTGCGCCAGTGGTTCCTCAACGTGGCCGATGCGCAGGCCGGCGGCGGCGTGGCCGCGCTCTTCAACCTCTTCAGCGGCGGCGCGCTCGGCAACTGCGCCATCTTCGCCCTCGGCATCATGCCCTTCATCAGCGCGTCGATCATGATGCAGCTCATGACCGCGGTCATACCGAAGCTCGGCCGTCTCTCCCGCGAGGACGGCGGACGCCAGAAAATTTCCCAATACACGCGCTACGTCACGATCATCCTCTGTCTCTTCCAAGGCTACCTGCTGGCTTTGTCCTTCGAGAGCCCCGAGTCGAATCCCTTCCTGCCGGGCATCATGGACACGATCAACCGCCTCGGTGTCCCGCTCGTCTCCGATCCGGGTCTGCCCTTCCGTCTGCTCACCGTCATCACGCTGACCGCAGGAACCATGTTCCTCGTCTGGCTGGGTGACCAAATCACCGAGCGCGGCATCGGCAACGGTATTTCCATCATCATCACCGTCGGCATCCTCGCCCAGTTGCCCGCCGGCTTGATCCAAGCTTGGCGCACCTTCGTGCCTTCGGGCGGCGAAGCGGCTCCGGTTAGCCCGGTCGTTCTCGTTCTCCTCATCGCCTTCCTCATCATCGTCATCGCCGCGGTCATCGCCGTGACCCAGGCCACCCGCCGCATCAGCGTGCAATACGCCAAGCGCGTGGTCGGACGCAAAGTCTACGGCGGCCAGACGCAATACATGCCGCTCAAGGTCAACTACGCGGGCGTCATGCCGATCATCTTCGCCCAGGCCATCCTCCTCTTCCCGTCGACCATCCTGAGCATGGCCTTCCCCATGCATCGCTGGGCGAACGAGTTATCCGCCATGCTGGCCAGCGGCTGGCTCTACTACACGCTCTTCGGCGCGATGATTTTCTTCTTCAGCTATTTCTGGGTGGCCACGCAATTCCAGCCCGCGCAGATCGCCGACGATCTAAAAAAATACGGCGGTTTCATCCCCGGCGTGCGTCCGGGCAAACCGACCGCCGACTTCCTTGATTACACCATGACGCGCCTGACGTTCGCCGGCGCCGTCTTCCTCACCATTATCGCCATCCTGCCGCAGATGCTCACCGAGAGCATGAACGTGCCCTACATGACCTCGCAGTTTTTCGGCGGCACGGGTCTGCTCATCATTGTGGGCGTCACGCTCGATACCATGCGCCAAGTGGAAACGCACTTGTTGCAGCGCCACTACGACGGCTTCCTGCGCCGCGGCAAAATCCGCGGACGTTTCGAACGCACCGCCGGCGGCGCCGGACGCGTCATTTCGTCCTCCGCCCTCGTCTGGCTCTGGGTCGCCCTCGGCGTGCTGGTCATCGCCGGCACGGCCGCCTACCTCGCCAGCGGCCGTTGATCCGCTTTCTCGTCGCGTGCTCCGCAGTATTCCTTTTCTGTCGTCGATGATTCCGATCAAGAACGAGCGTGAGATCGACGCGATGCGGACCGCCTGTCGCGTGGCCTCCGAGGTGCTCGGCAAATTGGAAAGTCTCATCACGCCGGGCATGACCACGCGCGACATTGACGACGCCTGCGCGCAATACATCGCCGAGGCCGGCGCGAAAAGCGCGTTCCTCGGTTATCGCAAATTTCCCGGACAACTCTGCATCTCGGTGAACGAGGAAGTCGTGCACGGGATCGGCGGAGATCGCCGTCTCGCCTACGGCGACATCGTCAAACTCGATGTCGGCGTGAACAAAAACGGTTGGATCGGCGACAATGCCACCACGGTCCGCGTCGGCGTGGTCCCGCCCAAAGTCGACCGCCTCGTCGAGGACACCGCCCGCATTTTGCGCGATGTCATTCCGCACATCACCCAAGGCGCGCGGGTGGGGGATATTTCGTCCTTTATCGAACAGGCCGCCTTGGCCCGGGGGTATTCGGTGGTCCGCGAATTCGTCGGCCACGGGGTGGGGCGCAAATTGCATGAGGACCCTCAAATTCCGAATTACGGCAAGGCCGGCCGCGGCCCGAAACTGAAGGCCGGGATGACCCTGGCCATCGAGCCCATGATCAACATGGGGACCAGCGCCGTGCGGGTCCTGGACGACAAGTGGACGGTGGTCACCGCGGACGGCCTCCCGTCGGCGCATTTCGAACACACTGTGCTGGTTACAAAAGACGAACCAGAAGTTTTGACATGGCGAAAAAAGACGCTATTGAAGTAGAAGGCAAGGTTGTCGAGTTGTTGCCGAATACGATGTTCCGGGTGGAATTGCCCAACGGACACCGCATTCTCGCGCACATCTCGGGCAAAATGCGCCTGCACTTCATTCGCATTTTGCCGGGTGACAAAGTCATGCTCGAGCTGTCTCCATACGACTTGAGCAAGGGCCGCATCACCTTCCGCAAGAAATAGAAGAACCAAACCATGAAAGTCAGAGCTTCAGTCAAACGCCTTTGCGAAAGCTGCCGGATCATCCGGCGGAACAACGTCGTGCGCGTTGTTTGCAAGAACCCGCGCCACAAACAAAGACAAGGATAACACGCATATGCCACGCCTCCTCGGGGTGGAAATCCCGCCCAACAAACGCATCGAAGCCTCGCTCCCGTATATTTACGGCATCGGGCCGACCGTCGCCAAACGCGTCCTCGCCGAAGCTTCCATCGATCCCAACACCCGCGCCAAGGATCTCACGCCGGAACAGATCTCGCAGATCGTTCATGTCATAGGCAACAACGGCATCCTCATCGAAGGCGACCTCCGCCGCGAACTGCAGGGCAACCTCAAACGCCTGCAGGCCATCAATTGTTACCGCGGCATCCGTCACCGCCGCGGACTGCCCGTGCGCGGACAGCGCACCTCGACCAACGCCCGCACCCGCAAGGGCCCGCGCAAGACGGTCGGCGTGCAGAAAAACCCCGACGCCAAGGCCGGCAAAGTCTAAGACCCACCAAGTATGAGCGACGAAAAGAAAGAAACTCTCGGCGAATCCCAGGACGCGCGCCGCAAAGAAGAGACCGCGGAACACCATCCCGCCGCCGAGGCCCAGGCCGAGGTGAAAGCGGAAGTGGCCGCCGAAGGCGCCGCTGCACCTGCGGAGAAAAAAGCGGCCAAGCCGAAAGCGGCCAAAGGCAAAACCGCCAAGAAGAAAGAAGGCGAAGCCAAGGCGGCCGAAGCCGCCGCGCCCGCCTCGGCCGACGACATCCTCTCGCTCGACGCGCCCATTGCTCCGGCCAAAGTGGTCAAAGCCAAGGGCAGCAAGAACGTCACGCAGGGCATCGCCCACGTGCTCGCCACCTTCAACAACACCGTGGTCAGCATCACCGACCAGCGCGGTGCCGTCATCGGCGCCTCCAGCGCCGGCAAAGTCGGCTTCAAAGGCTCGCGCAAAAGCACGGCCTACGCCGCACAGCTCGTCGCGCAGGATGCCGCGCGCCAAGCGATGGGCCACGGACTCAAAGAAGTCGAAGTCCGCGTCAAAGGCCCGGGTGCCGGACGCGAATCCGCCATCCGTGCGCTCCAAGCGATCGGTTTGGAAATCACCGTGATCAA
>Ga0172372_10008928_pt1 | contig 13117 bp, 10 predicted proteins | sample LakKiv5m_2_FD_114544 | JGI IMG/M metagenome (GOLD analysis project Ga0172372, IMG submission 114544) | Freshwater microbial communities from Kabuno Bay, South-Kivu, Congo - kab_092012_9.5m | ecosystem: Environmental > Aquatic > Freshwater > Lake | place: Democratic Republic of the Congo...
ACTCAAGTGCTTCGCCACCTGGTCGGTGTTCGACCTCATGCAGCAGTACATGGACGGCACCACCTCGTCATCGCTGTACGAGCTCAAGCTCGGCCGGCAGAAGTTCGCCGGCGAGACCCACGCGTACAGCGTGGCCTGGGCCGACGACGAGATCGAAGAGATGGTCGCCAACTGCGACAAGATCATCTTCAACTCCATCGGTCAGCTGGAGCGCTTCGCCGAGGCGACCGAGGGGACCATCCGTGGCCTGCGCGTCAATCCGCAGGTCAGCAGCTCCGACTATCTGCTGGCCGACCCGGCGCGGCCGTTCAGTCGCCTGGGCGAGCATGATCCGGCGAAGATCGAGGCTGTGATCGGCAAGATCAGCGGCTTCATGTTCCACAACAACTGCGAGAACTCCAGCTTCGAGCTGTTCGACAAGATGCTGAGCACCATCGAGGAGCGCTTCGGCCATCTGCTGGAACAGGTCCAGTGGGTCAGCCTCGGCGGTGGCATCCACTTCACCGGCGAAGGCTATCCGCTCGATGCCTTCTGCGCGCGGCTGAAGGCGTTCTCGGAGAAGTTCGGCGTGCAGGTCTACCTGGAGCCCGGCGAGGCGGCGATCACCATGAGCGCCTCGCTGGAAGTCACCGTGCTCGACACCCTGTACAACGGCAAGAACCTCGCGGTGGTCGACAGCTCCATCGAAGCGCACATGCTCGACCTGCTGATCTACCGCCTCAACGCCAAGATGGCGCCCAACGACGGCGAGCACAGCTACATGGTGTGCGGAAAGAGCTGTCTGGCCGGCGATATCTTCGGTGAGTACCAATTCGATCGTCCGCTGGCCATCGGCGATCGGCTGTCGTTCATCGACGCGGCAGGCTACACCATGGTCAAGAAAAACTGGTTCAACGGTCTGAAAATGCCGTCCATCGTGGTAAAGCAGCTCGACGGCAGCGTCGAGGTGGTTCGTGAGTTCGACTTTAACGATTACCTGTCCAGCCTTTCCTGAGGCCGCAGTACAAGGGGGTGAAACAATTGAAGAAAAACGTTCTTATCATTGGTGCAGGAGGTGTCGCCAAGGTGGTGGCCCATAAGTGCGCGCAGCACAACGACGAACTCGGTCGTATTGCTATCGCGTCGCGCAACATCTCCAAATGCCAGGCCATCATCGACAGCGTGCAAGCCAAGGGCGGGCTCAAGCAGCCCGGCGAAATCAAGGCCTATGCGCTGGACGCCATGGACGTGGAAGCGACCAAGGCACTGATTCGTGAAACCGAATCGCAGATCGTCATCAACGTCGGTTCTGCCTTCCTCAACATGTCCGTGCTGCGCGCCTGCATCGACACCGGCGCCGCGTATCTCGATACCGCGATCCACGAAGAGCCGGGCAAGATCTGCGAAACGCCGCCGTGGTATGGCAACTACGAGTGGAAGCACCTGGCCGAATGCCAGGAAAAGGGCATTACCGCCATCCTCGGTGCCGGCTTCGACCCGGGCGTGGTCAACGCCTATGCCGCCCTGGCGCAGCAGGAATACTTCGACAAGATCGAGTCGATCGACATCCTCGACGTCAACGCCGGTTCCCACGGCAAGTATTTCGCCACCAATTTCGACCCGGAAATCAATTTCCGCGAATTCACCGGTCAGGTTTACAGCTGGCAGAACGGCCAGTGGACGACCAACCGCATGTTCGAGGTCAAGCGCACCGACGACCTGCCGGTCGTGGGCGAACAGAGCCTCTACCTGACCGGTCATGACGAGGTGCACTCGCTTTCCAAGCACCTCGACGTGCCGAACATCCGTTTCTGGATGAGCTTCGGCGAGCATTACATCAACGTTTTCACCGTGCTGAAGAACCTCGGCCTGCTCTCCGAGCAGCCGGTGCGCACCGCCGAGGGCCTGGAAGTGGTCCCGCTCAAGGTGGTCAAGGCCGTATTGCCTGATCCCGCCTCGCTGGCGCCGGGCTACACCGGCAAGACCTGCATCGGCGACCTGGTCAAGGGCACCAAGGATGGCCAGCCGCGCGAGCTGTTCATCTACAACGTGGCCGACCATGAAGAGGCCTACGCCGAGACGGACAGCCAGGGCATCTCCTACACCGCCGGCGTGCCACCGGTTGCCGCGGCGCTGCTGATCGCCCGTGGCGAGTGGGACGCCAAGCGCATGGTCAACGTCGAAGAACTGCCGGCACAGCCGTTCCTCAAGCTGCTCGATGTGATGGGCCTGCCGACTCGGATCAAAGACGAGCGCGGCGATCGTCCCTGGGATCAGGCTTGATCGGCTGCGCGTCGGCCCTGCTGCGTTAAAAACAGGCTCGGACGGTGGCTTGCCACCGAACGGCTTTTAGGCCGGCCCGAAGGGCGAGCGGAGCGAGTCATACTCATTTACAGCAGTAAACTCCGCTTCCTCGCCTGTTTTTGCCTTGCATGGCTCTAGCTCGCTCGATCAGCCCAAAGCCCGCCTAAAGGCGGGCTTTGTGTTTTCTGGCGTAGGGTGGAAAACCGCGAAGCGTTTTCCACCAACGCTCCCCCGCGGTGGGAAAGCCGTCGGCGTTTTCCACCCTACGCGACGACAACCCACGCCAAACGCAGCTGCGCCTTCCCGCCCCGTCCATTTCACGCGACAATCCATGGACTACAGCGCCCTCCGAGAGGCGCTCGGCAGCCGTGAGGACAGTCCTATGAGCAGCAACGATCGCGTCATCATCTTCGACACCACCCTGCGCGACGGCGAACAGAGCCCCGGCGCGTCCATGACCGGTGAGGAAAAGCTGCGCATCGCCCGGGCGCTGGAGCGGCTGAAGGTAGACGTGATCGAGGCGGGCTTCGCCATCGCCAGCCCCGGCGATTTCGCCGCGGTGAAGCTGGTCGCCGACAACATCAAGGACAGCACCGTGTGCAGCCTGGCGCGCGCCGTCGATGCCGACATCGAACGCGCTGCCGAAGCGCTGGCCGGCGCCAACTCCGGGCGCATCCACACCTTTATCGCCACCAGCCCGATCCACATGCAGTACAAGCTGCGCATGCAGCCGGACCAGGTGGTGGAGCAGGCAGTGCGCGCGGTGAAAAAGGCGCGCAGCCTGTGCGCCGACGTGGAGTTTTCCTGCGAGGACGCCGGGCGCTCGGAGATCGATTTCCTCTGCCGAATCATCGAGGCTGCCATCGACGCCGGCGCACGCACCATCAACATTCCGGACACCGTCGGCTACGCCATCCCGCACCAGTACGCCGACACCATCCGCCAGCTGATCGAGCGCATCCCCAACGCCGACAAGGCGGTGTTCTCCGTGCATTGCCACAACGACCTGGGCCTGGCTGTGGCCAACTCCCTGGCCGCGGTGGTCGCCGGTGCGCGCCAGGTGGAATGCACCATCAACGGCCTGGGCGAGCGCGCCGGCAACGCCGCGCTGGAAGAGATCGTCATGGCGATCAAGACCCGTCAGGACCTGCTCGGCGTGCATACCCGCATCGAGACCGAGCACATCCTCGCCGCCTCGCGCCTGGTCTCGGGCATCACCGGCTTTCCGGTGCAGCCGAACAAGGCCATCGTCGGCGCCAATGCCTTCGCCCACGAGTCGGGCATCCACCAGGACGGCGTGCTCAAGCATCGCGAGACCTACGAGATCATGTCCGCCCAGTCGGTGGGCTGGAACGCCAACAAGATGGTCATGGGCAAGCACTCCGGTCGCGCCGCGTTCCGTTCGCGTCTGGAGGAGCTGGGCATCGCACTGGAAGGCGACGAGCTGAACGCTGCCTTTGCCCGCTTCAAGGAGCTGGCGGACAAGAAGCATGAAATCTTCGACGAAGACTTGCAGGCGCTGGTCTCCGACACCCTGGCCGACGAGGCGCCCGAGCACTTCAAGCTGGCCAGCTTGGAAGTCGCGAGCAAGACCGGCACCACGCCCGAAGCCAAGCTGGTGCTCAACGTCGATGGAGCAGAGCGCAGCGCCCAGGCCGAAGGCTCCGGTCCGGTGGATGCCACCTTCAAGGCCATCGAGGCGGTCGCCGGCTCCGGTGCCACGCTGCAGCTTTACTCGGTCAACGCCATCACCCAGGGCACCGATTCCCAGGGCGAGGTGACCGTGCGGCTGGAGAAGGGCGGGCGTATCGTCAACGGCAACGGCGCCGATACCGATATCGTCGTCGCTTCGGCCAAGGCTTATCTCAACGCGCTGAACCTGATGCAGGTCGGCGCCAAGGCTCATCCACAGGTGGAAGGCGTTTGATCAGTGAAACCCGGCGTCGGGCCTACCTCGACGCCATGCAGGTAGCCAGCTGGCTGCCACGTACCGAGCTGCCGTTCGCTGCCCCGTCGCGGCTCGAGCTGCTGCAGCCGCCGGTTGCCGAGCCCGAGCCCGCGGCCGCCGTCGCGCCCGTGGGCGAGGTCGATGCTGCACCGGTCGTCGAGCGGCCAGCCGTGACGCCGACCGTCGAACCGACCCCGACCCCAGCACCACGCCCGCGTATCGCCATGCCGGAGCCGAAGCCCGTGGCCGCGACCGACAGCCCTGGCGAGGAGGCCGCCGCCGAACCCGCCAAGGCCATCGAGCCGCCGCCGCGCTTCTCCCTGCAGCTGCTGCGCGCCGGCAACGTGTTGCTGGTGGTGGAACTGCCCACCGGCGAATCCTTCCAGAGCCGTGACCCGGCCTACATCCTGCTCAAGGACCTGCTGCGCGCCGCCCGGCTGCCGGACAAGCCGCAGCAAGTCGGCGACGGCGAACCGATCCGCTGGCCGCTGCTGCACAAGGGCAGCCTTGACCAGGGCGCCGAGGCTGCGCGCGATTACGTGCAGGGTGTGATGGCTGCCGAGCTGGAGCAGATGGGCTGCGACTGTATCTGGCTGATCGGCCGCCCGGCTCTGCGCTTCGCGGGCGAAGTGGACGTCGACAACTGCTATCGCGAGGTGGCCGTGGAAGGGCTGGGTCGCGCCCTGGCGATGCCGGGGCTGGAAGCCTTGATGGAACAGCCGGCCGCCAAGGCCGAGCTGTGGAAGGCCATGCGCCGCAGCATGCCGCGCTGGCACATAGGTTCGTGAGTACGCGTGATGAGTGATGCAGTCAGCTTTCGCCCGATGACAGCGGCGGATATCGAAACCGTGCTGAAGATCGAATACGCCGCCTTCAGCCACCCCTGGACCCGCGGCATCTTCAACGATGCCCTGACTGCCTACGAGTGCTGGGTGATGTTCGAGGGCGAGCAGCAGGTCGGGCACGGCGTGATCAACGTGATCCTCGACGAGGCGCACCTGCTCAATATCACCGTCAAACCGCAGAGCCAGGGCCGCGGCCTCGGCCTGCGCCTGCTGGAGCACCTAATGCAGCGCGCCCGCGAGCGAGGTGGCCGCGAATGCTTCCTCGAGGTGCGCGCCAGCAATGCGCCGGCCTACCGCCTCTACGAGCGGTACGGCTTCAACGAAGTGGGCCGCCGCCGGGCCTACTATCCGTCGGCCGATGGCCGCGAAGATGCGCTGGTGATGGCCTGCACGTTGCTGGATTGATGGCGCGTTGTTCCATGGGGCGGGCTCAGCCCGCCGCCTTGCGAGGCATCGTTCTCTTAGGGGCTAAGCCCCCCGCGTTCGGTGCGGCAAGCGGCCCGATCACTCCCCCGGCCGCTTGTCCCGGCCTGAATCCAGCGGGGCGTCGCCCTCCAGTTCATCGTCCGACAGCACACTGTCGTCCTCGCGCAGCACCGCATCGCCACCGCTGAGGCCGGTGTCCTCGTCGCCCTTGGCGGGGCCGTCCCAGGGTTTGCCGTCCAGCGGGTCGTAGCGGCCCAGCTCGGCTTCGTCGAGGTCCACGTCTGCGCCGATCTCGTGCTCGGACACCACGCTCAGATCCTGATCCGCCGGGCCGCCGTGGCCGCGTTCGCGGGGTGAGCGCGAGCCGTCGTCCGGAATCTGCGTCTCTGGCGCCAGGTCATCCATGGTGGTCTCGCCGCCGGGCACTTCGCCGACCGTCATGCCGGCCTCGGCCTCGCGCTCCGGCGGGAACTGATCGGCGATTTCCTCGGCCGGCACCTGATCGCCGATGCGGCCCTTGCGCTCGTCCCGGCGCTGGTCGAAGTCGAGCGGCTCCATCGAGCCCATGCGGTCCTCGGTGTCGTCGATTTCCGTCGGGGTATAGGGTTTCTGATCGCTCATGATCGTCTCCTGTCAGGCCATCGGTCTTGCAGGTTGTGACCCGGCCGCTCGATGAAGATTCAGGTGCGGCGCTGGCCGGAACCGGCATCCGGGGCCATCCTTGATGGGCTGCGAATTCGGGCTGCAGTACCTGACCGGCAAGCGAGCGAAAATGGGACGAACCACCGCGCGTGATCCGGAGTCCTACCTGCATGAACGATCAAAACGACCAACCTGCGCCTGAGGCTCGGCGCTGCGCTTTCTTCTTCGACGTCGACGGCACGCTGGCTGAAATTCAGCCCCGCCCGGAGCTCGTCTTCATTCCACCGCCCACCCTTGCGGCCCTGGAACGACTGCATGCCGACGGGATTCCCGTCGCCGTGATCTCCGGGCGCCCCCTGGCACAGCTCGATGCGTTGCTGGCGCCGCTGCAACTGCCCGCCGCCGGCGTGCATGGCGCCGAGCGCCGGGATGCCGAAGGCGAGTTGCGCAACCTGGCGCTGGATGCCCGGCAGCTGGAGCGCATCCAGCGCGAGCTGGCCGAGGCCTGCAGCGAGCACCCCGGCTTGCATCTGGAGAACAAGGGCGTCGCCTTCGCGCTGCACTTTCGCCTGGCGCCGCAGCTGGAACAGATCGCCCGCGAGCTCGCCGAGCATTTCGCCGAGCGCTACGCCGAGGTGCTGAGCCTGCAGCCCGGCAAGTGCGTGTTCGAACTCAAGCCACGCGGGGCGAGCAAGGGTGAAGTCATCCGCGCCTTCATGGAGGAGGTGCCATTCGCTGGCCGCACCCCGGTGTTCGTCGGCGATGACCTGACCGACGAGGCGGGTTTCGCCGCCGTCAATGCGCTGGGCGGTCGTTCCATCAAGGTCGGCGAGGGGCCCAGCGAGGCTCGCGAGCGGTTGCCATCGGTGCATGCGGTCGGCGGCTGGCTGGAACAGCTGCTGAGCGAGCTCGGCGAACCGGCCGGATCCATAACAAAACCAGACTAGAGCGAGATTTTTGCCATGAGCCGTTTAGTAGTGGTTTCCAACCGCGTCGCGCCGATCAAGGCGGGCAAGGTGGCTGCCGGAGGGTTGGCCGTCGGTGTCTACGATGCCCTGCGCCAGGCCGGCGGCATCTGGTTCGGCTGGAGTGGCGAGGTCAGCGCGACCCCGGCCATCAACACCGAGGAAGTCGGCAACATCACCTATGTCACGCTGCCGCTGAACAAACGCGACTATGACCAGTACTATCGCGGCTTCTCCAACGCGACGCTCTGGCCGATCTTTCACTACCGCATCGACCTGGCCCGCTACAGCCGCGAGGAGTACGACGGCTACCGGCGGGTCAACGCCATGCTGGCCGAGAAGCTCAAGCCGCTGCTCAAGCCCGACGACATCATCTGGATCCACGACTACCATCTGATCCCCTTCGCCGAAGCCTGCCGCCAGCTGGGCATCCGCAACCGCATCGGCTTCTTCCTGCACATCCCGTTTCCGGCGCCGGAAATCCTCACCGCCATCCCGCCGCACAACGACCTGCTCAAGACGCTCTGCTACTACGACCTGATCGGTTTTCAGACCGACACCGACCGCCTGGCCTTCCAGGACTACATCACCCGTGAGGTGCGTGGCGTCGTCGAGCCGGACGGCAGTCTGACCGCCTACGGGCAGAACTTCCGCGCCGGCGTATACCCGATCGGCGTGGTGCCGGACGAGATCCAGCAGCTCGCCGAAGGTTACAAGGGCCGCGCGCATCCCATGCGCCGCGCCACCGACACGCGCCGCCAGACCATCATCAGCGTCGACCGGCTGGACTACTCCAAGGGCCTGGTGGAGCGTTTCCGCGCCTACGAGGAATTCCTCGACCGCTACCCGGCGCACCGCAACAACGTCGAGTTCCTGCAGATCGCGCCGACGTCGCGCTCCGACGTGCGCACCTACCAGCACATCCGCGAGCAGCTGGAGAGCCAGGCCGGGCACCTCAACGGGCGCATGTCCGACCTCGACTGGACGCCGCTGCACTACCTGAACAAGAGCTACGACCGCCGCGTGCTGATGGGCCTGTTCCGCGCCGCCGACGTCGGCTTCGTCACCCCGCTGCGTGACGGCATGAACCTGGTCGCCAAGGAATACGTCGCCGCCCAGGACCCGGAAGACCCCGGCGTGCTGGTACTGTCGCGCTTCGCCGGCGCGGCCCGCGAACTGACCTCGGCGCTGATCGTCAACCCGTACGACTGCGTCGGCATGGCCGAAGCGCTCGACCGCGCGCTGAACATGTCGCTGGCCGAACGCAAGGATCGCTACGAGCACCTGATGCGCGCCATCCGCGCCGCCGACTTGGACGCCTGGCGCGACAACTTCCTGCGTGATCTGCGCTCGTTCATCTCTCAGCCCGCCGCCAAGCGGACGAAGAAGGTCGAACTGGTCGAGCCCGAGTGAGCCGCGGCGGCTTGTCAAAAGGCCGCAGCGACTCGTAAGGTGCCGAGCCGACCCACAGGGACACATGAGATGAGCGAACTGGATCCGCTGTTCGAGAACAACGCCCGCTGGGCCGAAGCCATTAAGGAAGAGGACCCGGACTTCTTCGAGAAGCTGGCCCGCCAGCAGACGCCGGAGTACCTGTGGATCGGCTGTTCCGATGCGCGGGTGCCCGCCAACGAGATCGTCGGCCTGCTGCCGGGCGACCTGTTCGTTCATCGCAACGTCGCCAACGTCGTGCTGCACACCGACCTCAACTGCCTGTCGGTCATCCAGTACGCGGTCGACGTGCTCAAGGTCAAACACATCCTGGTCACCGGCCACTACGGCTGCGGCGGCGTGCGCGCCTCCATGCGCGACGACCAGCTGGGCCTGATCGACGGCTGGCTGCGCAGCATCCGCGATCTCTATTACGAACACCGTATGCACCTGTCCAAGCTGGCCAGTGAGGACGAACAGGTCGACCGCCTGTGCGAGCTCAACGTCATCCAGCAGGTCGCCAACGTCAGTCACACCACCATCGTCCAGAACGCCTGGCACCGCGGGCAGCCGCTCGCCGTGCACGGTTGCATCTACGGCATCAAGGATGGCCTGTGGAAGAATCTCAACGTCACGGTGAGCGGGCTCGACCAGCTGCCCTCGCAATACCGTCTGCGCCCGCCGCGCCAAGTCTGATGAGTGCGCGTCAGGGCCCGGCCTTCGCCGGTCTGCTTATCGCCGTGCTCTGCTGGAGCGGCAACGCCCTGGTCGGCCGCGCCTTCCATGACAGCATCCCGCCGCTCAGCCTGTCGTTCTGGCGCTGGGTGCTGGCTACCAGTTTGCTGCTGCCTTTCGTCGCCAAGGGCATCTGGACGCACCGCGCCACCCTGCGTGCCGCCGGCTGGCGCCTGCCGGTGCTCGCCGCCATGGGCATCGCCAGCTACAACTCGCTGCTCTATACCGCCGCGCAAAGCACCGAGGCGATCAACCTCACCCTGGTGAACACCTGCCTGCCGCTGGCGACCTTTATCGGCGCGGGCTTCCTGCTCGGCGAATGGCCGCTGCGCCGCGCCTGGTTCGGCATGGCCGTGGCGGCGGGCGGGCTGCTCTACCTGATCAGTCGCGGCAGCTGGCAGACCTTCGCCAGCCTGTCGTTCCAGCGCGGCGACCTCATCATGCTGCTCGCCGTGCTGGCCTGGGCGCTCTACACGCTGCTGCTGCGCCGCTGGGCCAGGCACCTGCTGGTGCCGCCGCTGGTGCTGCTGGGCGTGCTGATGCTGCTCGGTCTGCCGCTGATCCTGCCGTTCTACCTGCTGGAACTGGGCCGGGTAGGGGGCTTCGCCCTCACGCCGAGCAACCTTGCCGCCATCAGCTACACCGCCGTGTTCGCCTCGCTGGTGGCCTACGTCGGCTGGAACCATGGCGTGAAGATCGTCGGCGCGGGCAGGGCGGCCATGGTCATGTACCTGATGCCCGTGTTCACCGCGCTGCTGGGCTGGGTGCTGCTGGGCGAGGCCCTGCGCACCTTCCACTGGATCGGCGGCGCCCTGATCTTCGCCGGCCTGCTGCTGGCCACGCGGCCGTCGTTCCGCTGAGCCGTAGCGTTCCGACCTGAGCGGCCCCACCGGCGCGGTCCGACCTAGGCGCCCCCACCTACGCGGCCCGACCTAGGCGGCCCCACCGTTCGTAACTAACCGTTTGAAAAGGATAAAAAATCTGCGGAGCCAGGGTTGACAGCCCAAACCGACCAGAGAATAATGCGCGCCACTTGGCTACATAGCTCAGTTGGTTAGAGCGCAGCATTCATAATGCTGATGTCCCAGGTTCAAGTCCCGGTGTAGCCACCAGACACAGAAAGGCGGTTAGCGAAAGCTAACCGCCTTTTTTGTTTTCTGGCCGGTGACTACCGTCTCCCTGATCGCCTAGCAGCACCCCTTCTGTTGATGCTGCTTCGTGAACGTTACCCCCTCCGCTTCACTGGCCGTGTCTGGGCGGAAAATAAATTCAGCCCCCTTTCTCAGAAACTTGGGCAATCCAAGCGCGGGATAGCGATCACAAAGGAAGTGACTAGGCGCTGGATGCCCGACTTAGATCAAGAAAATAGATAATCAGTATGTTGTTATAGATAGCCACCGTCACAGTACCAATGGCTACTGCTCAAAGCCTGGTACATGGCGCGTTTCCACGAGTTAGGGCGTAATGCATATTCTGCAGTTTCTAACTGGGCTAGGTAATCTCGTCGCGCGTTAGCAGGCAAGTTTTGATAGTACTGAATAAATGTTTGACGAATGGGACAGTTCTTCAGCGGCCTGAAAAGAAAAGCGTGCATTCAAATCAAATGATTTGAGGTGCGCTTCTACTCTCTTTTTATAAATTGATGACCAATTCTCAGGGGGGTTAGCGTGATAAGTGACGGTCGCTGGATTTGTCTGTAAAACCTCACAAAAAAGCCATTGTGCCGAATTGAAATCTACGCCCTCATAGTAAGGGTGTATAGGTTGACTTTCAGCGTTAAGTGCAACAGCAGTTCCTTTAGTGCCCATGTTGCAGTCTTTGCATGCTGGTATCAGGTTTTCAACTACAATCGACAATCTAGGGAACTTTGATTTTGGCAGGTAATGATCTAGAGTTGAAACTCGCCCCACGCCACAATAGGGGCACATTTCGAGTGGGGCGGACGCCATCAAACCATCATATATGGCCCTCCCGGGCTTTCCCTCAGCTGCCAAATAATTTGAATAGAGATCCTTCAGCTGCTTCTTTGTGACATCCCCAACAACAATGGCATCTTTTGACTGATTGTTAGGCCTTATTTTCCAAAGATCGCCTTGCGTCGCTAGCGCATTATAGTCCGAGGCATCTTGGTTAAGGACGTCTCTGACATTCTCGTAGTTTGTTTTTAAAGCAGCCCTTCCAACCCCTTCTATGCAGAGATCAAAAACATCATAAAAAGTACTGATCGGTTTAGTAAGAGGCCTCACTACTTCTAATCCTCATGTGAGCTCTGTATTAGTGCGCGAAGTAAAGCTTGCCCCTCAAAGCCGAGTTTCCCTCCATACTCCGCAAGCACTTGGTCATACGTGCTACCGCCAGCTACAGACTGTGCTAACAGAGCATAAAATCCGGAATTCGAGACCTCTAATCCAAAAACTTCCCGGGTTAAAACGCCGACATTCTCAGCAAAAGTTTCTGACTCGGGCCGCTCGACATTCGTAACTAAATTAGAGCGTCTAACCTTCCAAGCACATGAGCGTGGTACTTCTTGGAGTACTACAGGTGAATGCGTCGCGATTATTGCGACACCATTTCTATCAGTTAATAGGTCAGATATGGCGCGTGTAAATGCAGATAATAATGGGGGGTGCAAGTGGCTTTCAGGCTCATCAAGCAAAACGAGTGTCTTCTCCTCAACAGTCTCAACCAAACGAGTAACTGTGAGCAACACTATCGCATGTCCAGAACTCATCTTTTCAAAAAGGAAAGCGGCACGTTTGTAAGCCAATGTTTTTTCTAGCTTATTGGCTAAGGTTGGAAGGCTCATGCTTTTAAAATTAACATCCGATTCAAGGCGCTCAATAGCCTTAGTCCATTGCTCTTTCTTCTTTTCGAGGCTAAAACAAACCTTAAGGCTTTTAACAAATTCTCCAGACAAGTCATTCATTGTCTTGAGTCTGTAAGACCCGTCTTGCCCGATGGAGTCAGAGTCTTTAAGGCCTATATAATAATAGCAAGTGCCTTCGGCTCTATCGATGCGATCTTTTGGGGGAATAAATGGATCAAAGGCACTAAAGGATACAGATACAACGCTGCTAAAATAGTCCTCCCCTATTTCGCCCCCACCCCTCCATGGCTCGTTGTCGATGAAAACCCCGGGCCCTTCATGCTGAATAATCGAGCGAATCATTCCATTAAGTAGAGTGGTCTTTCCTACACCATTGCGCCCAATCAAAACATGCATGTTAGTTGGCGGTTTTGACCCTGGATCAACCTTGAAATCTAACTGAACCCCTCCGAAGTCATCTGTGGCGGGGCGAACATACTTAAAGTCAAATGAAGTGAGAACAGCTCCGCCGTCCAATACTCGACGATACTGGCCAATAATAGTCGAAAGACTGACGCCTCTTGTTAACGAATCACGATAGACTTTTTGCTCCTTTGCAATAGAAAGAGCGCTGTCATCATAAGCAATATCCCGGAGCGCAATTAGTATGGCTTCTGATACCTCTGGTTGGAGTTTTTTTCGGAGATTTTCGTAATACTCTACATCTTGCCCGAGCGAGAAAAAACCTTCGTCAAGGCTTATGAAGGCGGCCTCTAATGCCTCCTCGGTCCAGCCATGGGTTTGATCGACATACCCGATCTTCACATTGCCTATTTCATGCTCTTCCCCGGAGGCATCAAAAACTGTCAAGTAAAAAAGCGTTTTGAAACTGTAGTCGTCCCAGTTGTTTATTCTAAGGAAGGTCTGAAAAAGACTTCCCGAATCTGGTGAAATACGCCGATCCCGCCAGCCGAGTTTTTCCATGAAGCAGATGACCTTCGCCGACGCCGAGTACGCCGGCAAGCGCAAGCAGACC
>Ga0172372_10008929_pt1 | contig 13115 bp, 5 predicted proteins | sample LakKiv5m_2_FD_114544 | JGI IMG/M metagenome (GOLD analysis project Ga0172372, IMG submission 114544) | Freshwater microbial communities from Kabuno Bay, South-Kivu, Congo - kab_092012_9.5m | ecosystem: Environmental > Aquatic > Freshwater > Lake | place: Democratic Republic of the Congo...
CCCGGTCCGGGGTGATGTCGTCGTCTCCGAAGGCAGCCAGGAACCGCTCGCGGTAGTCCGCATCCGCCTGCAGTCGGGCCACGGCCGTGCTCCAATCCAGGGCCATTTCATCGGGGTGCGGCACCGGAATGAGCACCTGCTCTTCCAAGGTCAGCACCCGTCCGTCCCAGAAGTACGTCGGTGCCCAACCGAGGTTGATGAGCGCCATGGAATTGCGGGTTCCTCGCGCCCCCCCAACGCCGGTGCTCACAGCCGAAGGGTCAGAGAAACCAGACGAGGGCAGGTGGCAACTTCCGCAGCTGATGCTCGAATCCAAGGACAAGCCCCGCTCCCAGAACAGGAAACGCCCCAGCCGAACCCCCTCCACGGTGAGCGGATTGTCCGCTGGGATGTCCATCGGCGGGAAGAGCGGCGGGATGTTCAGCGTCAAAGGCGTGGCATCGGGCGCACAATCCGCGCACGGGCCCTCGGGATCCTTGCAGCGGGAACAACCCACGACGCAGAGAAACAAAAGCCCCAGCAGCCATGCTGTCCGGTTCATTGCGGGATGTGCCAAGCTTGGGTGAGCAAATTCATCAGCCGGGCGGCGATGGGATCATTGGGTCCGTTGTGGGTGAGCGGGTTCGCGATGACGTCCACGCTGTCATCGGGGCCCACCAGCACCTTCGCTGCATCGAATTGCAACGGCAGGACTGTGAGCCGCTGCGGGTCGATCCAGACCGGGTTCTCGAACGGAACCACCACCTCCCTGTAGCTCGCATCCGTGCCGCAGTGGTAGGCGATGGGCGAGCTCATGACCTCCGTTCCCAGGGGGGCCGCTCGCCCCTCGTATTTCACGAAGATGTACCCCGTGGACCAAGTCCAAAACATCCCAGCCGATCCCAGGAACCCCATCGGGTGGTCGTTGGGAAACGTGGCCGGGTCTGTGCCGCGGTTCAAGTCCTCCGGGATGCCCACCCCAAAGCGCACCGCCTGATACATCCCCGCGGGAAACGGCTCCAACAACCGGGTGTCCTCCGTTTTGAAGTCCAGCATGTGGACCTCTTCCGAGCGTTCGTTGCGATGCCAAACCCCCTCCAAATCCTGCACCTCGATGCGCGAGATGTAGAGCTGCAAGTTGTTCAGGGTGAGGGCGTGGCCCAGGTGGTCGACCGCCGGCTGGTTCAGGGCATACGGCGCGCCGTCCCAAAGCAGTTCCACATCGAACCGAAGCGTGCCCGGGATGTCCGGGGGCTGGGTGTCCACGGTCGGCCGACAGCCTCCCAACACCCACAACAGGCCCAACAACCCCAGTGCGTAGAAACGACGGGCAATCGGCACGGACAACCTCCGGGCCGGCTGAGGGCCCGGCATGCGGTCAGTGGACATTGCTTCAGGTGACATGCTGGAGATTTTTAGGCCGGGGTTTGTTCGCCAAGATAACCCCTAAATTGCAGCAAATGTTGCACCCCGTGGCTGACCGCACCCCTGTTTCTTCTGATGGCCCGTTTCAAGTGATCCGTGCATCCGCGGGGTCGGGCAAAACCTTCCGGTTGGTAGAGGAGTACCTGAAATGCTGCCTGCGGGCACCTGTGGATGTGGGGGTGAGGCAGGTTTTGGCCATCACCTTCACGAAAAAAGCGGCGCAGGAAATGCGCACGCGGATCGTGGAGTACGTGGCGGAGGTGGCTGCCGGACAAGGCGCCATGTTCCAAGAACTGCTCAAAGGTGGGGAATGGACCCCCGAGTCGCTCCAGGCGTCAGCGGCGGCCCTGCAGGCCCACATGTTGCACCACTACGAGGATTTCTCCGTGATGACCATCGACAGCTTCGTGAGCCGTCTGGTGCGCGTGTTTGCCCGGGATTTGCGGCTGGAGAACGATTTCGAAGTGGAGTTGTCCCTCGAGGTGATGGTGGAGGGAACCGTGGACCGTCTGCTGGCGCAGGTCGGGACCGGGGCGGGGGCGGATGCCGACGTGACGGAGTTGCTGCGCGCCTTCGCCCGCAACCAGGTCGAGGACGATTCCGATGTGAATTTGCGGGGCCAGTTGGTCAGGTTGGCGAAGCTCTTGGCCCAGGAGCGGATCGAGGCGGACCTCGGGGTGCTGGCAACGGAAGAATGGACACCGAGCCGGTTTCATGCCCTTCAGATCACGATGCGACAGGAGCGCAAGCGGGTGGAACAGGCCATCCGGGAGGCAGCGGGGAAGTTGAGGAACCGAATCGAAGAAGAGCAGGCCCAGAAGTTGTTCCCGCACGGCGATTTGTATCGGTGGGTGCGGGGTTTGGCCAGTCAATCCTCCTTCTCCTCGGTGCCAGCCCCCCGGCTGCAAGGTCAGTTGGACTCTGGCAACTTCATGAACAAGAGTGCCTCCGCAGCCGACCGGGCGAAGGTCGACGCGTTGAAGCCGGAAATCGAGGCGTTCCGCGCGCTGTTTGCCGCCTACTACCTCGGGGAGGCGGGCCGCCGCAACCGGCTCAAGGAGTCGCTGGGCCGCCGGGTCGGGCTGGTGGGGACGATGGCCATGCTCCGGCAGGAGATGGAGGCGCTCCAGCAAGCGGAGAACGTGCGGCTGCTGCAGTCGTTGAATGGCCAAATCGCCTCCGTCATCCGCGAAAATCCCACTCCGTTTCTCTACGAACGGCTGGGAACGCGCTACCGGCACCTGTTCATCGATGAATTCCAGGACACCTCGGTGACGCAATGGCACAACCTGGTTCCGCTGTACCACGAGGCGCTGTCGAGTCACCCGGACAACCGGACGTTGGTGGTGGGGGACGCGAAGCAAGCCATCTACCGGTGGCGCAACGGAGATTACGAGCAGCTGCAACGGCTTCCCGACCTGATGGGGACGGATTTGCCCGAGGCGCTCCGGCTGGCGGAGGAGTCGTTCCGCCGCCACCTCGGCGGGACGCCGTTGCAGGTGAACCGGCGGTCGCTGCCGGAGGTCATCGGTTGGAACAATTTGTTTTTCGGGGCGATGCAGTCGCTGCTTCCGGCGGGGTTGCAGGGGGTGTACGATGACCTGCGGCAGGAGGCTTGGCGGCCCGGGACCGGGGTCGTGCGCGTCGAGTCGGCGACCCGGAGGAAGAAGGCGGTACGGGACGCGGCGCGCAACCGGTGGATCGTGGAGCGGTTGGCGGCCCATGGGGGCGGCGAGGTGGTGCTGGACGAAGCGGGGGAGGTTGTGCGGGTCGATTGGAAGGAGGGGATGGGCCGCCCGCTGAACGACATCGCCATCTTGGTACGGACGAACAAGGAGGGCGCCAACATCGCACAGTATCTCTTGTCCGTCCAGATTTCACCGTTCACGGAAGAGAGCCTGTTGCTGGGGCGACACCCCCTGCCGCTGGCCGTGGTGGCCCTGATGCGCAGCCTCCTCGAGCCGTCCCACCCGGCCCATGCGTTGACCTTCGTCCAGTGCTATTGCGCCCTGTTCCCCGATGTCCAGGAGGCGGAGTTGCTGGCCCGTTTCGTGGTGGAGCGCACCGTTCAGCGGGGCGATGGTACCGCTTTCGTCGAGCGGCACCTGGACCTCCCGGCGCTGCTCCGACATGTGAAGCCTGAAATGGATTTGGCCCGCTTCCAACTCGAACCCCTGGTGGTGCTGATGGGCCACCTGCTCGAGCATCTGGACGGTCTGCGCCGCTACGCGCCATACGCTGAAGCCCTGCTGGACGGGGCCTACCAGCTCAAAGGCAAGGGCAAAGGAGGCATTCCCGGATTCTTGAAGGCCTGGGATCTCCGCCTTGCCACGTCGAGCATCAGCGCCCGGGCGTCCCTGCATTCCGTGCAGGTGATGACCGTGCACAAGTCGAAGGGTTTGGCCTTCCCCGTGGTGCTACTGCCCATGTCGTACCAATCGGATCGGACGTTCAAGTCGGAAATTCCGGTGCGGCTGGATGAGGCGGTGTATGGGTTGCCTGCAGGCATCTTCAAGGCGAAGGACTTGGAGCAGTCGGAGCGGGAGGACGCGTTCCTCGCGGAGTACGAGCGAACGCTTCTGGATGCGGTGAATGTGGGGTACGTGGCGATGACCCGGCCGCGGGATGTGCTGGACATCTTTTTCGATTGGGAGCCGTTGCCGGCAAAGGCTTCGGAGAAGCGGGTTGCAGTTTCGGAGCTGTGGGAGCAGGCGTTTCAGGGGGCGTTTGGGTTGCCGTTGCGGCCGGTGGTGGGGGAGAACCTGGTGTATCATTCGGGGCCGGGCGGGGGGTTGGAGGCGGTTTCGGGCGGGGTGGAGCGGGCGAAGGGGGCACCGGAGTCGGAGGCCGCGCCCGGGGGATCGAAGCGGGAGCAGGAGGTCGTGGAGCTGGAGGGGATGCGGGTGGGCATGACGGTTCGCCAGCGGGCCGTGGCCCCGGAGCGGCCCTGGTGGTCGCCCGAGGGGGGTCGGTTGTCGCCCCGAGAGCGCGGGAAGCAGGTGCACCGGTTGCTCGGCCAGTTGCCGGACCGCGCGGCGTGGCCCGGGGTGCGGGCTGTGTTGGAGGCAGACGCGGGGCTCGGGGCGGCCGACGTGCGCAACTTGGTGGCCGACGTCGAGCGCGTGCTGGCCCTGCCGTCCTTGGCGCCCTTCTTCGAGCCGGGGTCAGAAGTCCATACGGAGCGGGCGTTTGCAGGCAGCGAAGGCCAAATCTTCATCCCAGACCGGCTCATCCGCACGCCCACAGGTTGGGCGGTCCTGGACTTCAAAACCGGCAAACCCCGCCCATCGGACGAGGCCCAGGTCGCAGGGTACATGCGCCAGATCGCCCAGATCGAAACCGGCGAGGTCACGGGCTGGATTTGCTACCTCGAGTCGGGCACTTGTATCGCGGTCCAGGCACAGCTGTTCTAAACCGGGGCACGAAGCCAACACCCGAAGCCGGTGGGAGGAAGGCGGTTGCGGTGTAAATTGGCCCCGAACCAAGCGCCATGTCCACGTTTCTGCCCGTTGTCGTCCGCCCCTTTATGCTGGCGAGACCGTTCGTAATCAGCGTTTTGCTGTCCGCAATCTGTTGGGGATGGGGTGCCGAAGTCCGGGGCCAAGAGGGTCCGGTTCGGATGCAGAAGGGGCTGCCCGTGCCCCGGGTGTACGGCAATGCCCAACAGCCCCAGACCCGGGCGGAGGCCTGCGCCCCGGCGACGGCGCTCCGGGACCTCGAATGGAACAACGTCCGCGCCCTCATCGAAAACGGCGGCACGCTCTGGTACGACCGGGCCATCGACAAAGGCGCCTTCGCCGTCCCCAAGAGCGACGGCGTCAGTGTGGTGTATGGCGGCGCCCTCTGGCTCGGCGGCATCAGCCCGGACCAGCAACTCAAGCTCGCTGCTGTGCGCTACCGCAACACCGGCAACGACTTCTGGCCCGGCCCCCTCACCAACACCGGTGCCGCGGAGGTGGACCCCGCCACGTGCAAGGCCTATGACAAGTTCTCCATCCTGCAGCGGGCCGATGCCATGCGCCACCGCCAGTACTTCGACTGCCAGGCAGACCCCACTTGCGACCTCGCGGAGCAGTTCCCCAACGGGTACTCCATTCCTTCGTATTTTTTCGAATACCCGGCGCATGGGAATTTGGCCTTGAACCAGGACTTCTACCTCTCGCCGTTCAAGGACTACAACGGAAATGGCTTTTACGACCCGGAGAACGGGGACTATCCCTGGTACGATTTCATCCAGGAAATCGACTGCCGGGAGCGCCGTCGGGAGGACATCGTTCCATTGTACGGAGACCAAACTTTCTACTGGATTTTCAACGACAAGGGCAATATCCACTCGGAATCGCAGGGGGAGCCCATCGGCATGGAAATCCGCGCCCAAGCCTTCGCATTCTCCACGAACGACGAGGTGAACAACATGCAGTTTTACAATTACGTGCTCATCAACCAAGGAACGCAGACGTTGACGAACACGTACTTCGCCCAGTGGGTGGACTGCGACGTCGGGGGGCACGTGGACGACTACGTGGGGGTAGACGTGCGCCGCGGGCTCGGTTATGCCTACAACGGCGACGCTTTCGATGAGGCGACGAGTTATTCAAATGGCTACGGACAGAACCCGCCGGCGATGGGTGTGGACTTCTTCGAAGGTCCCTACCAAGACGCCGACGGGGTGGACAACCCGCTCACCACGGTGTTTTCCAACGCCGTGGATTCCTTGGGCATCCCCTACGACGGCATCGGCATCGGATACGGCGACGGGGTGGTGGACAACGAGCGTTATGGAATGCGGAAGTTCCTGTATTACAACTGGAACAATGGCATCAACGGTCAACCGCAGTTGGCGGCACAGTACTACAACTACATGCGGGGCTATTGGAAGAACGGGCAGCGGATGGCGTACGGCGGGGACGGGCTCAATGCGGCCACGGGGGCGGACTTGACGATTCCAGCGGACTATATGTTCCCCGACGACACCGACCCCTTCCAGTGGGGAACACAGGGCATTGCAGTGGAACCCTGGACGGAGGTGTCCTCCGGCAATCCACCGGGCGACCGCCTGTTTTTGCAGAGCGCAGGCCCCTTCACCTTGGCTCCCGGGGATTACAACAACATCACGGTGGGGATGGTTTGGGCCCGGGCCACGGGCGGGGAACCGTTTGAGAGCGTGGAGTTGTTGCGTTTGGCCGACGACAAGGCCCAAGCGCTCTTCGACAATTGCTTTGAGATTGTCAGCGGACCGGATGCGCCGGACATGGCCATCCAGGAGCTGGAGAATGAGCTCATCCTGTACCTGACGAACAACAATCCACTTTCGAACAACTTCGAAGAGGCGTACACGGCCCTCGACCCGGCGATTCCGCGTGAATTGGAGGACGGTACTGTGCTTACCGAGGCGGAGCGGAGCTACGGTTTCGAGGGTTATCTCATCTACCAACTGAAGGACGAATCGGTGAGTCCTGCAGATTTGGGGGATGTCAGCAAGGCCCGACTCATCGCCCAGTGCGATGTGGTAAACGGCGTAGGCCAGGTGGTCAACTACATCCAGGACCCCACGATGGGCATTCCTGTGCCCCAGTTGATGGCGTTGGGTTCGGACGAGGGCATCCGCCACAGCTTCCGGGTCACGACGGACGCCTTCGCCCAAGGGGACAACCGCCTGGTGAACCACCGAACGTATTACTTCATGGCGCTTGCCTACGGGTACAACAACTACCGCCCGTACAACCCCAACTTGGGAACGGGGCAGGACGAGCAATTCAAGGCTTCCCGGAAGGCGGCTGTGGGCTCGATTCGTTCTTACAGCGGGGTTCCGCACAAGCCTTCGCCGGAGGCGGGCGGCACGATCCAGCTGGCGGAATACGGCTCGGGTTTTGAGATCACGCGTTTGGAGGGCCGTGGCAACGGGTCGAACAACCTGGACTTGACGGCGGCTTCGGAGGCGGCGATTTTGGAGAACGGGAGCTTGGGTGCGTTGACGTTTGCTTCGGGCCGGGGTCCGGTGGATGTTCGTGTGGTGGATCCGCTTCAAGTTCCGTCGGCGGACTTTGAGTTGCGATTGAACCCTGGGAATGCGAGTTGGAACGATGCTTCGGCGGTTCGTTGGACGTTGTCGAACTTGACGATGCTTTCCGACGACGATCCGGACAACGATGCGTTTGCGGTGGTGGAGAGTGCCCAGGCGATTGCGCTTCGCAACGAGGAGTTGTTGCTGGACTGGGGCATTTCGGTGACGATCCAGCAGCATGTTTACGGCGACCAGGGCAAGTTCACGCCTCCGGTGGATGGGACGATCACGTTTGCAAACCCGGCACAGCCGTGGTTGTTGGGGATTCCGGATGAGGAGGGCTTCGGCCCGTTGAACTGGATTCGTTCGGGCAACCAGGAGGGGGATGGGGACGTAGCGGAGGAGGTGGTTTACAACGACTTCGACACGGGATCTCCGATTGACGAGGAGGAGGTGTACGAAGGGGTATTGGGAGGCACTTGGGCGCCCTACCGACTGGCTTCGTTCACGGACGAGGTGACGTTGGTGACGGGCGAGACGGTGAACATCCCTGCGATCGCACCGACGCTGGACGGATTGGAGGGCTACATTTCGCCGTTCAACAACCTGAGTGGTCTGAACAACGTGGACATCGTGTTGACGAGCGACAAGTCGAAGTGGACGCGTTGTCCGGTGTTGGAGATGCAGGCGGTTCCGGAGTTGGCACAGAAGCAGACGGGGTCCAATGACAATGTAAATCCGGGCAAGATGAAGCTGCGCCGTCACTACTCGGTGGACAAGAACGGCCGTCAGGTGGGCGATGCGGGTTACAATGCCTCGGAGGCGAACCCAACGGGGAACCAACCGGTGGGGATGGGCTGGTTCCCGGGCTATGCGATCGACCTGGAGACGGGTGAGCGGTTGAACATGGCCTTCGGGGAGGACTCTTGGTTGGGTGCGGACAACGGCAACGACATGTTGTTCAACCCATCGAGCCGGGTGTATGGCGGCATTTCCTTCGGTGGGGGTGCAGGCAGCGCGGTGTACGCGGGTGGCCAGCACTGGATCTATGTCTTCAAGAACTCGCGTTCGGAAGAAGGCACGGACAACCGGATGCCGGGTTACGACCAGGGCGCATACCTGCACGCGAATTTGGAGGTAGATCCGAGCACGACGAACGTGCGCCGGGTGTTCCGTTCGTGCACGTGGGTGGGTTCCTCGTTGCTCAACCCGGACTACGCTTTGTTGTCGGTGGAAGACGGCTTGGTTCCCAACGACGTTCGGATTCGGTTGCGGGTGGCGAAGGCTTATGACAAGTACTCGCCGACGACCATCGACGTGACCAACACGACGGGGTCGGTGAACAACTGGAACCCGATTTACACGTTCTCGACGCGGAGTGCGGCGACGGTGACGGGCAGCACCGAGACCCTAAGCTCGGTGTTGGATGAAATCAACGTGGTGCCCAACCCCTACTACGCCTTCAGCGGGTATGAGTCGGGAAGGTTGGACAACCGGGTGAAAATCACCAACCTGCCCGAGGTTTGTACGGTTCGGATTTACAACCTGAGCGGAACGCTGGTGCGTACCTACATGAAGGCAGATCCGTTGACCTCTCTCGATTGGGACCTGAAGAACGAACGCAACGTACCCATTGCGGGCGGCGTGTACATCATCCACGTGGATGTGCCGGGTGTGGGGCAGAAGGTGCTGAAGTGGTTTGGCATACTTCGGCCCACCGACTTGGACACTTTCTGACGGGCCTGTCGCGGAAGGCACCCATTGTGAAGGAACGTTAATTTTTGTGTGGCCCATCGGTTGGCATCCCCGCAACCCGAGCTGGAGGCAGACCTTTATGGCCTCCAATGCCTTTGACCATGTTTCGATTTTGCTTCCGCCTTGCTTGTCTCGTGCTCTGGATGGTCGGGGGGAGCGAGGAGGGTTGGGCGCAGGACCGGGCGTCCGCATCCGGCACGGTCACGGACCGGTTGACGGGGGAGACCCTGATCGGTGCCACGGTTCAATGCGCCGACGATCCCTCTCGCGGGGCGATGACGAATGCTTATGGGTACTTCGTCCTGTCTGATGCGCAGGGTTGCGGAGCCTTGGTGGTGCGTTTCATTGGATACGAACCGTTGCGCTGGGAACTCTCGGGGTCGCCCCAGGATTGGCGGCAGGTCACCCTGGCTTTGGAACCGTTGTCGGTGCTGACGGGCGAAGCGGTGGTGGAGGCTGACCGGGGAACGGCCATGGACCAGGCGGCCCGGATTGGTACGCTGGAACTGCGGCCGGAGGAGGCCCGGGCGATTCCGCAATTGTTCGGGGAGCGGGATGTGATCAAGGCCATCCAACTGATGCCCGGGGTGCAGGCCACGTCGGACGGGGGCAGTGGTTTCTTCGTTCGGGGCGGCGGGGCAGACCAGAACCTCATCCTGTTGGACGAAGCCCCGGTGTACAATCCGAGCCACCTGCTCGGTTTTTTCAGCGTATTCAACGGGGATGCACTCAATTCGGCCGAACTCTACAAGTCCGGAATCCCCGCCCGATACGGGGGCAGGGCTTCGAGTGTCCTGGACATCCGGATGAAGGATGGCAACGCGAAAAAGGTCACGGTACAGGGCGGGGTAGGGCTCATTTCCAGCCGGCTCACCGTGGAAGGACCTTGGGCCGGGGGACAGGGCACTTGGCTCATTTCTGGCAGACGGACCTATGCCGACTTGTTTCTGAAACTCAGCAAGGACGAGGCCCTGCGCCAAACCGCACTGTACTTCTACGACGTCAACGCCAAGGCGAATTACCGTTTCCGCAACGGACGGCACCGGCTGTTTCTGTCGTATTACAGCGGCCGAGACGACTTCGACTTTGCGGATTTGTTCTTGCTCCGCTGGGGCAACCAAACGGCGACATTGCGCTGGAATGCACTCATCTCGGACCGCATCTTCTCCAACACTTCCGTGATTTGGAGCGATTACCGGTACCGCATTGGTTTCGGGGCGGGGGATTTCGGGTTTTTCCGGGATGCGGGCATCCAGGACGTGCAAGCGAAGCAGGACTTCACGTGGTATGCGGCGGGAAACCACACAGTGCGCTTCGGCGCGTTGTTGATCCGCCACACCTTCTCAGACGCCGTGTCCATCGACCCCGATCCCCAACCGAATCGCGTGGGATGGGAGACGGCTTTGTATGCGGAGGACGAGTGGTCGTTGAACGATTCGTGGAAGGTGCTGGCGGGGATGCGGTGGTCCCGGTTCGATTTGGTGGCGGGGCCAGTGTTTGATTTGGATGCAGCGGGGGCTGTGGCGCAGCGTCGGACCGGTTCGTGGGGGGCGGTGCCGGGACAGGGCGGTTGGGAACCACGTTTGGCCTTGCAAGGTGTTGTGGGAGAAGGAAATGGGTTGAAGGCCTCGTTGGAACGCAACCGGCAATACCTGCACCTCGTCTCCAATTCCGCGGCGGGCAATCCGACGGACTTGTGGATGCCGGTGTCGAACAACATCGCTCCGCTGGTGGCGGATCAGGTGAGTCTCGGTTGGACGCGGCCTTGGGTGGAGGGCGGACTGACTTGGGGGCTAGAGGGGTACTACAAGTCGATGAGGGACCTGCTCGAGTTCCGTGTAGGCGCGGATGTCTTCGCGCCGGAGACCTTGGAGTCGGAGGTGGTTGTCGGTTCCGGGGAGGCGTATGGGCTGGAGATGATGGTGCGGCGCAACCGGGGGAAGTTGACGGGTTGGGTGGCCTACACGCTGAGCCGTTCGTTCCGCACGTTTGCTGCAGTGGATGACGGGGACCCGTTTCCGGCGAGCTCGGACCGCATCCACGACGTTGCGGTGGTGGGGATGTGGGAGGTGGGGCCGCGGGTGTCCCTTTCGGCGAATTGGGTCTACCACACCGGCGATCCGGCGACCTTCCCGACCGGGTTGTACGCCATCGATGGCCGCCTCGTCACGCAGTACACGGACCGCAATGCGGGCAGGTTCCCGGCCTACCACCGGCTCGATGTGGGGCTCACGCTCCGGAGCAAAAAAGGCGTGGCGCGGAGCGGTTCGGCTGCTTGGCAAGCCTTCCGGGGCGGGGAATGGACCTTCTCCGTCTACAACGCCTATGGCCGCGAGAATACCTATCTGATCAACTTCGAGTCCGAGTTCACGGAAGACGGCAACCTGCAAAACCAAGCCGTCTCATTTGCCCTGTTCAAGGCCATTCCATCCATTTCCTATGATTTCAAATTCTGACAACCGTTGGGCATGGGCCGGCGCACTGGCCTGCGTGCTCGGGCTGATGGGGTGCGAGCGCGTCATCGACCTCGACTTGGGGGAAAACCCGCGGCTGCCCGTTTTTTCCTTTCGAATGGACGCAGCCACGGGGGCCGTGGTGGGAACCGTTTCCACCTCGGTGGATTTCTTTTCCCCCGGGATTCCTCCCGCGGAGGTGGGTGTGACAGGTTGGGTAACTGATTCAGCCGGAGGGGAATGGCCGGTCGCGGAGCTGGTCGCCGGTTCTGGGGTTTATTCCGTGGAGACCGGCCGGGCTTGGGTACCCGGTGAGCGGTGCGCGATTGCGCTGGAGTGGGAAGGCCAAACCTACGAAACCCAGGTCCTCGTCCCCGAAGCCGCCGCCATCGACTCGCTGGAACTGCGCCGCTTCGAAGGTTTCTTCGGCATCGAGCCTGACGCGGATACGTCTTGGCAGATTTTCGTTCACCTGCCTGCCTACCCGGCGGTCCGCAACATCTTGCTGGAGTACTGGGTGGACGGGATCTACCAAACCGAGGTCACCCAGGTGTTCAAAACCACCCTGGATGCCCCCACCGAGGTGCCGTTGGGATGGAACCAGCGCTTGTTCAGCCCGGGAGAGGAGGTGCAGGTTTGGCTTTGGTCCATTTCGGATCCGTCCTTCGGGTACTGGCAAGCGGTGGGGGATCTCAGCGGATTTGGAGGGCCGGGGGGCGTTCCAGGCAATCCGACCAACCACTGGAGCTTGCCCGCCCTGGGCCACTTCACGGTGGCGCCGCTGGCACAAACCTCGGTGGTGGTTCCGCAATGAGCCTGGTTCCGGAGTGAAGCGGGTTCCCGAGCGCGTACTTTTGTCATGAAATTGTCATCCCGATTCGAAGCATGCATCCTCATTTGAAGTTGGCGGTACGTTTTGTTGCCGGTTTGCTCATCTTGGCAGCAGGGCTTGGGGTCACCCGGAAGTTGATCGGCATGAAGGAGGATGCCCCGATGCAGCCCCGCAAGGTGGCAGCACGTCCCGGGAAGGTAGTCCCCGCGAATCCCGGCTCGGTGGTTCCCCGCATTCCCCTGGAGGGCCGCGTAGACGCCTGGGAGCGGATGGACGTCTTGGCCGAAGTCTCGGGGGTGTTGAGGCCGGGTGGGAAGGAGTTCCGCGAGGGGGTTCGGTTCCAAGCGGGCGAGGTCATGCTTCGGTTGGACGACAGCGAATGGCGGGCAGGGGTAGAGGGGGAACGGGGCAAATTCTTGCAGTTGCTGGGCGGCGCCTTGGCGGACATCCGAACGGATTTCCCGGACCGGTGGGCGGTGTGGGAGGCCTTTGTCGCCGGGGTCGATGTTCGTCGTTCGTTGCCCGAATTGCCAGAACCGGCGAGCCAGCGGGAGCGGTTGTTCCTGGCAAACCGGGGCATTGTCAGTTCCTACCACGCCATTCGATCGGCCGAGGCCCGCGGAGAGAAGTATCGGGTGGTGGCTCCCTTCACGGGGGTCGTGGGGAC
>Ga0172372_10008930_pt1 | contig 13114 bp, 8 predicted proteins | sample LakKiv5m_2_FD_114544 | JGI IMG/M metagenome (GOLD analysis project Ga0172372, IMG submission 114544) | Freshwater microbial communities from Kabuno Bay, South-Kivu, Congo - kab_092012_9.5m | ecosystem: Environmental > Aquatic > Freshwater > Lake | place: Democratic Republic of the Congo...
CGGAACTCTCTTACCCGTGAGCGATCTTCTCCCCTCCCGCACCCGTGTTCTCATCATCGGCGGCGGCGTCGCCGGAACCTCCGTGGCCTGGCACCTCACGCAACTCGGGTGGCGCGATGTCCTGCTCGTCGAACAGAACCGCCTCGCCGGCGGAACCAGCTGGCACGCCGCCGGCATGGTCGGACGCCTCCGCGTGTCCAGCAGCATGATGCGGATCAACCAGGACTCTGCCGATCTCTATGCACGCCTCCACCAACTCACCGGCCACGACATCGGATGGCGTCAGGTCGGCAGCCTGCTCCTCGCCCGAAACCAGGATCGCGTCGTCCAGTTCCGCCGCACCACCGGCGTCGCCTCTTACCTCGGGGTCGAATGCCACGAGATCACCCCGGCGGAGGCCCAGCAGAAGTTTCCCTGCATCCGCGTCGACGACCTCGCAGGAGCCTTCTGGATCCCGCACGACGGACGCGTGCTGCCTGGCGAGGTTCCCATCGCCCTCGCCAAGGGTGCCGCCGCCTCCGGAGCCATCATCCGCGAAGGCGTCCGCGTCACCGGCCTGATCCACAAGGGCGGCCGGGTCCTCGGCGCTCACACCAATCAGGGGGACATCCTGGCCGAGTTTGTCGTGCTCACCGGCGGGATGTGGACCCGCCAGCTCGCTCTCTCCGCCGGGGTCAACATTCCGCTCCACCCGGTCGAACATCATTATGTCGTCAGCAACCCGCTGCCCGGTGCGGACGGCAACTGCCCCTGCACCCGAGACATGGACGGTTCCACCTACTTCCGCGGTGAGGACCTGCCCACGGGCGGGGGTGGCGTCCTCCTTGGGGCCTTCCAGCGCACCACCAAGATCTGGGACGTTCCGCGCGTTCCCGACGACTTCTCCTTCGCCCTGCTCGAGGAGGACTGGCCCAAGTTCGCGCAACCGCTCGCCGAAGGACTGCTTCGGATTCCCGGCCTGAAGGAGGTGGGCTTCTCGAAATTCGTGAATGGCCCCGAAAGCTTCACGCCCGACAACAACTTCCTCCTCGGCGAGACCGCTGAATTGCGCGGGCTCTTCGTCGCGGCCGGTTTCAACTCCGCCGGTATCGCCTGCGCCGGGGGTGCCGGCAAGGCCCTCGCCGAATGGATCCTGGGCGGAGCGATGCCCTACGATCTCTCCGGCGTTGATATCCGCCGCTTCGGGCCGTGGGCCAACAACCGCGGCTTCCTCCGCGACCGCGTCACGGAATCCCTGGGCCTCCACTACGAGATGGCCTGGCCGAACCGGGAACCGTTCACCGCCCGCGGCGTCCGGCTCAGCCCACTCCACGACCGCCTCGCCGCCCACGGGGCCAGCTTCGGGACGAAGGGCGGATGGGAACGCCCCAACTGGTTCGCCCGCACCGCACCGGACTGCGCGCAAACCCCGGAGGTGCACTACAGCTTCGGGCGCCAGAACTGGTTCCCGAACCACGCCTTCGAACACACCGCCTGCCGTGAACGCGTCGCGCTCTTCGACCAGACCGGATTCGGCAAGCTTCTCGTTCGCGGGACCGATGCCGCCGCGCGGCTCCAGTTCCTCTGCGCCAACAATGTCGATGTGGAACCCGGACGTGTCGTCTACACCCCGCTCCTCAACGAGCGCGGCGGATACGAAAGCGACCTGACCGTCGTGCGCGTCGCCGAGGAGGAGTTCCACCTCATCACCGGCTCCGCCCAGGCCACCCGTGACCTCGCCTGGCTCCGGCAACACCTCGCCGGCCACCGGGCGGAAGCCGCCGACATCACCGCGTCGTGGTCCGTCATCGGCGTCATGGGTCCCCTTTCACGTCAACTGCTGGCCTGCGTGACCGACGCCGACCTTGGCAACCCCAACTTCCCCTTCGGCACCTCCCGACGGATCAGCGTCGGCATGGCCACGGTCCGCGCCGTCCGCCTGACCTATGTGGGTGAACTCGGCTGGGAACTCCACGTGCCCACGGAGCAGGCTGTCCACGTCTACGAACTCCTCAAGACGGCCGGCGCGCGCCTGGGCGTCGCCGACGCGGGGCATTACGCCATCAATTCCCTACGCATCGAGAAGGCCTACCGCGCCTTCGGAGCCGAACTCTCCCCCGACGAAACGCCGTTCGAAGCCGGCCTCGGGTTCGTCATCGACTGGTCCAAGGACTTCCTTGGCAAGGATGCCCTCACCGCCCTCGAGGATCGCCCCCTGCGCAAGCTTCTCACCCAGTTCGTCCTCAAGGATCCCGGTCCTCCCGTGTGGGGCGGCGAAGTCATCTTCCGCAACGGCGTCGGCGTCGGCTACACCACCAGCGGCAGCTACGGTCACACGCTCGGCGGCGGTGTGGCGCTCGGATACGTCAAGAACGTCGGCGCCCACGTCACGCCGGAATGGATCCTCGAAGGAAACTACGAGCTTCTCGTCGACGGCCGGCGCATCCCGGCCACGCCACATCTCCGCACGCCCTACGATCCGAAGCGTTCCCGGATCCTCGCCGCCTGATCCACCCTGCTTCCCCCTTGCCACCCACCCGGATCCTGCATGCCCCACATCCACGAGAAGATCGACTTCACCGTCGCGGTGTTCGTTGTCCACGAGGCGCGCGTCCTCCTCGTCCTCCACCGGAAGCTCGGCAAATGGCTTCCCGTCGGAGGCCACATCGAACTCGACGAAGACCCCGAGCAGGCCGCCCACCGCGAAGTCCGAGAGGAGAGCGGTCTCGACGTCGAACTCATCGGCGAACGCCCTCCGACCACCGAACCCGGCACCCGAGCCCTGATCGCCCCGCGCTTCCTCGACATCCACCGCATCCACGACTCCCACGAGCACATCGGGATGATCTACTTCGCACGCCCTGCTGGCGGCACCGTCCGGCTGGCCGAGGCCGAGCATCACGCCATCCGCTGGTGCACCGACGCGGAACTCGAGCATCTCGTCCCCCGCCCCACCGACGCCATCCTCTGGTACTGCCGCACCGCGCTCCGCGAGGTGCGGTGAGGACAAGGGAATCTGGAACATCGACACCGGCGTCGGGGCCGCACCAAGCCTCTCCCCCATGGCACCGCAACTGCTCCAAACGTCATCATGCTTCCCGGTTCCCAAAGCGCCATTCGTCCACGCCACCGAAGGCATACCCGATCCCGCCTGGCCCAGGCCTTCACGCTTCCGGAGCTGGCCATCGTCCTGGTGGTGATTGTCGTCCTGGCCCTCCTTGCCATTCCAGCCATCCAGGCGCGGGCGCGGGCCCGAGCCAAAGTCAACCGCATCAAGTGCGTCAACAACCTCAAGAACGTCGGTCTCGCCCTGCGCATCTTCTCCACCGACAACAACGGCGCCTGGCCCTGGCAGGTCAGCACCAACGACGGCGGCTCCAAGGAATTTCTCCAGAATCCCTCCCTCGCCTGGCCTCACTTCCAGGCGCTCTCGAACGAACTGTCCACCCCCCGGATCGCCCGTTGCCCAAACGACCTCACCGGCATCCAGCCGGCCACCTTCCGCAACGCCACCAACAATTCCGCCTTCAGCTACTTCCTCGGCCTCGATGCCAGCGAGGAGTTTCCCGAGACGATCCTTGGCGGAGACTCAAACCTCGAACTCGACGGACAACGACTGCGGTCGACTCTCGTCACGCTCCGGACCAACGCCAACCTCCGGTTCGACAACACCCGCGTGAACACAGGGCAGAATGATCCATGGCACGCCACCCCTGACACCGGCAACATCCTGTTCGGCGACGGCAGCGTCCAACAGGTGACCAGCGCCCGCCTCCGCCTGGCCCTCATACTCCCCTGCGACCCCACCAATTCCATCCACCGATGGCTGATTCCCTGAGCTGCCCCGCGTCTTGACTCCACGCCCGTCGCAGGCCTACCCATAACCATGACTCTGACGGCAGTCTTGATTCCTGCGGAAGAAGGCGGCTTTGTCGCCTTCAATCCGGAAACAGGCACCACAACCCAGGGCGAATCGGTCGCCGAAGCCGTCAGCAATTTGAAGGAAGCAACGGAGTTGTACCTTGAGGAGTTTCCGCTCTCCCATCGCGCACATTCCCTCCTGACCACCTTCGAGGTCGCATCGCGTGGCTAGACTTCCGCATGTGTCCGGCGCAGAGGCAGTCCGTGCCTTGCAGCGCCTGGGTTTCGAGCTCATCAGGCAGCGTGGAAGCCACATCATCCTGAGGCGCGGGTCCTCTGGATGCGTCGTTCCCAATCACCGGGAGATAAAGACGGGGACATTGCTTGGCATCCTCCGCCAGGCCGGAGTATCGGCCGATGAATTCATCGCAGCCCTCTGAACCTCCGACGGAGGACTGTGTGCGCGAGATCGCTGATGGTTTTCGTTGGCGAACTCCTCAGGCCCCGCTCATCCCATGACTCCCCGATCCACACGCCGACCGCGACTCCCCGGTGCTTTCACACGCCTGGAGCTGGCCATCGTCCTGGTGGTGATCGTCGTCCTGGCCCTCCTCGCCATTCCAGCCATGGCGCGGCTGCAACCCAAAGCCAGTCGCACCAAGTGCATCAACCAGCTCAAGGTGGTCGGCATGGGCTTGCGCATCTTCTCCACCGACAACAGCGGCGCATGGCCGTGGCAGGTCAGCACCAACAACGGCGGCTCCAGCGAATTCCTACAGAATCCGTCCCTCGTGTGGCCCCACTTCCTGGCACTCTCAAACGAGCTGTCCACCCCTCAGGTCATCCGTTGCCCAAACGACGCGACCGGCATCCAGCCGGTTACATGGCGCGACGCCACCAACAATTCCGCCTTCAGCTACTTCCTAGGCCTCGATGCCAGTGAGGCGAATCCCAACACAATCCTCGGAGGCGACTCGAACCTCGAACTCAACGGGCAACGACTACGCGCCACGCTCGTCACCCTCCGGACCAACGCCAACGTCCGCTTCCACAATTCCCGCCACGAAAACCCTCCTTCCGGAGCCGGCAACATCCTGCTCGGTGACGGCAGCGTCCAGCAGGTGACCAGCGCCCGCCTCCGCGAAACCATCTTCGTTCCCGGCTACCCGAACTCCTCCGGTCGACGTTTGCTGATCCCCTAAGCCGCCAAGCCCCAACACCGCACCGACGTTCCCAGGCAGAGAGTGGCAGAGATGGGCCTTTTACAACGACGGTAGCGAAGGCAGCGAAGGAGGTAGGCCTTCTCGGGCGTCGCTCTTGTTGCTTTCGTTGTTGTGAGGAGCTCTGTGCCCTCGTTGGTGAAAACCTGCAATCAGCCTGAAAGCGGTCGTTGAGTTATCCATCGATCTCAGGGACCTCACCGCAGCGAAACACTGGTGTTGGCACCCGGCTGTCGACCTTCGAGTTCAAGTGGAACCCGGCAGCGAAGGTGCGACTGCCGAAGCTGTTCCTCGAAACCTACCCCCACGCCGAGTCCGGAGTGATCACCCCGGAGAACGCTCGGGAGTGGCATCATGGAATGATGCACCACACGACCAACGCCCGTCTCCGCGAATCTGCGGCTTCAACCGCCGTTCTGAGGCTGAAACCTTCAGCCTTCCCTCCCCGGCTTGAAACTTGGATCTCCCACCTTGAGACTCCCGCCCATGCCACGACCGGACCTCACCCCCGAGCCCTCCTCGCGCACGCTCCGCGTCTTCGCCTTTGATCCGAGCCTCGCCACGGAGATCGACAATGCGGGGATCGCCGAGATCGCCGTGTCGATTCCGTGGGAACCCAACCTCCAACCCGGCCCGGTCGGTGAGTACATCGAGGTCGTCGACGTCGACCCCGCCAGCAACCTGTTCTATCCGCCCGTCGACCTGAACGACCCGCGTATCCTCGCCCAGGACGGCCTGCCGCCGTCGGAATCAAACCCCCAGTTCCACCAGCAGATGGTCTACGCCGTGGCGATGGCCACGATCGCGCACTTCGAGCAGGCGCTCGGCCGCGTCGTCCTGTGGTCCTCCCACCGTCCCAATCGCCGGGTCCGGCAATTCGTCCGGCGCCTCCGCATCTATCCCCACGCCCTTCGTGACCGGAACGCCTTCTACAGCCCGGACAAGAAGGCCCTGCTCTTCGGCTATTTCCCAACCACCACTCGCGACGCCCACAACACGCCCGGAACGCTCGTGTTCACCGCGCTGTCCCACGACATCGTGGCGCACGAGACCACACACGCACTCCTCGACGGCGTCCACCCACGGTTCAACGAACCCGTGAACCACGACGTGCTCGCCTTCCACGAGGCCTTCTCCGACATCGTCGCGATGTTCCAGCACTTCGCCTATCCGGGCGTCCTCCGCGACCAGATCCGGCGCACGCGCGGGGATCTCGCCGGCGAGAGCCTTCTCGGCCAACTCGCCCAACAGTTCGGACGGGCCAGCGGCCGCGGTGGCGCCTTGCGGGATGCCCTCGGCGAAGTCGACGCAACCACCGGCCAATGGCGGACTCGCAAGCCCGATGTCCGCGCCCTCGACGCCACCCATGAGCCCCACGACCGCGGTGCGATCCTCGTTGCCGCCGTCTTTGGCGCGTTCCTCAAGGCGTACCGCCACAAGACCGCCGACCTCTACCGCATCGCCTCCGATGGCACCGGCGTGCTCCGTGCCGGCGCGATCCATCCCGACCTCACGAACCGACTCGCCACCGAAGCCGAGCGTTGCGCCAAGGCCATCCTCCAGATGTGCATCCGCGCGATCGACTATTGCCCGCCGGTGGGCATCACCTTCGGAGAGTACCTTCGCGCGATGCTGACCGCCGATGTGGCGCTGTTCCCCGAGGACAGTTCCCGCTTCCGACTCGCCATGCTCGAGAGCTTCCGCCAATGGGGCATTCATCCCGAGGGCCTGCGCGTCTACTCGGAGGAGTCCCTGCTCTGGCCGACGCTGGCCCAGGTGTTGCGAGAATCCACCGAGGTCCCCGCGGAATGCGATGCAGCCGCCGTGCTGCGTTCGCTCTTCGACGCGACCGAGGTCGCAAGAAAGTCACCCGACCACGATCCACTGAACCCTCGACCGCCAGCGCTCCGGAACTTCCAACCCTGGAACCTCGAAGGCGACCGCTACCAGACGTGGAAGGGTGCCGAGTCCAACGCCCGCATCCTGTGGAGCTGGCTCGTCGAAGGTCCCGGAAAGCAGCTCGCCCCGGCACTTGGCCTGGTCGTGGATTCCTGGAAGGCGCCCGCCACCCTCTTCCAGTCGGAGACCTACCCGGGCACGCTCGCCATCGAGGTCCACTCCGTCCGCACCGCGCAACGGCGCACCGCCCGTGGCAGCACGGTCACCGACCTCGTTGTCGAGATCACCCAGCGCCGCCGCGGATTCTTCGACCCCGAGGTCCAGAAGCGCCTCGACAGCCTCACACCCGGATCGCCGATGCCGCCAAAGTGCGACTTCATCCACCGCGCCGGTTGCACGCTCATCATCGATGCCGAGTCCCGTTGCCCGACCAAGGTCCGCGTGATCCGCACCCCCGGCGACATCACGGACAACGCACGCCTCGAAGCCGTCCGGAGTTTCCTGTGCGACGGCGGTCTGGAACCGGCCAATGCCTTTGAAGCGCCCCAGCGCCAACTCGACCGCCGCGAACCCTTCGCCCTCATCCATCGCCACGGCGACCACTGATGCCATGCCTGCCAAGAAGACCCCCCCGCGCCCAAGCCCGCCGTCTCCCCCACGGATGGCCGGCTCCTCCCGCCCCGCAACGGCGCCGTCATCCGCATGTACCGGATCGGTCACGGTGACTGCTTCCTCATCGCCTTCGACGGCAAGACCGCCGGGAAGCCCGTCTACGTGCTGATCGACTGCGGCTACAAACCCGGTTCCCCCGGAAAGATCGAACGTAGCCCTGCGCTCGGTGCCAAGGACGTCGCCGCCGACATCTTCAAGGCCACCGGCGGCACCGTCGACGTCGCCGTCGTGACCCACGAACACCAGGATCACGTCAACGGCTTCACCAAGACCCACTTCTCGAAACTCAAGATCCGGCAGACGTGGTTCGCGTGGACCGAGGATCCCGACAACCCGGTCGCCAACGCGCTCCGCAAGAAGTTCAAGGACCAACTCCTCCGGCTGCTCGGGGCGCGCAATCGGCTCGCCGCCGACGGCAACCCCGCCGAAGTCCGGTGGATGGATCAGTTCCTCGCCTTCGAACTCGGCGGCGAGTCCGAGGATTTCGATCCCGCCGCGGCCGCCCGCATCCTGGCCGCCGATGCCGACGTCAGCGGATCGGCGAACAAGAACTCGATGAAGCTCCTGCGCGACCTCGCCTCCGACGGACCGCGCTACCTCAAGCCCCACGGGACACCCATCGCGCTGCCCGGCGCCCGCAGCGCCCGCGCGTTCGTCCTGGGCCCGCCCAGCGAGGAAAAGAAGATCCTCGACGTCGATCCCGTCGGCATCGAGGAGTTCCACGCATTCGGCGCATCCCACGCCCTGTCCACCGATGCGGGAGACTCGATCGTTGCCCGTTCCCCCTTTCATCCAGCGCTGGGCGTCCCGCTCGATTCCGCCGCCACCGACCCGGATCTGGGGAACTTCTTCCGGGATCGCTACGGCGTCCCGTCGACACCGGGAACACTGCCTGCGGTTCCGAAGAACCTGTCCGAGATCGTGGCCAACGATGCCTCCCGCCGCATCGATGGCGAATGGCTCCAATCGGCGCTGCAGATCGCCATCGAACGGAACAACGCCACCAACAACACGAGCCTCGTGCTCGCGTTCGAGCTGGGAAAGGGCGGCAAGGTCCTGCTCTTCGCCGCCGACGCCCAACGCGGCAACTGGATCTCCTGGAAGGACGGCACCTGGAAGGATGGCGACCAGACCATCACCGCCAAGGATCTCCTCGGCCGCACCGTCGTCTACAAGGTCGGACACCACGGCAGCCACAACGCCACGTTGAACGGCAAGGTCACCGACCCGCACCCCAACCTCGCCTGGATGGGCCAGGGAAACCATGCCCGCGAGTTCACCGCCCTCATCACCGCCGTCCGGGCGTGGGCCCTTGAGCAAGACGGCTGGAACCACCCGCTGCCCGCCATCAAGGACGCCCTGGTGAAGAAATGCTCCGGCCGCGTCCTCCAGACCGACACCCGCCTCGAAGACACCCCGGCCATCCGAACCGATCCCGCCTTCGCCAAACGCACCCGCGGCACCCCCCTCTACTTCGACCTGCGGATCGACGCCTGACGTAGCCCCTTCCCCTGTTGTCACCCGCAGGCAGACACAACTCTCCGGTCGATCCACATCGGAGCGTCCCATGGGATGAACCCAAAAAGGTGGAGGCCAACGACCATATCCATGGGATTGACCCATTGCCCCCACGGAGATGGCAACATCCGCCCCGTTCCCGCCGAACGCCAACGGCGTTTTGCCCACTAGCCCAGGGTTGGCCGAGGAACGAGGACAACCCTGGGTCCACCACCAAAACCAACCCAACCGCGACGCGGTTGTGGCCCCTCATGCTGGCCCCGGGCACCCATCAAGCCCAAGCCCCATCATCCGTCACCTCAGCAGCATGAAACTCGACAGCGGGAGAGCCACGATGTCGGGATCCTGCAACTCAGCTTCGAAATCCCGGGTCAGCAGGATTCCAAACGGCGCATTGTTGACCGTGCGCCCGAGGAACGATCGAAGGCCCTGCGTGTGTTCTCCCGACCGGATTTCACCTCGGTACTTGACCTCGATTGGGATCCGGGTTGCTCCGATCGTCAGGACAAAATCCACCTCAGGTTCGCCCGGTCGATCCGGTTGGTGGGCGATGTCGAGGCCATGGATCGAACCCAGCACCGAGCCGACCACACTCTCCGCGATGTGGCCGGCGATCGAGGTCAGGTTCGAATGGAGCCGGAGCTGAGCAGGCGCCAGTGGGATCTGTTCCTGCAACCAACTCGCACGGAGACCGTGATCAATCAGGCAGATCTTCGGGCGACCACGCCGGCGCTTCAGGCGGATCTCCAGTGGGGGGATGGCGCGTAGGAGAAGGGCATCGGCAAGGAACTGGAGGTAACTGGTCACACGTTGGGCTCCGACGTTGGCCCCCAGCGACTGTCGGACCTCCTTCACGAGGAACTCAACGGTCGGTGTCTGCCCGGCGTACCGACACGCGAGGCGGAACAGTTCCTCCAACAGATTGGGGTCCCGCTTGCGCCCGCGCTCCCCAACCCGGAGGTCATGCTGGATCACCCGCTTGATGACCGTCTCGTTCAACTGGTCGGCGAGCAGGCTCCACTCGACCTCGGCGCGTTCATGGACCAGCGGGTACCCACCCCGCTCCGAAAAGGACGCGAAGGCTGCATCCCTGAATGGAGCATGCTGCTCCCCGTGCGATCGCAAATCCCGCCAGAAGGCCATTTGCGTGAGTGGTCCAAGCCCATTGTCAGCCAGAAAGGGCTTCGGCCCGGACATCCCGCGGAAGATCCCGATCTCCGTCAAAGAAAGGACTCCGCTCTCCAGCGTGGAAATCCGGCCGGCAAGACTGTCCCTCCCCTGCTCGATCCGCAGCGCGGAGCTTCCGGTGACGAACGCCTTCACGGAAGAGCTGTCCACCAGGAACTTCAACTGGGGTGCCCAGGCTTCGAGGTTCTGGACCTCATCCAGGAACAGGAATGCCGGCCTTCCGGCATGGGCCGCCTGGTTCAGGGACGCTCCGAGGACATTGGTCTCAAACCAATCCACGATCCGGAGAATCGGCTCCTGAAGCCGGCTGAGGCTCAGTTCATCGAACTGCACGTGCAGGATCCGCCGCGGATCGACACCCTCGGACAAAAGGTCGCTGATCAACTGCATCTGGGCGACGGTCTTGCCGATGCGTCTCGGTCCGCGAACCACGACCACGGGTGCCAAGCCAGCCTCCATCCGTCTTCGTATCTGGCCCACGAGATGACGCCGGGTCTTGGGGAGCACCTGCATGGGCTTCCCCTCCCACCAGGGATTGAGCCTGCGGAGCGCAGCCACATTCGAGTCCCCCAGACTGGCTTGGGGGAAGAGCAAGGAGTCGCCTTCGGTCATCACTCCTTTGATTCTCCCGTCGAAGCCACGATGCCAGCCAAATCCGCCTCGTCCCACGGCGGATTCATCTAAAGTGGGAAAGTGGTTCCTGCGGATGGGGACGAACCGCCGACCTCCGCCGAGATCCAGGGCACCCTGACCTCGATGTGAACACCCTGACAGACCTGGGGCTTGGTCTACAGGCCAGCCCCGGGCCATCTGGCCAGCCGGGCGGATCAGGTCCGCCGGGATCCGCGACGTGTGAAGCGGATACTTCATCCCCTCCGGGGTTGCTTTCCTTGACCACTGGAACCCGGGGTGCGCTTCGCGACCCCGTGTTGGCTACCCGCTGGCATCCCTCCGGGATAAAGGAATACAACAAATCTGTCTTGAAACAGGAGTGTCTTGGAGGTCCAGCCAGCTGCTCTGCAGCGTCGAGACCATCGACCTCAAGCAACGGTGGTAGCAGTACCATGCTGAAAACCCGAACCCTCCTTCGCACCTACTGCCTCGCAGGACTCGCAGCCGCCGTTGGTTCGGTTGCCGCCCAGCTGGGCTTTGGCTGGGTGAGCATCGAGGTCTTCAGGCCAGAGCATCCGGAGGTGGCGGCGTGGCGCATCTGGACACTGCCCCCTTTGGAAAGGATTCGGGGCGGCGATGTCCTCATCGCCTTGGGAATGGCTTTGGACCGGCGACGAGGACGTCGCTACCCCGTTGCATGTGGGGCAGTGTCAAGATGCGCCCGTGGCGGCGGGGCATCTGTGGAATGACCTGTTCGAGAGACTGCGCCAGTGACTACTCACCTAACCCATGCTGGCGGGCAAAGGACTCGGCTACCTTCCGATCCAAGCTCTCGTTCTTCCGCATCCCGTCATGGATCATTTGCAGGGCCTTGGTCCGGTCGGGGCCGGGAGGGAGCGTCTCGAGCCATTGCATGGCCGCCCCTGGATTCTTGGATTGAAACGCTGGCGGCGCTTGAGCGAGGCACTGGAAGACGAGTTGGAGGTCCTTCTTCTCATAGCTACAGAAGTAGATCAGATGCTGAAACGGGTCCTGAACATATCCCTCCGGCATCCCCTTTTCATCGAGACCAAAGAGCTCGGGGGAATCGCCCATCATCCTTGCCATCTCCAACGGGTATTTCGAGATGAAGACCGTCCTGACGTAGAAATGGATATCCCGGGTGATGGGCAGGTTGAGGTCGGGATTGCGGAAGCATTCGGCCATGAACTGTTGGATCGCTGCCGGATCCAGTCCTTCCAGACGGATCTTCATTTCCGCCTTCAGTCTCTTGAATTCTTCATCGGCTTCGCCGTTCGGGTTTCCACCAAACTCGCGAAACAGGGCGAAGTAATCCCTCGCGAGGGCAGTGACCTCTGCCTTCGTGAGGCGATCTCCGTCGCGCCGATCCAGGCGGGCGATGGGGATTGGACGGCCGCCTGCCGTTCGGCCTCCATCGGTGGCCATGGCCGCGGCTTCCGCCAGGAGTCTGGCATTGGCCTCCTTCTTCCTGGAAAGCTGCTGGTACTCCCGCCACCCCAGAAGCACAGCGACAAGAAGAATGAGGGCGCAGGTGACGAGGGACCCCTTCATAAATCAATTGAGCCGCTTCAGCAGTTCTTCGCGGAGCGCTGTATCCGAGATCATCATGGCCAGCACCCTCGCCCTCTCTCTCGGATATGGGACATTGCCGTTCGCGCTGCCCTCGATCAGTGGAATCAACAATTCGTCGCCTGCCCCCGAAGCGTGGTATTCCATGGCGATCTTCTCGACGAACTCCTGAGCTCCCGTGGTTCCGGTCTTTTCAAGGTACGTTTGAAGCGCAAATCCCGTTGCTCGAACCGCGGAGGAAGGAACGATGGCCTGAATCCATCGGCGATGGTCGTCGAACTTCTCACGGGACGGCGTGTTACCCCTGTCCCGCATGGCGCGATACTCCGCGAAATCCCTGAATTCGTGCGCCATCAGGGAGGATCGCTCCTCAGGGCTGATGCCGAGGCTGTCGAGGTTCTTCTGGACACTTTGGGGTGGTGTGTCGCTGGAAAGGCTGAAGTTCTTCTCCGTCACACTGTTTTTCCTCAGAATGGCCATGTACTCCTCCATCGGCATCGTTTCGCGAAGCAGATCCACGAATGCTTGGGCATTTCCCTTGGGAACGTCCCACATGTAGGTACCCAAACCACCGC
>Ga0172372_10008932_pt1 | contig 13112 bp, 11 predicted proteins | sample LakKiv5m_2_FD_114544 | JGI IMG/M metagenome (GOLD analysis project Ga0172372, IMG submission 114544) | Freshwater microbial communities from Kabuno Bay, South-Kivu, Congo - kab_092012_9.5m | ecosystem: Environmental > Aquatic > Freshwater > Lake | place: Democratic Republic of the Congo...
CTCGCTCTTATATGCAATAACCAATTTTTTATATCACTTGCATATAATCTATCTTTTAATCCATTTTTTTGAAAAGTATGTTTTCTATACTGACAAGTCATGCAAATTCCGCAAGGCAAAATAAATAAAAATTAATCTTAATTTAGAATTCTTTAAAGCTTTTAAAGCTAACAATAAAAAACCCAACAAAAAAACCAATCGACCAACCACAACTTTGAGCCAACCAAAACTATCTTTGAAAAAGAGCCTTTCAAAAAACTGAGGAATAAAAGTCAGAACAAATTGGGGCTTTGAAACCCGGTCATAGTATCGACTATGCTCGCCGGTAAAAAACTCCAGAATTTCTCTAGTACTATGCCAATTTGATTTTAATTCAGCCAAAACGTAGGGTAGAAGTGTTGACAACGAAATACCAATTACCAGTAGCCAATGTCTGATGGCATTTGGCTTTCTGATAGTCAGAAATAGCATCAATAAAACAAAAGGCGCTAACACCACAGCTTGATAGTGAAGGTGTATGGCCAAAGCTACAGGTAAAACACCGCCCAAAAGTTGGTAAAATTTTCCTTTATCAAGATAATTCAAAAACATCAGCAAGCTTAAAGTCGATAAAAATGGAATCATATTAGGATTCCAAGCAAAGGTAGAAAAAATTGTCACCAGTGGTGAAATAGCAAACAGCAAAGCCACTGGATAGGCAATTGGTTTTTTAACAAATTTCAGCAAAATAAAAAGAAACAAAAGTGGGGTGAAACTTTCCACAGCTGTTGTGAAAAAATGCATGGTTAAAGGGTGGTTATTGGTGAAAAAAGAAAGGAAGTAGTGCAACTGATAATAAAAAGGAGCCAAATAAAAGTCGCCAACGCTCGCTTTTGGACCATAACCAACCAGCACTACACCCTCATTTCTCATTTGTTGCATTAAGACCACGTCTCGAGCTTGATCTTGAGTAAAATTAACTACCTGTGTAGCGTAAAAAAATCTAAAAACTAAAACAACAATAAAAAAATTAAGTATTGGTATTTGTTAAGTAATTTCACCATGTGCCGAAAAATTGATGCTCTTCCCAGTAACTAGTCTGATTAAAAGCCAAAACCGTATAGATTGAGGCAATTAAAACTAAAGCAAGCAATAAATATGATAACCACTGCCATTTTTTAAAAGGCAAAAATCTCAACTGACTTAAAAAGAAAGGCCAAAAACCTAAGCTGGCCACGAATCTAATCGCCAAGCTAGATAAATCACTGTACCAACCGCCATGAATAGCCATCGTTCTAAAAACCGGAAGCAACATTAGCCAGAGAAATGACAAGAGTAGCCAATTGGCTTGATTAAAAATATCAGCAATCACAGTAACAATTGAAAGTGTAAAAAGTGGATATAAAACATAGTCATACCAACCGTGGAAAGTTTGTTCACCGCTAGTCAGTAAAATAAAAAATAAATTGACAATTAAAAGTAAATTTAGTGCCAAATATTTGGTTTCTTTTTTCAGTAAAACTAAAGCAGAAGCAAATAAGCCAGCGAAAATCCAGCCATCAAAGAAAAACTTTTCCACCAAACTCGCATGTAAAAAGAAGCGGTTTTGTAATGTTGACCAACCCAAATCTCTACCAGCCTGACTGCCCAAAATATTTAAAAATAATGGAAAATTATAATAAGCTCCAAACAAAGCAAAAGCCAAAACACCAAACAAACCACTAAGCAAACCAGCGCGCCAAACTTTGCCATCTTTGACAGACAAGCCAAAAAGAAAAATTGCCGCAGGAACAACCAAACCAGATACCTTAGTCAAAACTGCCAAACAACCAACAACTATTAAAGATAAAAATTGGAAACGCCATTTATTTTTTGATAACAACCACAAAGACAAAAGTGTCCAGGTAATCATCAAATTTTCAGCAACAACCAGTCGACTTGTCAAAACAAAACTTGGTGCCACAGCATAAATTAATCCAGACAACAAAACCCACTTTTTATTTGAAAAAAAACTTTTTGCCGCTAACATTAAAAGCGCAACATTAATGGTTCCCAGCAGAACCATCGGCAAACGAGTTACCTTAAGACTAGGGAAATTTTGCCAATCACCTTTAATAGTGTGAGCCAAACCCGGCAACAAGGAAAAAAGTGGAGGATGATCTAGAACTGGAGAAACCAAAGGCGCGCCTTCGCTTCTCTTTTGAAAAATGTAATCAGGATCGTATGCACCAAAATATGACCAACTAACTGGCTTGCCTGTTTGAATTAAAGAAGAACCTAGAAAAGCCCAAGCACTTTCATCTTGTGTTTCACCACCGACCGGAAAGTCCCAGTAACGATTAACTCTCAAAAAGAAAGCTAAAACAACAATTAATAAACCCAAAAATATTTCTTTAGTAAACAATTTTGACCATGTTTTCACAAATTTAGTATATCTCACATTTCCCAATCTGTCCGAGTGGTATATGATTAATTAGTCATGAGAGCAAACTTTTTTTTGAAGTTTTTTTTGGCTATTCTAATTGCTGGGTCTTTTTTGCGTTTGAATAAACTGGGACAAATACCAGTTTCTCTTTATTGGGATGAAACAGCCATTCTTATCGACGCCAAAAGCATTGCTGCTACTGGCATGGATATGCACTCACGACCTTGGTATCAACTTATTTATCCATCATATGGCGATTACAAACTACCAGTTTATATTTGGTCGTCTGGACTACTCAGCAAGATTTTTGATGCCAACAACTGGTCGATTAGATTGACCAGTGCTTTAGCTGGAATTGGCACAATTATTGTTGCTGGGTGGATTGCGAGATTACTGTTCAAGGATTCGGCTACTACAAAAATACATACCCTTCAACTTTGCGTGATGGCTGTGGTGGCCTTTTCACCTTGGAGCATCATGTTTTCCCGAACAGCCTTTGAAGGTCATCTTGCTCAATTTTTATTAGCCACCAGCGTTTTACTTTTATTATTGGCTCAGCAGCATCTTACTGCCGCACTGCAAAGCTGGCGCTCCGGACTCACTTTTATCCTTTTATTAGTTAGCTCAATTATCATTGGTGACCTTGCCACTTACACTTATTTTTCTGTAAGGTTCGTATGGCCGATTGTTTGTTTAGCTTTTTGGCTACTTTACTGGAGCAAATATTTAAAAATCAAACATTGGCCAAAGTGGGGAGTGGCCGAGCTTGTTTTAACCCTAAGCCTACCAATTGTTACTTTTAGTGCGCTCCTTATTCCCATGATGAGATCTCCACTTTATGAGGTCAGCAATCAATTCCGACTTTCTACTACGTCCATTTTTAATGGCTTTGATTACCCAGTTATTGCCAATGTCCTACGTGAACAAGCCGGCAACACCTTATTAGATAGGTTATTTTTTCATCGCCATCTATTAATGATTAAAGAGCTGGCCAAAAATTATAGTGATCACCTAGACCTTAACTATTTATTTTTGACTGGCGACAACAACTTAAGACATGGCACCGGTCAACATGGCTTATTCCTACTTGGTTGTTTACCAATTTTTATCTATGGAATTATTAAACTTTGGTTGAAACACAAACGGGTTTTGATCACAGTAATTATTTGGTGGCTAGCTGCACTTCTACCGGCAGCTGTACCAGAAACTACTCCCCATGCTTTAAGATCGCTAAATGCCCTCGTGCCGATTTCTTTAATTATTGGCTTTGGACTTAACGACTTAATAGCTCTAGCTTTAAGAAGAAGTTATAGGCACTGGTGGCTTTATTTAGTAGCAACCCTTATTGGTTTTAATTTCTTTAACTTCGCTCATTTTGCCAACCATTACTTTGTTCATTATCCAATTCAATCAGCTTATTCATGGCAAGATGGCTATCAAGAATTAGCTGAAGTAATAGCAGAAAATAGAGAACACGTTAGCGAAGTTTGGGTTAGTGGTATTGATGGGAGATTTTATCTATGGTTATTGGCTTATGACAAAAATCTAACACCAGAAAAAATCCAAGCTTTACCAAAAAAAGATTTCCAACTAACAACAATTAATAATGTTTTTTTTGCTCCATTTGATTGGGAAAAATTAAACACTAACCACTTCAAAACTTTAGTCATTGGCGAAACTACTGACATCGAAGATAAAATCATTGCTTCTAAAGTCAAACCTAATTGGATTAAAAATATAAAAGATCACACTGGCATTAGCCGTTTTGTAGTTGCTTCTTTTGGCGAATGAAAAAAAATCACATTTTTTTACTAGCGCTTCTCACCCTCATTGGACTTTTGTTAAGAGTGTGGCAACTTTCAACTTTACCCAATATTCTCAACCGCGATGAAGCAGCGCTGGCATACAACGCTTTTTTGATTGAAAAAACTGGTCGAGATGAGTTTGGTAAAAAACTTCCTTTAACTTTTGAATCTTTTGGCGACTATAAATTGCCAGGGTATGTCTATACCCTAAGCTTAGTTTTCAAAGCTCTCCCCGCCAATGATTTTTATGTGCGTTTGCCATCTGCCGTAGCAGGAACGCTATTGATTCCGGTTGTGTTCTTACTAAGCAAAAGACTTAACTTAAGCTCCAATAAATCATTGATTTTATCCTTGGTCATTGCCGTTAATCCAATTTTTTGGTTTTACTCACGAATTGCTTTTGAAGCAAATGTTGCTTTGACCTTTTTCGTTTTGGCTTTAACCTTTTTCCTTAGTGAAAAACCTACTTTCAAAAACGACCTTTTGGGTATATTTTTTACAATCATCGCCATTCTTTTTTACAATACACCTCTTTTGTTACTACCATTTTTCACTTTGGCGATCATAGTCAAAAGAGACATTGGTAAGCCCAAAAAGTGGCTACCACTTGCCGTTGGCTTAGGTATTATTTTTATAGTTTTTTATTTGCAATTAAGCGATTTAACCGCGCGAAAAAAAGGCATTACTTGGTTTAATGATGAAACTACTTGGGATGAATCGGTAAAATACTATAATCAATTTTCTGGTTTGTCACAAAAGATTTTTGGCAATAAATTTGTTTTTTATGGTGAAAAAATTGCAACCGCATTAAGCAAAAGCCTAAGGCCACAATTTCTGGTAACTACTGGTGGATCACATCCATGGCACACTTTACCTGGCTGGGGGCATTTATATTGGCCAACTTACGTATTTGGAATAATTGGCATTTTATTTTTAATCAAAAACATTCGTCATACCAATTATTCGAGCAACTTACTCCTGATTTTATTTTCATTAATTCCTAGTGTTATTACCGTCGATTCACCACATGCCACTAGAAGCTTAATCTTCTTTGTTTTGTTTAGTTTGGGATCTGTCCTAGTTTTAGAAAAATTACCCGCTAAAACTGGAAAAGTCATTACTTATGCTTTTGTTGCTTCGCAAATTATTTTTGCCACAATTTATGGCTATCACTACTTTTTCCTTTTTCCCAAAAACCAACCGCCATCGCTCATGAGTGGCTTTCCCAAAGTAATTAATGAGATAGAGGCAAAAGCACAAAGCAATAACGGCAAAGTCGCCATCGTGGATGAGAGTGGTTATCAATACATTTTGACCGCTTGGTATCTAAAACTAGAGCCCGACTATTTCTTTAACACCGTAATCAAACAATTGCCAAACAAAATCGGTTTCAAATATGGTCAACAAGTCGGCAGATACCACTTTATTGCCAAAAACACAGATCGTGACTCAACCGAAACAGTTCTGCTAGAATGGAAGGATAACTTATGGCAAATCCACTAATTAGCGTTGTTTTAGCTACTCATAATGAAGAGGCAAATTTAAAAAAATGCCTTGATTCCGTCACTTCATTTGCCGATGAAATCATCGTTGTCGATGGCGAGTCGATTGATCAAACTATCGCCATTGCTCACCAGTTCGATGCCAAGGTCATTAAAACCACCAACAAAGCTAACTTTCACATTAATAAACAAATGACCATGGATGAAGCCAAAGGCATAGTAGTTTTACAACTTGATGCCGATGAAGTTGTCGATAACCACTTGGCAAACTTTATCAAAAAAACTGCCTTGGAAATTAAAAATCAAACTGAAGAAGAACTACTAAAATTCCAGCCCAAAGCTTGGAATCTTAAGAGAAAAAATTACTTTTTAGGCAAATTTTTGACCAAAGGTGGTCAATATCCAGACCCTGTCATCAGACTTTATATCAACGGCTTTGCTAAGCTACCCCAACGCGACGTTCACGAACAAATGTGGGTCGATGGAGAAGTGGGTACAGCTACTGGACACTTACTTCATTACTCAAACCCCACCTTTTCTGACTATTTGAGAAAGTTTAATACTTACACATCTTTTAAAGCCGAGCAGCTCAAAGAAGCCAAAGTTCCAGTCAATTTTGTTTCGCTGGTTGAATATGGAGTATATAAACCACTCTTAACTTTTGGCTCACTTTTCCTTAGACACAAAGGCTATGTGGATGGATTAGCCGGCTTTGTCTTTGCTGTCATGAGTGGTGTTTATTGGCAAATTAGCTATCTGAAACTGTGGGAGCTTCATGAGCGAAAAAATTAACGTTTTGATCGAAACCAGCCCCCTTGGCAACGCCAACGCTCATCGTGGCATTGGTATGTACACCAAGTTTTTAACTGAAAATCTAGAGAAGATTGAAGGGCTCAATGTCCAAAGATCTACCTTGCCTGTACCACCAGAATTCAAACCGCAGATAGTTCATTACCCATACTTTGATTTGTTTTTTTCCACTCTGCCTTTAAAACACCCCGCCAAGGCGGTTGTGACAATCCATGATGTAATTCCACTAAAATTTCCCGACTTCTATGACCCAGGACTAAAAGGTTCGATGAGATTTATCAAGCAAAAAGTTGCCCTCTCTCAAACTCAAGCCATCATTACCGACTCACAAGCCAGCAAAACCGATATCATCAACCATCTTGGTGTCAGTGAAGAAAAAGTCCATGTCGTTTATTTGGCCGCCAACCCACAACTACAAGCAGCCGATGAAACATCTATCAAAAGAGTTAAGCGCAAATTTAAATTACCCAAAAATTATTTTTTATATGTTGGCGACATTAATTACAACAAAAATATTCCCCAATTGATCAAATCACTTCGCTATTTACCTAGAGAAACCAAACTTGTCTTAGTCGGCAGAAATTTCAAACCGCAAAATATTCCAGAGTGGCAATGGATAGAAACACAAATTGCCCTAAGCGACGTAGCCAAAAGAATCAAATTTTTGCCTGATATTTCTGGAGAAAGTCTGGAAGATTTATCTGCCATTTACTCTGGTGCCATTGCCTACATTCAACCAAGTTTAGCAGAGGGCTTTGGCCTACCCGTGCTAGAAGCGATGCAATGTCGCACCCCGGTGGTTTGTACCAATACCACCTCCCTAATTGAAGTGGGGGGATTAGAGTCTGTTTTTACTGGCACCAGCGCCGAAGAAATTGCCAAAGGAGCCGAAGAAGTTTTATCGTGGTCCAAAACCAAGAGACTAGAAAGAACTCGCTCTGCCTACCAATGGAGCCAAACTTTCTCTTGGTCAAAAACAGCTAGTGAAACTGCCAAAGTTTACCAACAAATATTGAACCAATCTTAAGTGAAAAAGTTTTTCGCAAAGTACCATTATTTTATTCTTGTTCTAATTATTGCCTTTGCCTTTTTGTCTCGCGCTTACAAAATTCACTTGCCAGAAAATTATGTTTTTGACGAGGTTTATCACGCTTTAACGGCCAAACTCATTGCTAGAAATGATCTATGGGCTTATGAATGGTGGAATCCGCCGGTAGAGCAAAATACCGCTGTAGACTGGCTTCATCCACCGTATGCCAAATATACGCAAGCATTTTTTATTTTGATGTTTGGAGAAAACACTTTTGGTTGGAGAATTTCTTCCGTCATTTTTGGGGTATTGGTTATTGTGATGGTTTACAAGCTTTCCTTCGAACTTTTTGGCAACAAAAACCTTAGCCTTCTAGCAACCTTTTTAGCTAGCCTTGATGGTCTACTTTTAGTGCAATCTAGAGTAGCCATGAATGATATTCATGTGACATTTTTTATTCTTTTGACTTTCCTTATCTACCTTCGTTACCGGAAAAACCTTAATCCACACCTCTTGCTTCTTTCTGGTTTTTGCGCTGGTTTAGCCATGGGCACCAAATGGTCTGGTCTATTTTCATTAATTACCATTATCTTTTTTGAAGTCATTTACTTCTTTAAAAACCTAATCAAGAACAAAAAATGGTCACTAACCAAAAAGCAATTTGGCCTATATCTTCTCAGTTTTATCGTATTACCAGTAGCCGTTTATATTGCTAGCTACACTCACATGTTTTTGCAAGGCAAATCACTTTTTTGTTTTGAAGATCATGCTATAGAAAATGTTTGCTACAAAGAAAAACTAAAAATCGGCTCACATACTTTTGAAGGTTATATTTCTCACTTTGCCGAACTTCACCGACAGATTTGGTGGTATCAAACCAATTTAACTGCCACTCATGGCTATCAATCGCGCCCGTTCCAATGGTTTTTCAACCTTAAACCAGTCTGGTTCCATGTCGAATATCAGAAAGGCTATCTCACCAATATTTATTCTCAAGGCAATACTATGCTTTTTTGGATTGGCGACCTGGCCATATTTATTTCTGTAATTGTTTTGGCAGTTAAATTAAAAACAAAATTATTACTAAGTTTAATCAAAAAATTTAATCTTCAAATCAATAAAAAAATTACTGCCCAGCTCAAACAACTAAGCCAATTTAACCTACCAAAACATTTTTCATTTTTAATTTTTGCCTACTTTGTTGTTTGGCTGCCTTGGCAAATTTCACCAAGAATCATGTTCTTTTACCACTACACGCCCGCAGTGCCACTTTTAGCTATCATTCTTGCCTATTGGCTTAATAGAGTGAGTGGCTATAACTTCAAAAAAATCCCTTTAGGCAAAATACTCATTGTTTTAGCATTGATATCCTGTAGTTTAAATTTCGCTTTGTTTTATCCAAATTGGACAGGCATCCCAGTTCCTGAGAAAATATTTAAGCCGATTTACTTTGCAATAAAATCTTGGAAATAACATGACAAAATTCATCAACATAATTAAATTTGCCAAAAACTACTTTAGCTTTTCTTTTTTGGCCTTGATTTTTTTAGCTTCATCTTGGGCCCTTTTTCAACCTGGTTTTTTTAGAGCACATGACTATGTTCATGGAGCAAGAATTGCCGAAATGTCCAAAGCCATCACCGATGGTCACTTTCCTGTACGTTGGAGTCAAAACTTTGGCTATGGCTTTGGCATGCCGCTCTTTGAGTTTTATGCTCCATTGCCATTTTATGTTGGTTCTGTTTTTTACTTAGCTGGAATTGATCTAATTTTGTCAGTCAAGCTTTTATTCATCATCGCCAACCTTGGATCCCTACTTGGTGCCTACTTATTAGGCAAGGAGCTTTCTGGTTATCGGGGTGGAATTTTACTCTCTGCAGCCTTTACCTTGGCCCCATACCGAGCCGTCAACCTTTTTGTCAGAGGATCAATCAGCGAAGCATGGGGAATCATGGCCTTGCCATGGATAGCCGTGGGCATTATTCAAACAATCAAAAACCCCTCCAAAAAGAGATTCTTAACTTTAACCCTAAGCTTAGTAGTTCTGATGCTTAGTCATAACCTCACTACCTTAATGTTTGTCCCGCTCAGTTTTATTTATGCATTGGGTTACATTTTTATATTTCAAAAAAAGAACCTTGATCTACTCAAAAAAATTGGCCACATCTCACTGGGCTATATATTAGCAGTAGTTTTATCTAGTTTTTACTTATTGCCTGCCTTCATTGAAAAGAAACTCACTCAAATAGACACCATTCTTGGTGGTTACTTCCACTATTCAAATCATTTTCTTTATATTAGACAATTCTTGGTGGAAAACTGGGGCTATGGCGGCTCAGGCTGGGGACCAAATGATGGCATTTCTTTTTTTCTTGGCTTTGGTCAATTAATTTCACTAGCGATAGCAGGACTAATTGGCTTATTTTTAATCAAGAAAGTTATCAAAGAAAAAACCGGAAGTCATAGACATGAATTCCTACACTTAGCCTTAGTTGTAACCATTTTAATCTTTAGTCTTTTTATGACCTTGCTTAAAAGCAAATGGGCTTGGGATAATTTACCACTTTTGAATTACATTCAATTCCCATGGAGATTTTTGGCCACGGCAATTTTATTTTTAGCAATTATTACCGCGATCGTCTTAAAACTCTTAAATTCTGCACTACTCAGAACTGTTTATTTTGTTGTAATTTATCTGACTATCATTTTAGGGAATTTTTACTATTTTAGACCAGAAAAGATGATGGATAACCCCAGTGATCTTTATTATGGAAATAAAGCCAAAATTAGAGCCGAAATGAGTGGCGTCCTCAAAGATTACATTCCGGCGCAAATGAACTATGAAGGTAATATTTTAAGAACGCAGTACAATCAATTTCAATTCCCTCAAGATACGACGACTATTTTAAATCGTACTCACCAAAAAGTTTACTCACTTAACTTAACTTCAGATCAATTTGTCAGTTTTCCAATTGCCAATTTCCCCAACTGGACGGTTGAGATTGATGGCAAAAAAACTACCAGTTTGACCAACTCAATTGGTTTGCTCGCAGCCAATATTCCCTCTGGTAAACACACAGTTAGTCTTAATTTTGCCAATAGCTCTGTTAGAAATATTGCCGACACCATCAGTGCCATCTCACTTTTGAGTTTGCTCAGCTATCTCTTGTTTCGTAAGTTAAAATAACGCCACATGCAAGTGACCGCTATCAAAACCCCACTGATCAAAGCCAACGATAATTTGGAAGAAATTATTAAAAATGTGCTACCTAAAATTAAAGAACGCAGTGTTATTGTGATTGCTTCCAAAGCTTTCTCTACCTGCGAAGGTAGATTTGTAGAAAAAACTGGCGATCCAAATCAAAAGTTTGAACTAATTAAAGCTGAAGCCGATTTTTATACCCAGCCACACTCATCCAAATACAATTTAATGATGACCATTAAACATAATATGTTGTTTGTTAACGCAGGTATTGATGAGTCTAACGCAGATAATCAATTTTTACTTTGGCCTAGCAACCCTCAAGAATCAGTCAATAAAATTTGGCGATTTTTACGTCAACATTATGGTCTAAAAGAAGTTGGGATCACCATGTCCGACAGTGCCAGTTTTATGCTGAACTGGGGAGTAGTTGGTCGAGCCATTGCCTATTGTGGCTTTAACCCGCTTAAAAGTTACATCGGTAAACCTGATCTTTTTGGACGTCCTATGGCAATGGAACAAACTAACGTCATGCATTCACTCACTGATGCTGCAGTTTTAGAAATGGGGGAGGGCGCTGAACAACAACCTATCGCCGTCGTTACCGACATCTCACAAATTGAATTTTTGGATCACGAACCAACTTCAGAAGAATTGGCTCGGTTAAATATAAATTTAGAAGATGATGCATTTGCACCTATCCTCACCAAAGCCGAATGGCAGAAAAAATAGTTGCTCCTCAATTGATTGCCTCAGCTTGCGAGATGACTGGCATAAAGTGCAGTCCCGCCTCCAAAGACGGAGTGGTCATCAAAATTCACCTGCCCAAAAAAGATCATTTGGTCGTTAATTTTAATTTAGGTTTAATTGACAGCAGCGCTACCTATATTTGCAAAGATAAGTCTTATCAAATTGAACTTTTGAAAAACACGGTTAATTTTCCCCAAACCATCAGTTATTTAGATCCACAATCAAAATATGGCCACATGGCCAAATTATCAACTTTAAGCTCAATTGCAGAAGATATTGAAAAGAATTTTTCATTACCAGTCATAGTCAAAATGAATCAAGGCTCAGAAGGACAGGGTGTTTATCTTTGTCAAACTTTTGAAGAAATAAAAAATGCCGTCAATACAATTTTTAGTCATCAAAACTGGGAGTACGATTATGTTTTGTTAGCTCAACAATACATCAAGCCAAAAGCAGAGTACCGTGCTATCTTTTATAAAGATCAATTGGAAATTTTATACCTAAAAGACAATGCTCAAAGTACTTTTACTGGCAATCTTAGTCCGCTTCATTTTTCTGGTGCACAAGCAGTTGAAATTACTAATTCAGAAACTAAAGAAAAAATAGAGCAGTTCATCAAACCAATTTTTTCCGAGATCAAATTAAAATATGCAGGTTTTGATGTCATTGTTGATGAAAATGATAAACTTTGGTTGATTGAAATTAACTCTTCACCTGCGTTCGCTTACTTTTTACAAAATAATCCAGCTGAAAAAGTGATACAGTTATTTTGTAAAATCTTTTCCGATTTAAAAAATGAAAAATAACACTAACCAACTTCAATCTTTTTTAACCAGCACTTTCAATCTCGTTCATCAGCATCCCAAGATAATTTTAGCTACTTTTGCCATGAGCATAGCCAGTTTATTAGGAAGGATGACTGATTGGCCAATTTTTTCTTTAATCACTTCGCTGATTTTATTTAGTTGGGGATATGTTGAATTGGATTTACTCTTTCAAGCTCAGCAAAATAAAAAAATCAAATGGAATGAATTGCTCAAGAAAATTTTCACTTATCTTAAAAAAACTTGGCTTTTAATCGTGATTGGCCTTGCCTTATTAATTTTTGCCTTCCCAGTTTTAATCAATTTATATTTTGCCTACGGAAGTGATAAGTTACAAGCCTTTGCGGGCAACAGCACAAGCTTTTTTGTTTTTACCTCAATAATTGATGTTTTGACCACAATTTTATCTTTGTGGTTTGTTCAAAGCATGGTCATTTTAGTGACTGAAAATCAACCGGTTCTTCGCTCACTCAAAACAGCTAGTCAATATTTACTCAAAAATATTCGCTTCTTCTTGTATATGACTGCAATTCTTGCCTTAGTCGGATTTTTGTCTAGAACTGTTATCGAATTTAGTCCTTTTATGGTTGCAACTAGAATTGGCTATCTTCTATTTAGTGCCTACCTTGGCCTAATTATCAAGTCAGCTCTTTTAAAGAACTACCTCAAGTAATAACTTGACTTTTTAGCTGTTGTGTCCTATAATATAGCGGATTGAACCCGTTAATTAAGCACCACAAAAACGACCGTCAGCACCACTGATGGTCGTTTTCTTTTCCCCATGA
>Ga0172372_10008933_pt1 | contig 13112 bp, 12 predicted proteins | sample LakKiv5m_2_FD_114544 | JGI IMG/M metagenome (GOLD analysis project Ga0172372, IMG submission 114544) | Freshwater microbial communities from Kabuno Bay, South-Kivu, Congo - kab_092012_9.5m | ecosystem: Environmental > Aquatic > Freshwater > Lake | place: Democratic Republic of the Congo...
ACCGCCTCGTCAACGCTATCGAATGGCATGACAGGCATGACGGGTCCGAAGGTTTCTTCGGTCATCAGCGACATCTGGTGATTCACGTCGACGACAACCGTGGCTCGGCACCAGCGACCCCCATCGAGGTACAGGCTCTTGCCGCCACAAAGAATTCGCGCACCACGTGCAAGGGCATCGTCGAGCTGGGCATCGATGATGTCCGCTTGTCGAGCGAAGATGAGCGGTCCGAGCTGCCCTTGCGCAATGTCCGGATGATTGATGTTGATCCGCTGCGCTTTCTCGACAAGCTGGCTGACGAAGGCATCAAAGATCGAGCGCGCGACGTAAACGCGCTCGATTGAAAGGCAGGCCTGACCAGTCGCCATACAGGCGGCTCGCAGCACCGCATCCGACGCACGATCAAGATCTGCACTCTCGAGGACGATCGCGGCATCTTTGCCGCCAAGCTCGAGAAAAGCCGGAATGAATCTTCGCGCTGCAGCCTCTGCAACCTTGCGCCCATTTGGCACGCTACCGGTAAAGCACACGGCATCGACGACATCGACCAGCGCAGCCCCTGTCTGACCATCGCCGAGCACGAAGCCGACGACAGCTTCGAGTTCGGGCACGGCCGCGAGTGATTTGCGCAGCGGCGCGACGAAGCGCGGTGTCACCTCACTTGGCTTGATCAGCACCGCGCAACCCGCAGCCAGTGCGGGTACGGCATCGATCAGCGACAAGGTCACCGGAAAATTCCAGGGTGAAATGACGCCCACCAAGGGATACGGAACGAGGCCGCCGGCAAGACGTACCGTCGGCAACAGCTTGGAGTCGCGTTCCTCGATCTGCAGTAATCCGGCCGCTTCGCGCGCCCAACGTCTGATATTGCGTATGGCACCCATCACCTCACCACGCGCAACAACGACTCTGCCGGTATCACGCGACAGCGCAGCGATCACTTCATCTGGTGCGGCTTCGAGTACGTCGGCCCAGCGTGCGAGTGCGGCGGCTCGCCCCTCGGCCCCGAGCGCGCGCCACGCAGGCTGCGCCGCGCGCAGTGCGACGGCTGCCGCTGTCACCGTAGTGCTTGATGCAGCCTCGAGTTGCCAGTCGACAGCCCCCGTTCGCGGGTCATGCACGGCAATCTGTCGCAGTACGGCATTCACCTGGAGCCTCCGCGAGTCAATCGAATGTGGTGGTCATAGTGATCACCACGGTAATACGCCACGAGTCTTTCCACGGGTCTTTGCCGCGTGTCGAAGACCACGAGCCGAACGCGTACCAGGGCGGCGCCGACTGGCACATCGAGCAGTCGACTGAAGCGCGCATCGGCCAGCGTGGCACCGATCAACTGATCGCCCCACCCGATATCGATGCCCTTGCGTTCCAGCAGCGTGAGCATGGGGTGGGTATTGAGCTCGGTCGGCGAAAAGCGGATTTTGAGATCGGCTGGAATGAAGGTTTCACAGTAGCCGATCGGTTTGCCATCGAGCAGACGCACATGCGCTGCGCGTTGCACGCGACTGCCCGCGGCGAGTCGCAGATCGCGCAAGGTATCGGGATCGGCGTCGACCATGTCGACACTGGCATCGGAGATGCGTGTGTTTGAGCCGAGTCGGCGCACCTTGCGCAACAACTGCTCCATGTCGCCCTGAACAGGCGCATCGGCCAGATCGTCGGTGACAAAAGTGCCGCGCCCGGGATTGCGCACGATCAACCGCTCGTCGGCAAGCAGCGCCAGCGCCTTGCGAGTGGTAATGCGCGAGACCCCGAACATGCGACAGATCGTGTCCTCGGTGGGCAGTTGGCTGCCGGGCCGATAACGCCCCTGATAAATCCAGTCGCGTAGAACTGCGTGGATGTACAGGTAGCGCGGCCCGCGCAGCGCCGACGCCTGCTGGTCTGCGACTTTGCGTTTTTTCACTGCTCAAAAACGCTTGCTGACCGTCACTCCGTAATTGCTGCGGTCCGGGAAGAACCCGGCGAACGCTCGCGAGTTCGCGGTGTAAGGTCCTGTGCCGTCGTCATCTTTGAAGGCCACCGAACGCAGGATCGTGGTCGGCGTCTTGTCGTCGGTGACATTACGGCCCCACAAGCTAATGTCCCAGGTATCTGCGGACAAGGTGAGGCGCAGATTCACGTTCTCGCGCGGGCCCACCCATGCCAGGTTATAGAAGCCCTCGTACTGCTTGCCGAGACGCACGAAGTCGGCGCGTGCAGCCCAGCGCAGCCCCGTGGCGCCAAGCGTATGGCCAAGAGTGAGGCTGGCCGAGAGTTGGGTCTCGGGCTGCGCGGGAATGTTGGTGTTCAATTCATTGAAGATCGCACCCTGCAAAGATTGGCCCGTACCGCAGTAGGGACTGGCAGCGCCACCCGTCGCGCAGATCGGCGTGACCTTGGTCGTGCCGTAGGCAAGGATGCCCTCCAGCGCCTCGCCCGCAGAGTTGGTCCGACCGGATTTCACCTGCGTGTCACTATTCGAGTAAGCAACGCGCAAGTTGAGCCAGTCGCGAATCAAGTCGCCGCTGAGATCGAACTCGTAACCTTTGATCGCGGTTTTGCCGAAGTTTGCCGTGTAGCGCGTGATGGTCGCCACGCCGCCGCACTCGCCAGGCAAACAGATGCCCGACGACTCCTGGTTGGTCCAGTCCACATCAAAGAAAGCGGCGAGCAAGGTTACCCGTCCGTCGAACATCCGACCCTTGAAACCCACCTCGACGCTTTGCGCCTCTTCTTCTTTCGTGTAGCGCAGCTGCGACGGCAGTTCGGGAGCGGTGTTGATGGTGATCGGCTTGCTGCCGCGGGCATACAACGCGTACACCATCATGTCGTCGCTCAGCTTGTAGTCGATGGTGGCGCGAGGCAGGAAGCTGCTGGTTTCGGCACTCGCACTCAAGCCATTGACCGGATTTTGATACTGGACCTTGTCTTTCTGCCAGCGGCCCTCCGCCGAAACCGACAGGCGCTCGGTCAAGTCATATTCCAGGCGACCGTAAGCGGCGCTGTTGGTGGCACTCAAAGTGCCGGCATTGGCTGCGGCGGCCGGCAAGCGATAAGTCGCCACCTCGGATCGTGAGTTATCAAAATAATAGACGCCGGCGAGCCAACCGAATGGTCCCTCGGTATTACCGAGCAGACGGATTTCCTGACTCTTGTCCTCGAAGGTGAATTGGCGATCAAAAGTGATCGCCGGCAAATTCACGGCTGCGGCATACGTCAATGCAGCGCGATAGGTAAGATCGAAACCATCACGCTGTTTTTCGTCGGTATACGCCGAAATCGAGGTCAGTGTGGCAAAGCCGATATCCCACTCGGCGGTCAATGAGGTGCGGGTTGCCGTTCGGTCAAGCCCCGCTTCGCCATCAGAGGCCGTGTATCTGCCGTTGAAAGGGGCCGGGATCGTGGCGTTGGACGCCGCCAAAAAAATCTGGCTCGGCGACAAGTTGAGTTGGCCGCAGTAATAGAGTGACAGCGTCGGTCGAATGCTGCGTGGATCGGCAAGACAGTTGTTGCCGAGAGGGCTTTGCGCGGCGACAGCAACCTGATCGTCGCTATCTTTGGTATAGACCGTTCGCAGATAAAAGCTGAGGGAATCACTCGGCTCCCAACGTAACCCTGCCGTGGCGTTGGTCGTGCGCTGGCCGCCGATGTTTTCACGGCCGTCGTAATTGTTGCGGTACATGCCGTCGACCTCGAAGCTGCGTGCGCCAACGATGAACGACACTGTGTCGCTCAGCGGCCCCCACATGCTTCCGGAAATCTCTGCGCGACTGTACTGACCGAAGGTGACATCGACCTTGCCGCCGAACTCGTCGTCGGGTTTGCGCGTGATGTAGTTGATCGCTCCACTCAAGGTCGAGCGGCCAAAAAGTGCGCTCTGCGGGCCTTTGAGAATTTCCACGCGCTCGAGGTTCGACAGCTCGACGCTCTGGGCCGACGACGAACCCACAAAGACGCCATCGACATAAACCCCCACGTAACCCTGGGTCGGAACAACGGTGTTGATTCCGCGGATCGAAATACGATCACCGCTGCGTCCCTGCGAGGAACTGACGAACAATCCCGGTGTGCTGAGCGCAATATCCCGAATGTTGGTCGCACCAGATGCCGCGAGGTCCTCAGCCGTGTAGGCCGCCAGCGACAGCGGAACGTCGATCAGTCGCTCCTCGACTTTGCGGGCCGTGACCACTACCTCCTCAAGATCGGCGGCGTCCGGCGCCGCGTATGCAGGAGCCGATACCACCGCCAAACCGAGAATACCGAGACCACCCGCCGTCAATGTTTTTACTTTATTCATGTTGATGCTCTCCTGACTGCGACCCCATCCGAGCCGCGTTAGATGTTTGTCACCCGCCGTTGCGGTATCCATGTCGACAATGCAGCCAAACCGATGAACAGCAGCAGCGTCAGTGCTATTTCACCGGTGTAATTCCAAGGTTCAAGCCAAATTTCCTTGTAGAAGCCCCAGCGCGGAAAGAATTCACCGAGGGGAATCCAGAGGATGGCCTTGGTGGGAATCGCGTAGCGGATAGCCGCCATGATCCGCGTGAAATGGAACAGTCTGTAAAGCAGATATCCACCCCAGAGCAGCAAAGCACCGACCAACGCATAGGTGAGCGGGTGGTGGTAGCCGAGGAATCGAGGGTCGCCCATGAACAGCGATGCCGCATAACAAAACCAAAGTACGGTCAGCGTTTCCATGAAGGTGATGCGACCGTAGTTGCGCTCGATACTGCCTTCGGTTTTACCCAAGCCCAGATGCAAGCGCCGTTGCAGCCACCGAAACGCATTGCAGTGGCTGTCTTTGTCGAGCACGAAGTAGATGAGAACTGCCACGCAGATGCCGACGGACCCCTGAATGAACAGCAAGTTCACGGGTCGCGGGCTGCCTTCGACCATTGCCATCGGCATGGCCAGAGAAATTTCATTGAATTTGAATGCGTAAGCCGCCCAACCGACCCAGATGAGCAGCGCAGAGAGGTAGCCGAGCAAGGTGCTGGTACTTTCGCGCCGGCTGCGTACTGCAGTCCACAGCAAAACGAGTGCAAGCAAACCGAGTGGTAGCAGGAGCAAATGCGCCTGATCGCGTCCGAGCACTCGGTAGGCCGTGACGCTCAGGCTGTGACTGAGCGGCGTACCCACGAACGCCACCACCAAAGCCAAAAGACCCACCCAAGGCGGCAGCAGACCGCGGCGGGCGGTGGCTGATGACGTATTGCTCGCAGCCCTGTTTTCCAACAGCGTCCCTCCTATGTATTATCGATATAACAAACTGCCTCTCAAGGCAAGTATGTAGTTGTCCCTAATCCGGACCATGATCGTCACGCCCGGAGTCGAAAAAATGCTCACGCTCGCTCGCCGTTTCTTTGTTCTATTGATTGCCCTGATGCCGTCTTTGGCCTTGTCGGCCATTCTGGTTCGTGGCATTGGCAGCGAGCCGGAAAGCTTTGATCCGCACAAGGCGGTGGGGACCTCGGCGTCGGTGGTCATTTATGACCTCTTTGAGGGCCTGGTGACGGTCGACGCCAACGGCGAAGTGGCTCCTGGGGCAGCCGAGAGTTGGACCACCAACCCCGACCGCTCTGTCTACACCTTCAAACTGCGCCCCAATCTGCGCTGGTCGGACGGTACCGCCCTCACCTCTGCCGACTTCGTCTATTCGATGCGTCGCTTGCTGGCGCCGGAAACCGCAGCGCGCTACGCGTCTTTTCTGTACGTGATCAAAGGTGCGCGCGCGGTCAACACCCAAAAGGCGCCACCCGAAACTTTGGCGGTGCGCGCTGTCGATCCGCGTACGGTCGTATTCGAACTCGAGGCACCCGCACCACAATTTCTGGAAATCCTCACCGGGGTTGCAGCCGTCGCCGTACCACGACACATCATCGAAAAATTCGGTCGTGAGTGGACTCGCCCGGGCAACATCGCCTCGAACGGCGCCTACAAGCTGACCGACTATTCGCCGAACACGTTCATCAAGGCGGCACGTAACGACAACTTTCACTCTGCCTCAGCAGTGAAAATTGATGGCATCAACTATGTACCGATCGAAGATGACAACGCCAGCTTGAAGCGTTTTCAGTCGGGCGAGCTCGACATCACGCAACGCTTTCCACCCGAGCAGCTCGACAAATTGCGCCGCGAAAAAAATCGCAGTCTGCGTGTAGCACCGGGACGTGGCAGCACCATGCTCGCCCTGAATACCCGGAAAAAGCCGTTTGATGATCCGCGCGTCCGTCAAGCACTTGCGCTGGCCCTCGATCGCGATGTGCTCACCGGCAAAATCCTGCGCAAGACTGCGGAACCTGCCTATTTCATGGTGCCGAGCAGCATCAGTGGCTACGACAGCCGTCGACCCGACTGGGCAGCACAGCCGCTGCAGGCACGGCAACAGCAGGCGCGTACGCTGCTGGCACAAGCCGGCTTCGGGCCGGGCAAGCCGCTGCGTTTCACCATGCAGTACTACACTGAAAGCAAAACTCGCACTCTGGCTGTCGCCATGGTGTCGATGTGGCGTGCAGTCGGCGTCAACTGCGAACTCATCAACAAAGATTTGGGTTCGGTGATTTCTTCGGTCAATGCGGGCGACTACCAAGTCTCTCTTTATGCCTGGTATTCCTCTTTCGATGATCCTTACACTTTTCTCGATCTGTTCACGGTGAAGCCTCGCGGCTCGATCACGGGCTACGCCAACCCTCAATACGACTCCGCGGTCAGAGCTGCGAACCGCATCGCCGATCCGGCGGAGCGTTACCAGGCTCTTGCCGAAGCCGAAACTTTGCTGATGCGTGACATGCCCGCGATTCCGCTGTTTTTCGCCGAGGGGCAAAAACTGGTCGGGCCGCGCGTCAGCGGCTGGATCGACAACGCGCGTGGTGCCAACCTCTCAAGGTATTTGACGCTCCGCAGCTGATGACGCGTTTCATCTTCAAGCGGCTGCTGGTGATGATTCCGACGCTGCTGGTCATCGTCACGCTGAGCTTTTTCCTGATGCGGGCGGCACCGGGCGGGCCGTTTGATGCCGATGCGCAGCTCGAACCCGAAGTACTCGAAAATCTGCGTGCAGCCTACGATCTCGACAAACCCGTACTGCAGCAATTCGGGCTTTTTCTCGCAGGCATTTTGCGTGGTGATCTCGGCCCGTCGATCGGTTATGCCGACTATTCGGTTGCCGAGCTGATCGCCATCGGTCTGCCGGTGAGCCTGCAGCTAGGTCTCACCGCTCTCGCCATTGCTGCCGTGCTCGGCATCCTGCTCGGCACCATCGCGGCGCTGAACCGCAATCGTCCGCTCGACTATGCCATCGGTACGCTCGCCATGACCGGCATTGCCGTACCGACGCTGATCACGGCGCCCGTGCTCACGCTGTTGTTCGGCGTCATGTTCAAGCTGCTGCCGGTCGGCGGCTGGGGTGATGGCGACTGGCGCCACATGATATTGCCGGTGACGGCGCTGGTGCTGCCGCAACTCGCCGTGATCGCGCGACTCGCGCGCGGCAGCCTGCTCGAGGTGCTCAGTCAACCTTGGGTACGCACGGCTCGCGCCAGCGGCCTGCCGGAGTGGCGCGTCATCCTGCGCCATGCCTTGCCGCCAGCCCTGATTCCCCTCGTCAGCTACCTCGCGCCGGCGGTCGCCGGCATCATGACTGGCTCGATCGTGATCGAGCAAATCTTTGGTCTACCCGGTGTCGGTCGCTATTTCGTCAACGGCGCCCTCGCACGCGACTATCCGCTCGTGATGGGTATCGTGATCGTCTACGCAGCGGCCGTGCTGATCATGAATCTGGTGGCAGACCTGCTTTACGGCGTGCTCGACCCGCGGACTCGTCGACGGATGACTACATGAGACAAGGGCAATCATGAGCGGCGAAGCAGCAACCCGCGACCAATTGGTCATGGCGGCAGCGGCGGTGCGCGGCGAGTCGCTCTGGCGGGCAGCAGCCCGGCGGTTCATGGCCAATCGCAGTGCCGTGTTCGGTCTGTTTCTGCTCGTGCTCGTGGTCGGGTTTTCGCTGTTCGCGCCGCTGCTGTCACCGCACGACATGGAAGAAACCTACTGGGAGCGCATCCAGATCGGCCCCACCTTCGAAAATGCACACTGGTTCGGCACCGATGCCAACGGCCGCGATTTGTTCGTGCGTATCGCGGCAGGCGGCCGGATCTCGCTGGCGATCGGGCTGATTACGGCTCTGACCTCGTTGCTGATCGGTGTTGTCTATGGCGCGATTGCCGGCTACGTCGGCGGGCGCATCGACGAATGGATGATGCGCATCGTCGATGTGCTTTACGCGCTGCCGTTGATTTTCTTCATCATCATTCTGGTCACCGTGTTCGGCCGAAATATCCTGCTGGTATTTCTTGCGATCGGATGTATTGAATGGCTGACCATCGCACGCATCGTGCGCGGGCAAACCATCGCCGTCAAAGAAACCGAATACATCGAAGCAGCTCGCTCTTTAGGCGTGCCATTCAGCCGCATGGTGCTACGTCACGTCGTGCCGAATGTACTCGGCCCTGTGGTGGTGTTCTCGACGCTGCTCATTCCCACGGTCATTCTGGTCGAAAGCTTTTTGAGCTTTCTGGGTCTCGGCGTGCAGGAGCCGAGCACCAGCTGGGGACTACTGATTTCCCAAGGCACGGCCACACTCGATACTGCACCGTGGCTGCTGCTGATTCCCGCCGGGTTTCTCGCAGCAACAATGTTCGCCTTCAATTTCATCGGCGACGGGCTGCGCGACGCGCTCGATCCCAAGTCTCGCTGACAGTCACGGCACGCAACTTGGGTTGTGCCAGAATCGATCCTGGTTCAGGGAGTTCGACTGATGGCTCAAATATCGAATGAATTCACTCGCGGTTGGCGTCCCCTGCTCGCCGCAGGCATCGGGACCGGCGCAGGCGTCACCGGTCTTTCGTTCTACGGCTTCGGCGTCTTCGTGCTGCCGCTGGTTGCGGCCTTTGGCTGGACGCGCGGCGAAGTCTCTGCGGCTGCCAGCTTCCTCATTTTGGGCTCAGCCATCACTGCGCCCATCGTTGGCTCGGTCATTGATCGCTTCGGAACGCGTCGCGTCGGCATCGTGTCGCTGCTGGCTCTGGCTGCAGCCTATGCGGCACTGACCACGCTGCAGGGCTCGCTCGCGATGTTCTACGTATCATGGCTGCTATTGGCTTTGCTCGGTGGCGGCACCACCCCCGTCGTCTGGACGCGGACGGTCAATCTTTGGTTCGATCGCGGGCGCGGTCTCGCCTTGGGTCTTGCTCTCGCAGGGTCCGGCATCGCCAGCATGCTCGCGCCGCCGCTGCTCACGCGAGTGATTGCCGATTACGGTTGGCAGACAGCGTATCTCGCCATGGGTGCGTTCCTGTTGATCGTCGCGACACCACTAGTGGCTTTGCTGCTCGATGAGCGACCTGCAGATCGCCTCGAGGCCAGCGATAAAGACTCGACCTCGTCGAGCCACACCTCGGCGGCGAGCGCCTTGCCTGGCGTAGAGTTTGCCGATGCACGGCGCAGCGTCACCTTCTGGAAAATCGGCATCGGTTTTTTCTTTGTCTCGGCCGTCGTTGCCGCGCTCATCATCAATCTCGTACCGTTGTTGATCGACCGCGGACTGACGCCGACGGCAGCGGCAGCCACCGCCGGCATGATGGGTATCGCGGTGCTCATCGGGCGGGTGGCCACCGGCTACTTGCTCGATCGTTACTCCGCCTCGGCGATCGCAGGCCTCGTGCTTGGCAGCTGTGCGCTAGGCTGCGTGGTGCTCGCCATACCCGATTCATCCGGCTGGATGCTGACGATCAGCGTGCTTGCGCTCGGTCTCGCCGCGGCTGCCGAGGTCGATCTCGTGGCCTATCTTTCCAGCCGATTCTTTGGTCTGCGCGCTTACGGCAAAATCTACGGTTGGCAGCTCACCAGTTTTTATCTTGGCGCAGCCGCCGGACCGCTTGCTGCAGGTTTGGCCTTCGATGCGTTCGGCAGTTACACACCGATGCTGGCGTTCGCAACCGCTGCTCTGCTCATGGGCGCCATGGTGATGGCAACGCTCGGTAAGCCACGCTACGCCGCTAGCGGCTGACGGAAAATCAGTCGCGACGCTTGTTGCGAAAGTGAACGACGAACACGACGATCGCGACGAGCCCCGTGATCCAGTGCGCAAGCGAAGTCCATGACCGCCACGCGTCACTGCCCAAGTAGTACAGAGCGCAACCACTGATCGTCAGCCAGACCAATACGCCGAACAGCGTACCGCCCGTCGGCTTGCGAACGCCGGCTTTCCAGCCGCGCACGACGTGATCGGACCACAAGCTACCGAATAGCCACACGGCTGCAAAAGAAAAGACGGCGTGTGCGATCAGCCACCCCTGTTGTTGCGGATGCGGATTGTCAAAACCGAAGTCATCAACCACGCGCACAAAATAGTGGAATACGAGCCATACCGCTCCGGTCAGCCAGGTGCCGAACGCAACGCTGTGCAACACTCGCCGACGACCCGGCGGCAAGACGCCCGTGCGTACTGCGGTTCGCTGCGCATTGACCGACGCGTCACTCAAATTGGTTACCCGAGATCCACCAGCCCTCTCTCGGCGAATAGAAATACGCGCTTGCATCGAATGCGGCAAGCACCGACGCGGCCTGCTTGCCTTTGGCCAAGACCACTTTGGTGAGGGCGTCAGCAATCGCGCATTGCTTGGCAACCACGGACACGAAACCCGGCGCTACGGCGGCGGCATGATCATGCCCCAGGAAATGCACGGGGGTTTCCCCGGCCGCGCTGCTCGCGAGACTGCCGTTTTCGAGTTCAATGACAGGTCGCGTATCGCGGGTGACTGCGGGACCGGCAAGTTCCGGAACTTTGAGGGCAATGAGGTGAGTGGTCGAGCCGCCCACTCGCAGATCACCACCGGCGTTGATTTGCCAACTCGCGGTCTCGGCCAAAGCCATTTCCGAGGCCGCAAGATCGACGGCAAAGCCCTTGGCAATGCCACCCAGATCGATCCAGAGGGGTCGTCTTATCCGCACAGTATCCGGCGGCTCCAGGAGTACATCTGACCAACACGCCTCAGGATCGGGTGCGCGCGCATTTGTCTTGGACACATCAGCGTCAGTGTGAGTCGGCGGCGGCAACATGCCGCGCGCGACCAGCAAGGGCGCCACGGTCACATCGAATACACCGGAAGAGACTTTGGAAATGGTGTTTGCAAGTTCAAGCACGGCGAATGTTTCCGGCGCCACGCGTACTGGGCGACCAGACACTGCCCGGTTCACGCGGGCAAGGTCACTGTCTGCGGAATGAAAGCTCATCAATGAATGCACACGCTCGATCGCGGCGAAGCCCTTGGCGATTGCGGTCTCAGCCTGTGCAGTCTCCAGCCCACGCACAGCAATGGTGACGAAGGTCCCGAGCAATGGCTGCGTCGATTCGCGTGCTGTGCCGAGCGGTACGGTACCGGTCGGGGTGGAGACGTTCCGCATCCGGGAATGATATCTTCGGTCGTATGCGGGGCTGGGGTTCCTGACCTGCGCTCGATTGGAGGTTGTCATGGCTGCCGATACACAACGACCCACTCACACCGTGGAGGCCATTCCGTCCGATGTCACCGCGAGCGTGTTTCTCGGTAACCCCATACTCGACAATCTGGTGGGCTGCATGGTGGCGATGAACGGCGAGATCTGGGCGACCAAACGTCGCATGAAAGTTCTCGAGTCATTACTCGCCAAAAAAGGCGTCACCCGCGAAATGATCGAAAATTACGTACCCACGCCCGAGGAAACTGCGGAGTGGGAAAAAGACCGCGATCGCTTCGTCACGCTCGCCATGGGTCCGCTCACCAACGACGCTTTCCGCAATATCAGCGCCGATTTCCCCAAGCGCGGATAGGGCGAAGTCCGCCTTGAATCATCGCTTCCTGCTCGTTCCTGCAGCGATCGTGATGGCCGCAGCGCCTGCCGCACAGGCCGATCAACTGCAGTCGCTCGAAGAGGCGCAGCAGCGACTTTTTCCGGCTGCAAAGCTCACGCCTTTCGAGCTGCGGCTAACGCCTGAGCAATTCGCCGAGCTCAAAGCCGAATATCAGGTACCGGCACTGCGCCCGCTGTTTCGCGGCTGGAGTGTCGGCAGTGGCGGCTGGCTCTATCTCGATCAGGTCTATGGGCTCAATGATATCGTGACTTATCTGCTCGCCATCGGCGTCGACGGCAAAAGCCGCGGCATCGAGGTACTGACCTGCGCCGACGGTTACTGCGACATCTACACGCCCGAATGGCGTGGCAAATTGGCCGGATTGGCGCACGGTCGCTGGGACCCGGAACGTACGGTGCCGATGGTATCGGGTGCGACGCTCTCTTCGGTGCACGTTGCCGAAGGTGTCAAAAAAATTCTCGCCGTTCACGCACGCTTTCGTGAAGGATATTGATTCGTGAACCGCACTCGCGCACTCGCCATATTCCTCGCCCTGATCGGTTGGCCGGCACTCATTGCGCAACTGTTCGCCAGCATTGCCCATCAGCAGCAACAAGGACACAGCGTCGCCTATGGTGTTTTCATGTATGCGGGTTACTTCACCATCCTGACCAACCTGTTCTGCACGATCGTCGCCACAGCCCACTCAAAGAATCACGCTGCCGAATCGCGCTGGAACATCTGGCGCGAACCCTGGGTGATCACCTCGGCCGCCATGACCATTGCCATGGTCGGGCTGGTCTTTCACCTGCTGCTGCGGCATCAGTATCAGCCGACGGGCGTTGCGGCCCTCACCAATCTTATTCACCACTACATCGTGCCGATCGTGTTTTTGGTGTTTTGGTGGCTGGCCGTGCCGCGTGCGTCGGTGGCGTGGACCGACATCAGTCGTCTGTCGGCCTATCCGGCAGCGTATTTCGTTTATATCGCGGCACGCGGTGAAATCAGCGGTGTCTATCCCTACCCATTTTTTGATGTGCCAACCATCGGCTACGGTCAGGCTGCCCTCAATGCCGCCGGAATCGCGACCGTGTTCGTTCTGGCCGGCGTCGGATTGATCGCGGCAAAACGCTGAGCCGCGCGCGGCTTGGGCTTCGGCAGCCTTACTTCCCGATGCAAAAACTGCCGAAGATCCGCCCTAGCAAGTCGTCAGCGTGAGAGTCGCCAGTGATTTCAT
>Ga0172372_10008940_pt1 | contig 13107 bp, 25 predicted proteins | sample LakKiv5m_2_FD_114544 | JGI IMG/M metagenome (GOLD analysis project Ga0172372, IMG submission 114544) | Freshwater microbial communities from Kabuno Bay, South-Kivu, Congo - kab_092012_9.5m | ecosystem: Environmental > Aquatic > Freshwater > Lake | place: Democratic Republic of the Congo...
TAAACCAAGCGGTACATCTGGAATCTCTGGAACTAAACCAAGCGGTACATCTGGAATCTCTGGAACTAAACCAAGCGGTACATCTGGAATCTCTGGAACTAAACCAAGCGGTACATCTGGAATCTCTGGAACTAAACCAAGCGGTACATCTGGTATTAAAGGTGTTAAGCCATCTAAACCAAAGAAGTCTAGCGGTACATCAGGAATAAAAGGAGTTAAGAAACCTGGTAGACCAAAATCAAGTGGTACATCAGGTATTAAAGGAATTAAGTAATGAAAAGCTATAAAGACTTTATATCAGAATCATTCGTACAAAGTGTAGTTCAAAATGATAAGGATCCAAACTTTGACGGCTCAGATCCTTCTACTATTGAAATTCATAATCAAGGTATAGGCGGAGTAAATTCTCTACAGGGTCATCGTGATCAAATCGTAAGGATGTTAGAACAGATGCTTTCTGATGCCAAAATGGCTCAAAAGAATCATAAATTAGCACATTACTCTATTTCAAAGATTTTATCTTTGGCCGATGATGATCGTATGACAGGTGTATTTCTTACTTACTTAAAGAACCATCAAAAGGCGATTGAAGAATTGGAAGAAATTCGTAGAAAAGGCGGTAGTGGAGCCGGTAAATCAATTCCTAAGGGATTAATCTAAAATTAATAAATAACATATGAAACGCATACAAACATTTGAAAGCTTCTTAAATGAATCAAGAATTAACGAAAGAAGAATTTCTTTTAGAGGAAAAACTACTAATGACCTTTATCGAATAGTAAAGAACGATCCTAACTCGATGGTATTTGCAAACGGTAAATTATATTCTGTTGAACCAGAAAATATGCGTCATGATCTGAAAAGCCCTTATATACTTGGGGTAGGTGAAGATGGAGAAGATTATGATATTGAAGTGTCTGATATTGAATTCATAGAAATAAATGAATCATCTACCAGTAAAGGAAAAACTAAAAACACAAAGACATGAAACATATTAGAGAATATGAAGAATTTCTAAACGAAAACACTATGATTGGTGAAGCTGCAAGTGTACCTTCAAACATTATGGATTTTGCAAAGAGAAAAGGTTCTTATGCGGTTAATCTTGTAAAGAAAGCTGCAACCTGGGCGGAAAAAGCCGGTAAAAGAATATCTGGTGGTACTGCAATCGGGAAGAATTATGATACGATTATTCTTGATATGAAATATCAAGGATCTGAGATTTATATCAGTCTTAATAAAGAAACAATTGAATTATTTGGTGAAGAGGTAACTGACGCTAAATCATTTGCCAAAGTACTTCAAGACAATGAATGAATATTTTACTATGAAACACATTAAATCAATTGATTCGTTTGTTAACGAATCGGTTTCTGCCTCCCAAATCGAAAAGGCCCTTGGTAAAGCAGAAAAGAAGTTAGGCTCTGGCGCAAGCGCTGAGGAGTTGGCAAATTACATGGCATCTGAATTAAATGTTAAGGCTAAGTACGAAGAAATCCTTAATGTAATTACAACATCTGATGCTGATGATAAAGAATTGGCAAAAGACATTGCATCTGTTGTTAATGAAAATGTACTATCTGAGGCTGCTCGCGTAGGAAGATCTTCCTGGTCATCTATTCTTAGAGATCTTAGAAATTATGGTTGGGATATAAGTGGAGATACTGCTTATAAAAGTTATGCCAATAACGATGATGAAGAGAGAGAATTACAAATGACCTCTAGATACGGCAGCGATGAAGTAGAATATACAGTAAATGACGAGAATGGTGATGAAATTGATTCAGGATCTTTTGATGCTGAAGGTTTAAGTGCTGGTGAATTGGATAGTGAAGTTTGGAGTAACATTGAAGAATCCGTCAACGAAGCCAAATTACAAGGGTACGAATGGAAGCTATGGGTTGATGTAGACGACATGATTAGTCAATTAAAAAATAAATACGGTGGGAAGGTTGCAAAAGGTAAAATTAAAGAGTTTATTTTAGATTATGTTAATGATCTAAATGAAGCCAAAGAGATATCTATTAAGGACTACAAAGTCGGAGATGTTATTTCTTTTAAAGATGGTGAAGACTGGAAAGTAACAAAGGTTAAGTATGATAAACTCATGGTTAAGCCTCATAACGAAAAAGCCAAAAAGGCAAATACAAGTATAGAGATTGATATTGACTTAGACTATCTTAAAAATAATTTAGCAGAATCTATTCTTAATGAAGGCGTTGTTTCTATCAAAGGTGCTAGAATTATAGCACATAAAGTTCTTAATAAGCTCGTTGATATAGGTCTTATTCCAGTTAAAAAGAAATCTGAAGATTTATTAGAAACTATTGCAGAAATTATTATTAATACTAAAATGGAATCAGTAGAAACAGAAAATACCGATTCAATCAATGAAGGTCGTACAATTGAAAAGATTGAAAAAGACAGAACCAAGATCATAAATGATATGGCTGAGGTTGTTACCAATTGGAAAGCTGCAAAAGGATCTGGTGATAAAGAAGCTGAAGCATCATTCTTACAAAGACTTAAGGATCTTACCGCTCAAAAAAATGGCCTTGAAAAAGAACTTAATGCAGCAATTGCAGGTAAAGACCGTTATGTTGAATTAGTTATTTCAGAAAGTGCTATGTCAGAAATTGACCTATTAGCAAAAGAAACCAAAACCTTTAAAGAATTTGTTAAGGAGTTCAAAAAGGAATTTGGTGAAGCTGGTGATCCAAAAGAATTGGAGTCATGGTTAAAATCTATATATGATAATGCTAAGAATGAAAGCATGAATGAAGGTGAAGACGTTAAGAAAGGCATTCATGATCATTGGAAAGAAATATACGGTGAAGACTTTGTTTCTGCTTATCCTAAAGTAGCAAAGATTCTTAAGAATCGTCAGAATGTTGATCGTCGAGAATTGGCAAGAATCTGGGATGAAACCTACGGCGAAGACTTTAAAGAAAAGTACGCTAAAATCTGGGATGTTTTAGATTAACATTCATTAAACTTTTTACATTTTTTTCATATAATTATAGAGGGACCGCTTTCAAAAACCCGGTCCCTTTGTTATAATTATAATATGGAAACTCTATTATGGTTAGATGATATCCGAGATCCAAATGATAGCATTTGGTGGAATTGGATTGCCACTTCTGGCATTAACCCTATGCACTATAATGTAATATGGGTAAAGAACTATGATGAGTTTACTAAATTAATTGTTGCCAAAGGGTTACCTGCAATTATCTGCTTTGATCATGATCTGGGTGAAGACATTGCCGAAGACCGGGTATCTAATGGTATGAGTAAGAGAAAGGCTCGGTCATTAAAGAGAGAAACCTTAAGCGGCTTTGATTGTGCCAAATGGTTGGTTGAATTCTGCTTGGATAATAACTGTTCTATACCAGAGTATAGAATTCAATCTGCTAACCCAGTAGGCGCGGAAAACATAAAGGGTTTAATTGAAAACTTTAAAAAGAATGTAGAAAATGTTAGGACCGTATGATATAAAAGAGTCGTTTAATCAAAAACTAAAAGGAGAGTAATATGATTGCTAATATTAAGAGATATGCTATGAGAAATGCAAAATTAAAAGAGAGTAAATTTTATGTGAAGGATAAGAGATCCTTTAAGGATAAGGCTAAAGACTTTGGACAGAGTCTTCTGTTCTGGAAAGGCCGTAAGAAAGGAATGATTCATACTCGTAACCTTGAATGGTCAGATTTTAGATACATTTTCTTTCCAAATAAATTGGAAAGGTACGGATACTTAAGTATAACATTCTATAAAGAGGATAGTGAATATTACAAAGCACTTTATCCTTTGGTTCTTGCTATGGATTATGAAGCTAAACCCTTTTGGTGTCCACGTTGGTTCTTACGATTCTTACATGTATTTGGAAATGATAAGTCTTTGGTAAGAGTACGTAATTTTACCTTACACAACCTACACAGACACCTAACCAAAGGTATCCTATTTTGGGATTGGAAAACTAAATGGACGGGTTATGATTTGCGGATTAGTATTTCAGGACCTACACACCTACAGAATTTAGCCGATGATATTGAACACGGATTCTATTCTAGGGGCAGACAAAAGGAACTTGTTGAACAGATCTTAAAACTAGATCCTAATGCATCAATTATTTGGGGAAGTATTAAAAGATTTGAAGAACAATTACAGGAATTAGAAGATAAGCAAGAAAATGACAGCACAGGAGTTTAATCAAAAATACAAAAGGTATTTAGAGGAAGGGCATTATGGCCTTGCTATTGGAAATACCGAATTTGTGCAATGGTTAGATAAAAGATTCCAGGAATTTATAAAGAAGCCTGGTTTTAGTTATAGTCAAATTAAAACAAAATTTGGTATGGGTCGTTTCTATTGTGAAGGCCTTACTCATAATGAAATATCAGAAGTAGAACTTAAAATATCACAACTATGAAAAGAATAACATTTATAAGCGATACTCATACAAAACATAGAATGTTGGATCTTCCAGGTGGAGATATCCTTATTCATAGTGGAGACATCATGAATAGTGGGTATAACCTAAATGATGTCCAGGACTTTCTTATGTGGTTTGAAAAACAGGATTATAAAGAGCTTATCTTTATCGCAGGTAATCATGACCGTATGTTTGAAAACCATCCAATAAGAATGGATGAACTGCTTGAAGGATTCCCTTCTATTACATACCTTGAAGATGACTGGGTTGATGTAGATGGAATTAAGATCTATGGTTCTCCTTGGCAGCCGGAGTTTTATAACTGGGCATTTAATCTACCAAGAGGCGGTGAGGATATTGAAGAAAAATGGTCAATGATTCCGCCAGATACTGACATTCTCATCACACACGGTCCCCCACAAGGGCACTTAGATATGAGTGGCCCACCTCACAATGAACCTAATTTAGGTTGTGAACTGTTGAGGATTTATGTAGATAACATTAAGCCTAAGATTCATGTATTTGGTCATATTCATGGTGGTGCTGGGCATAAGACAGATAATGGAATACATTTTGTCAATGCGGCTGTTCTTAATGAAAGATATGATCAGACTACAAATGGTATTACGGTTGACTGGGATCCAGAAACAAATTTTATAGACTTTATATAAGCAATTTATACATACAGATGAGACTAACCCGAGAACAAAAACGAGAAAAGGCAGGCGAAGACCTTATCAATGAAATGTTTCGCATTGCAGGCCATGCGGTAACCTTTGAGGATATAAAGGGACGTGAAGATAACTGGTTCCAGCAATGGACTATGACCGTAGCTCAGAACGAAGAATGGAAAGCATGGGGAAAGAAGTACTTACAAAAGACACTTCGTACTCCAGCTAAGATGGCAGAGCGTGAGATGCAATGGTTCTCTTTGCAGTATGGATTGAAGTTTTCGGATTGGCCAGAATCTAATACAGAAGAAGATGCCCTTTAAAATAGATCAAGAAGAATTCAATCGCAAAGCACAGCACATACTTGATACCGTTGTGCGTCCACAGGTTGAACGATATGAACAAAGTAAAAGGAACGAGATGGGACTAATCAAAGACAAAGCCAATCAATTAAAAAATGACAAATTATGAAAATTGAATATGTATCCTATTGGGATAGACTTTATCTTATTCCTACAATTGCAATTGTTTTAGATCCAATGTTTGTGGGTTATAGGTATTTAAGTCTATCATGGCTTAAGGGATCAATTGAGATAAGTTGGGGCCGCATTAAAGAAAATGAGTAAACAATGGCAAAAAGGATAGTGATGCAAATAAATAAAACAAAAAACCGCCTCATGAGATTTTTAAGATCACTATTTGTTAAGAAGCCTAAAGAAATTTTTCCCTATTCGGTGAAAGGATTTAGAAATGCTAAGAGATGGGCATTAAGTCAACCTCACCCATATGCACCTGAACTCTGTCTATGGGATTATGTTAGAGAAAAAGCCTATCATGAAACTGAATTACAATTACATATTATAAATCAATTCGTTACAGGTAAACTTGACGATAAACATATGTATATATGAAAATAGGAATTACGTGTTCTTCCTTTGATTTATTTCACGCAGGACATGTTAAAATGTTAGAGGAAGCAAAGAGTCATTGTGACTATCTTATTGTTGCTCTTCAGACAAATCCTACCATAGATAGGCCTAATAAGAATAAGCCTATACAGTCTGTAGTTGAAAGGTACATTCAACTTGCCGCATGTAAATGGGTTGACCAAATAGTACCATACGAAACAGAAAAAGATCTTGAAGATATCTTCCTAGCATTTGATATTCATGTTAGGATTATAGGAGATGAATATCAAAGTAAACAATTTACCGCTAAAGAAATATGCAATAATCGTGGCATAGAGATCATTTATAATAAACGTGATCACTCTTTCTCTAGCACTGAACTTAGAAAACGAATCTATAATGAAGAACTTAAAAATCAAGTCAAAGTACCTTCTTAATGTTGAAGGTAAAAAAATTAAGGCGAACAGTCTTATTGAGTTAATTTGGAAAGTATTGAGAGGAATCCATGAGTAAACTTTACCTAGACTTTCTTGAGGTAGGTAGTAGTGATTTTAACACTATCATGGAATCCTGTAAAGAATCAGAGGTAGGCATGGTCATTGAACCAATTAAGACCTACCTCGATAATTTACCTAATAAAGAGAATGTAATTAAAGTAAATGCAGCACTCTTATTTGGGAATAATGAACCGGTTCCTGTGTATTACATTAAATCTGAAGTAATAGAGAAACACAGGTTATTTGAATGGATGAGAGGATGTAACACTATAGGTCGTCCTCATGATTTTCACTTAAACTATTTTAATACGATAGATGAATTTGATCAATGGCATGCCGCATGGAAAGGGCCTAATGCACCTAAAGGTAGAAACCTTATAGATGAAGGATTAGTAACTGTTGAAGAAGTACCTAGTATATCATTTTATAAATTAGTAAAGGATTTTAACATAGGTGGCATTAAGTATATTAAGCTTGATACTGAAGGAATGGATGCTAACTTATTAGAATCTATTCTTGATGATCTTTGGGAACTTGATTCTGTTAGATTGCCTGAAAAGATTATGTTTGAAACTAATTGTCATAATAACACCACATCATCTTTTCAAGTTATTGAGAGATTAAGAAAACTTGGATATGAAATAATGGTTGGTGAAGCCAATACAAATCATTGGTCATTATTCGAAGGAACTATCTATAGAGACTGTAAAGCAACGTTAACACCTAAATGGGATGAGCATAAAAAAGATTAAGAAAGAGTATAAAGAAACACCAAAAAAAGAAATAAGTGGAGCGGTAATTGAAAACTTTACATACGGTTTCATAGGATCCGTTATTGTAGTATTCATTTCAAACAAAGTTGATATCGCTGTTTTGTTAAGTTACTTTGCATATTACTTTTTTGTAGGTCGTGTTGTTAATCGTCCAAAATATGTAACCTCTTTAGGTAAATTTATTGTATTTCCTGTTTCTGCTGCATTAGGAGCATTTACTGGATATAAACTTGCACAACTTGTAACACCGTATTTATGAGAATACCATCAATCTTACATATGATCTGGGTCGGAGATAAGGCTCCACCACAATACTTTTGGGATAACCTAAATGGATGGAAGGCTTTAATGCCAGATTGGACATTTATGGTTTGGACAAATGAAACCTTAGTTGAACAAGGAATGCCAAAGCAATTCATAGATCTGTTAAAAAGATGTAGGAATGGAGCACAAATGGCAGACCTACTTAGTTATTTTGCAATAGAAAGATATGGTGGATATCTTATGGATGCTGATGTTATTCCTATAAGATCTCTAAATGAATTAGATACACAAGGGAAGGATGTTATCCTATGTCATGATTTACCAGAGATTACTTGGAATTACATTTCAACAGGTTTCTTTGGTGCCGTGCCACACCATCAATTATTCAAAAATTTAGTGAATACATCATATCAAATTGACCTAACAGATCCGGATCAACAGGTAACAACAGGACCAGGTCATATGGGTAAGGAGTGGTTTAAAATTGACTGGTTTAAAAACGGCGGATACTTAATGTTACCTTACTGGGCATTTTATCGTAATCGCATTGGAGATCCTGGTCCTTATATACCGGATCGTATTATGCAAGATCACCCTGAAGCATTCGGTAATCACTTTTATGCAGCTGAATGGCTATAAGAAATATATAAACAAATGATAACTATTCTAGGTAATATTGCAGCTACTATATTTGTTATACAAGGAATCATAATGATGTTACCTCTTATCATAGTTGGTAAAATTATTAGGTGGTTTAAATGAAATATGTAAAGACATTTGAAGGTTTCCAATTAGTGGAAGAAACCTATCAGATCCTAGAAGGCAAGGTTTCTCATGAAGAACTATCTGGAATCATTAACGAAGGTTTCTTTGGATTCATTCGTAATCTTTTTATTGATAATAAAACCAAAATCGCTCTTGATAAACTTGCTGATGATCTATTTAAGACAAAGGTAGAGTTAATGAAATTAGAGATCCAGGAAGACCAGGTAGATGCCTTTAAGGATGAACTTAAAGCAGCAGAGCAAGGACATGACTATTCAACTCAACAGGGAGACCTTGATACAACTGGCCTAGATAGGATCAAGAAAATGAAGATCAAATCTCTACAAGATCGCGAAACTGCAATATCTGATGAAATGGACAATCTTGGACAGATATCGGATAAACTACAGAGGTATGTAGAAAAGATTAAACTGGATGTCCGCATGAAGGCAACCGATGCAACAATCAGGATAGCCGACGATGAAATTGCCCGTATTCTACAGAAACTGAAGCGCGAGGACCAGAAACAATCCCAGCAAATTGACCGTGAACTAAAGTAAACCTTTTCCGGTCTAAGCATATAATACTAAACAACCATATGAATACCCGTATAGGAGTTCTGATAGCTGCAATGGCCGGTGCCATTGTAGGTCTTTCATTTGAACTCTATCAAACAGAAGAAAAGCTGGTACAAACCAGACAAGAACTTCAAATACAAACAAATCGTGCCGATTCCCTAGATGCAGCCATTTGGCCTATTGAGGTGGAGCTGTTTAGATTTAATCGTGCATACGCAATATTCTCTAAAAGAAACCCTGAAGCTGCTGCTGAGTACGGAACCATTATCTCAGACGAAACTGAATAGTATGACAGTTGCCAATAAACTCAATCATCCTAAATGGAAAGCCTTTATTGCTCATGTAAAGGCTGAATGTAAACGCGCCGGTATAAAGGTTGAGTTAAGGCCCGTAGGATACTTAAGATTAGGTCAAGGTATGAAATGTTCTGGATACTTTGATGAAGAGAACCGGAAACTGGTTGTAGCAATGCTCAATCCTGCTGCAGATGGAGTCCTGGTACATGAATTTGGACATTTTACCCAATGGGAAGAAAAGATTCCTATTTGGACTAAATCAGGTTGGGCAATGGCTCATATTGAGGAGTGGCTAAATGGATCAACAAAGAGGAACATCGCCAAGTGGATGGCCATTTCCAGAGACCTGGAACTTGACAATGAAAAGCGGACAGTACAACTAATTAAGGATTGGGACCTACCTATTGATGTCCGCGAGTATACCCAGAGTGCCAATGCATATGTCCTGTTCTATAACTGGATGTTGACCTCAAGGCGGTGGTGTAAGCCAGGAAACACTCCCTATTCAAATCCTCGCGTTCTAGATGAATGCTCCAGCCGGTTTAATATGAGGTACGATCGCCTGTCAAAGCGAATGTTTAAAGCATTCCAAGAATCCGGTATCTAGCTATTCAAAGCCTTCAAAAGGCAGCACATGGAGCACACAATCTCTCAAGCAAGCCACTTCTTCCCAAAACCCCCTAAACCACCAGTGGAGCTCAAACGGCTCAAACCGCCCCCTAGACCACAATCCACTATCACTAGATCCGGACCACCTGTAATACCTATAATACTGTAGGGATCCCGTTACACTACTCCTATATAGACTCCACACGCCCATTCTCGTGGTCCACCAGGGATTACCAGTCCTCGCGGTCGCGAATCCGGTAGTCTCTAATCTGGCTCTCTGGTCAACCTTCCAGGGATCCTGGATATCCAGGGACCACCGGGGACTCTAGGGCTACCCGAATGGCCCAATTCGGCTCAAACGGCTCAACTACTTCAACTGACAACTATCTCAAGTGCCCATGTCTCACGGGTCAATCCAAATCCGGCCGTGCAACAAGACACACCATTCCACCCTCCAGAATACGAGACCCTCAGGTACAACCCACTCCCCTAGTGGAGATCCAGAGACCAGAGCACACTTGACACACAAACCCCTGTAGTGGCGAAGCAAGAATCTTTCAGAAAGGGCACCGGCTTGTTATATTTACTATAAATTACCCAATATGGCTAAAGGATACATCGGAGAAAGCCGCGGAGAACGCGCAATGAACAAAATCGTAAACTACATCGAACGCCAGGACAGGAAACGCCGAGACGAAGAACCTGAAAAGTATGCAGGGAATTCGCTAGTAGATCAACTAAAGGCCGCCTATGGTAAAGACTGGGAACATGAACTGGAAGAGATCCGCCGCGAACACCGAGACCCCCAGTATAAGGCCGCGAAGGACCAAGTCCGCGTAAAGGCACGTGCTGCCTACTGGGCAATGCCACGACGCGAACGGGAAGAACTCAGGATATCAGAAGGTGGATACATAGCCAAGACCATAGCCCAGTGGCGAAAGGACTACCCGGGTTGTTAATAACTTTTCCAAAAAAGTCCTCTCTAGATTTTTTTATCCCAACAATTTGTATTAAATTTATACTATACAAATTACTACTATGGAAAGAAAACTTCAACCCGGTAACTATATGAAAGTCTCCAAAGTTACAGAATTCTTGGAGAACCATTTCAAATCAACTCTTCTAGATATAGTAAAGAAAGTATGTCCCAAACACGAAGGAGAACATAACATCTATTACTCAACAGCAGATCTTAAAAACCTCATGATGCCATACATTTTTCAGGAACTTGAATGTGAAGTAGTCACTCACATAATCCTTGATTGTTAATAACTTTCTCAAAAAAAGTGGCCCAAAAATTTTTTTATCCCAATTTTTTGTATTATATTTATACTATACAAATAAAATAAACGGATATGGTAAACTACACTGATCAACCCCAACTGGCAAAGGACCTAAAAGAAACTAACGACTGCTTCGTACGTGCCCTCGCATTGGCCGCAGGAATCACCTACAATGAAGCACACGGGATTGCTGCCGCCGAATTTGGCCGCAAGGAACGCAAAGGTACCAAAGGGGTACAGGGAACCATCCACTCGTTAAACCAGAGAAACCGCCTGGCTCACTTAGGCCTGGAGATCCAGGGAGTTAACCATACCTACCTTAACCGCCGCGGTCAGGTTCGTGGCCTTAATATCCGTGGATTCTATAACCGCTACGGTAAAGGACACTACCTGGTACTGGTAAGCGGCCATGCCCTCGCAATCATTGACGGTCAAATCCAGGATTGGACCACAAAGGCAAAACATATTGGTCGTACCGTCCAGGCTGCCTACCGCGTGGCTAACCTCCGCCAACTGGATCTATTCGCAAATTGTTAATAACTTTTTCTCTCTAGAGAGAAAAAAGTCACCCAAAAGTTTTCAAATCCCAAAAAATAGTATTAAATTTATATAAATTAAAAAACGGAATATGGTACAAACCACTAAAAACTATCAGGTAGAACTGAAAAATGACCTGCTAATGGTTAAGGATTCAAATGGTCAATTGCTAAAAGCATTCTGCGTACCTGTATGGAACGCTGTTGAAAAATTCCATGAGATGGTAAAACGCTGCAAGGAATTGGAAACTAAATCTGGTAAGTAACTAATAGAATCACTAATATGGCAAAAACGGAAACTTTGCAATCGCGCTTAACGCAAATTAAGGATGTTAAATATGCTGAAGGCCTATTCGACGCCCACAAAACAGGAACCCCTCTCGACGGACTATTTAGTATCGATGGCGGTGTTCCTAAAGCAACCAACTGGATGGTGGTTGGAGACCCCGGAGTCGGTAAGAGTACAGTTACTCTGGATATCATCGCCAATGCACAGAAGCATGGCTCAAAGGTACTCTTTATCTCGGCAGAGATGAACCAGGTGGACCTCTACCTTTATGTACAACGCTATCCTAAATTTGGAAGCCTGGATATCTTCTTTCCACAGGAACTGGAAGACGGAGAAGATCCTCGCCGTGTACTACGAGAAATCCTTGATGAAGGATATGACCTGGTATTGATTGACTCCTTCATTGAACTGCAAATGACAATCCGTGAACACGCACACATGACGAGTAATGGTTCAGAGAAGTGGTTACTGGATCTAATGTATGGCCACAACCTTGGAAATAACAAGGCTGCCAAATTTACATCATTCCTTAATATACAACAGGTAAACAAAGGTGGTACATTCGTTGGATCAAATAAGTTGAAACATATGACCACTGGTATGATGGAGATCCGCTTCGTGGATGAACGTAATCAGGATGAAAGGTATGTGGTATTCTCTAAGAACCGCCGTGGCCATGTAGGAAAACAAATGTTCTTTGATCTCTCTGCTGCCGGTGATGTGAACTACGACACTGAACGATTCAAAAAATCAGAATCCCTGAAGGAACTAAAAAAGAAAGAAAAGGAATTGGTAAAAGCCCAAGGCCTTGAATTTGATAAACTATTCGGCCTTGGTTCTGAAGCAACTGAAACTGAAGCCTAAACCACTAAATAAAAGAATATGATAAAAGAATTCTCAAGCAGAGACCTACAACTGATCTGCTCATCACTCCTCACACGGATTGACCGCTGTAAGGATATGATCAAATTGTACCAAGGAGATCTGGAGCGGATGGACAATGGTAAGTATAATTTCTATTTGGAGGAAGGAGAAACCATTGATGAGGTTGCTGATAAACGCCGTGCGGCTACTGTTACTGTAATCCAGATCTACACAGAAGAGATTGAATATCTGAAAGGTATGTTGGATAGGGTTTAGAATTGTTAATAACTTTTTTCACTCTAGAGAGAAAAAAGTCACTAAAATATTTTTTTATCCCAA
>Ga0172372_10008943_pt1 | contig 13102 bp, 7 predicted proteins | sample LakKiv5m_2_FD_114544 | JGI IMG/M metagenome (GOLD analysis project Ga0172372, IMG submission 114544) | Freshwater microbial communities from Kabuno Bay, South-Kivu, Congo - kab_092012_9.5m | ecosystem: Environmental > Aquatic > Freshwater > Lake | place: Democratic Republic of the Congo...
GTGCGTTTTCATATGTAAATCTTTTGTTTGATTTAATAATTGTTCTTCCAAACCATTCACTTAAAACATCTCCATTTTTGATAATTTCAAAAATTGCACTGAAAGCTAGCTTTTCTTCATTTGGATTTAGACTACACAAGTCATTAGACAAAACTTCTGGCAACATTGGAATTGTTCTATCTACAAGGTAAACAGAAAATTGTCTTTCGTACGCTTCTTTGTCGATAATTGTGCCAGGAGTTACATAATGTGATACATCCGCAATATGCACACCAATTTCAAAATTTCCATTATCTAAACTTTTAATTGAAAGGGCATCGTCGAAATCTTTTGCATCGATTGGGTCGATTGTAAAAGTAAGAGTATCTCGCATGTCTCTTCTTTTTGCGATTTCAGATTCTGGAATAGGAGACCATTTTGATTTCATTTCGTCTGCATCTCTCAAAACTGCTTCAGCAAATTCAGCGTCAAAACCTTTTTCTAAAATAATTGCGCGAATTTCTACTTCATGGACACCTTTTTTACCAATTACTTGAAGCACTTTTACATCTGGTCTTTCTTTTGCGTCTTCCCATTTATCTAGTTCAACATAAACCTTGTCATTGTGTGCTACTTTTGAAGCTTCAGATTCTGGTAAATTGAAATAAACATAAATTTTTTGACTATCTGGAATAACAAAACAATCTTTATCTTTTTGAACAGTTCCTACAAATTTAGTCTTGGCTCTTTTGACTATTTCAAGAACCACACCTTGATCCATATCCTCAATTTTTTGACCATTTGTTTCAACCAGCACAGTATCTCCTGGAAGTGCGTGCTTGATATGTTCAAGTCGAATTGCTACATCTTTTTCTGTGTTTGGGTCTTTAATAAAACCAAGTTTTCTAGCTTTGCTAACGGCAATTGTGCCTTCAATTTTCATATACAGATTATACTACCTTGACCATTGACTTAAATCAAATATTTGATATTCTTTTCACCACTATGTTAAAGATTAGATTACAAAGAATAGGACGAAAACACGAACCAACTTTCCGTGTTGTTTTAACAGATTCAAAAAATGGACCAAAAAGCGGTAAATTCCTAGAAATCCTAGGTTCTTACGATGCTCGAAGAAATCAAGATACAAGACTTAAAAAAGAAAGAATCCAACACTGGATTGCACAAGGTGCTCAAGTTTCTGACACAATTCACAATCTTCTTATTACACACGAAGTTATTGCAGGAGAAAAAATCAACGTTCTTCCACAAAAAACTCCAATTCGAAAAGAACAACCAGTTGAAGAAACTCCAGCTGCTGCACCGGCACCAGTAGAGGAAGCTCTAGCTGAAGAAGTTGCTCCAGCTGTAGAAGAAACTCCAGCAGTCGAAGAAGCACCAGCTCAAGACTAATAACTCAATTGACCTCTTAATTTAATTTTGACACAATTTTATACAGCAGTTAATTACTGCTTAATTAATACTTAAAAATAGATATGGCAGATAATACAGACCAACAATTTCTAGACTTCATTATTAAATCTCTTGTAGATAAACCTGAAAAGGTTATTGTCAAAAGAACTGTAGATGATATGGGTGTTTTGCTTACTCTTACTGTAGATCCAGAAGACATGGGTAAAATCATTGGACGACAAGGTAATACAGCAAAAGCTATTAGAGTTTTATTACGTGTTGTAGGTATGAAAAACAATGCCAGAGTAAATCTAAAGATCAACGAACCAGAAGGTGGAATGCGTTCACAAAATTTTGATAAAAGTGTTGATGAAGCAATAGACGAATTGAAAATCTAAACATGATTTTTCACATAATTACTCTTTTTCCAGAAAGTTTCGATTCTTACTTTTCTACCTCAATTATTGGTAGGGCGATTAGTGATAAAAAAATAAAAGTTAAATATTATAATCCTCGAGATTTTTCTAAAGATAAACATAATAGAATAGATCAAAAGCCGTATGGAGGGGGTCCTGGTATGGTTATTGAAGCGTTGCCTGTAATTCGAGCAATCGAAAAGGCAAAAAGTAAATCTAAGGGTAAAGTTAAAATTTATTTTTTGTCACCAGGTGGAAAACAGTTTTCAACTGAAAATGCAAAGAAAACCACTAAATCATATAAAGAGGTGATTATTATTTGTGGTCGTTATGAAGGTATTGATTCACGAATAAAGAAAGTCTTCAAAATGGAATATGTTTCAATTGGTCCTTATGTTGTGACTGGTGGTGAATTAGGTGCAATGATTTTGGTGGATACAATATCTAGGCAAATAAAAGGTGTTTTAGGTGACTTTGATTCAAGGGAAGAGGCGAGAATTTCTTCTCATGATGTTTATACTCGACCAGAAGTTTTTGAATATAAAGGTAAAAAATACAAGGTACCACCAGTTTTGCTGTCTGGAAACCACAAGGCAATAGACGAATTTAGGTCTAAAAATAAGGAAAATTCATAATAATTTTAGATTTTCTTGACCAAAATTTTACCTTGATGTATCATATGTAATGCGGATTGAGTTAGGGAGGAAAACGCGCGTTTAATTTTTTATTACAAGCTCAGGTAATTTTCTAAGATTTTGAGTACTATAGGATAAATAGAGAGGTAATTTTTACTGCACTCCTTTTGCATAAGGGGTTATTTTTGCTTAATACAATTGAAGTTTTAGAAAATTAGATATTAACGGTACGGTTTATATGGCACAAAAAGAAATGCATGGAAATGCAGACACAGTAGGTTCACGACCAAAGAAGTATTTTTCAAAATACAAAAAGCCATTGATTGACATGCCAGATCTTTTCGAAGGTCAAATCGAGTCATTCAATTGGTTGCTTAAAGAAGGAGTTCAAGAGGTATTCAAAGAATTTTCACCAATAAAAGATTATTCTGAAAAGAAATTCGATTTAGAATTTGTTAGTTTTGAATTTGAATCACCAAAATATACAGAAGAACACGCAAAGGAAAATCGTCTAACATACGAAGCACCTTTTAAAGTTAGAGCAAAACTAATCAACAAACATTTAGCTTCAGAAAAAGAACAAGAAATTTTCATGGCGGATTTTCCAATCATGACAAAGCACGGTACTTTTATTATTAATGGTATCGAAAGAGTAATTGTTCCACAATTAGCTAGATCATTTGGAGTTATTTTTACTACAAATCTAATCCGAGGAAGAAAATATTTTGGTTCAAAAATTATTCCTGCACGAGGTGCTTGGATTGAGCTTGAAACAGATGCTGATGATATTGTTTATATTAAAATTGATAAGAACAGAAAATTCCCAGTTACATCTTTCTTGAGAGTTATGGGTGCTACATCAGATGAAGAGATTGTTAAGTTATTTGATAAATATCCAAGAACACAAGAAGCAATCAAAAAGACTTTAAAAAAAGATGATATCAAAGATGTTAACGCTGCATATCTTGATATTTACAAGAGGCTTCGAGACGGAGATCTTGTGAATCTGGAAAACGCAAAAACTTTTGTTGATTCTATTCTTGATGAAGAACGATACGATTTTTCAAAAGTTGGAAGATTTAAATTCAACAATAGATTTGGTCTATCAACAGGAAGGAAAAATTTAGAAAAGAAAACTGTTGATTTGGATGATATGGTTATCATTATTAATCACGTTGTGGATCTTAATCACACACCTGGAGCTGTAGAAGATGATATTGATCATCTTGGTTCAAGACGAGTTAGATTTGTTGGAGAACTTCTACAACAAAAAATCCGAACAGGTATGGCTCAAATGAAGAGAAACATTCAAAACAGAATGTCAACAATCGATGCGGATTCAACACTTCCTGTTAACTTTATTTCTCCAAGACCACTTCAAGCGAGAATTAAAGAATTCTTCTCAACAAACCAATTGTCACAGTTCATGCAACAAGACAACTTGCTACAAGAAATTGAACACCTGAGAACAATTTCTGCACTAGGTCCCGGTGGACTTACAAAAGAGCGAGCTGGTCTAGATGTTCGTGACGTACACTCATCTCACTATGGTAGAGTTTGTCCTATTCAAACACCTGAAGGTCCAAACATTGGATTGATTTTGAGATTTACAAATTACGCAAGAACAAATGATTTTGGAATGATTGAAACTCCGTACGTAAAAGTTGAAAAAGGAAAAGTTACAAAAGAAGTTGTATATCTAAACGCGTTAGAAGAAGAAAACTACAAAATTACACACGCTGCTACACCTGTAGATGAAAATGGAAACATTTTAATTGATCAAGTAGATGTGAGAATTGGTGGAAAACCAAGTCTTGTAGATAAAAAAGAAGTTGACTTTATCGACGTTGCTACAAACCAAGCATTCTCAATTGCGACTTCAATGATTCCTTTTGTGAACCACGATGAAGCAAACCGAGCTTTGATGGCATCAAACATGCAAAAACAAGCTGTGCCTTGTGTGCAAGCTGCAGCTCCATTAGTTGGAACTGGTGCTGAAGAATTAGGACTTCGAAATTCAAGTCGATTAGTTCGAGCTGAAGAAGATGGTGTTATTAAATCTGCTGATTCACGAAAAATTGTTTTAGAAACTTCAAAAGGAAAAGATATTACACACACTCTAATTAGTTTCCAAAGAACAAACAGCTTTACATGTTTCGGACATCGACCTGTTGTTGTTCCTGGACAAAAAGTTAAGAAAGGAGATTTACTTGCTGATGTTTCTTCATCAGACAAAGGACAAATCGCACTAGGACAAAACCTGCGTGTAGCTTTCCTTTCATGGTCTGGAGCAAACTACGAAGATGCGATTATTATTTCTGAAAGACTTGTAAAAGACAGTACACTTACTTCTATTCACATGGAAGAAGTTGTTGTTAATGTTCGAGACACAAAACTTGGTCCAGAAGTTACAACACCTGATATTCCAAACGTTTCAGAAAACAAACTAAAAAATCTAGATGAAGAAGGAATAATTAGAATTGGTGCAGAAATCAGACCAGGAGATATTTTGGTTGGAAAAATAACACCAAGAGGAGAAACTCAACTGACTCCAGAAGAAAGACTATTACGATCTATTTTCGGTGATAAAGCACGAGACGTAAAAGATACTTCAAAACGAGTTGAGGCGGGCCAAAGAGGAAGAATTATCGGAATTAAAATTTTCTCACGAGAAAACGGAGACAAATTAGAATCTGGAATTATTAAAAGAATCCATATTGAAATCGCTCAACTAAGAAACATTTCAGTTGGAGATAAGCTTGCTGGACGACACGGTAACAAAGGTGTTATTTCACGAGTTCTTCCTGTAGAAGATATGCCATACGATAAAGATGGTGTACCTGTTGATATTATTCTTACACCACTTGGTGTGCCTAGCCGTATGAACCTAGGACAAATTCTTGAACTTCACTTAGGAATGGCAGCAAATACTCTTGGTTATCAAGCTATTGTGCCAGCTTTTGCCGGAGCAACAGATCAAGAAATTAAAGATGAACTTAAAAAAGCCGGATTTGATGAAAGTGGAAAAATGCCACTATTTGATGGACGAACTGGTGAACAATTTGAACAAGATGTTTCAGTTGGATACATGTACATGTTGAAACTTCACCACATGGTTGAAGATAAAATTCACATGAGATCAATCGGACCATACTCATTAATTACACAACAACCACTTGGAGGACGTTCACAAAACGGAGGACAAAGATTTGGAGAAATGGAAGTGTGGGCACTTCTTGGTCATGGAGCAGCTCATACTCTAAGAGAAATTTTGACTTACAAATCAGATGATATTCAAGGTCGTTCAGCAGCATTCGATGCGATTGTTAAAGGAGAATCAATTCGACAAGTTGGAACACCTGCATCATTCAATGTACTTATGTCAAATATGAGAGGTCTTGCATTGGACGCTGAACTTCATTCAGAAATTGAAGAAGATAATAAAGATAACGAATAGGCTTATGTATAAAAAACGAAATCAAAAAGCATTTAATAAAATGACATTGAAGGTGGCTTCACCTGAAAGAATTAAAGAGTGGTCATTTGGAGAAGTTACAAAGCCAGAAACAATGAACTACAGAACCCAGAGATCTGAGAAGCATGGTTTGTTTGATGAAAAAATCTTCGGTCCAGATAAAGACTACGAGTGTTACTGTGGTAAATACAAGGGAATTAGATATAAGGGAATCATTTGTGAAAAATGTGGAGTTGAATTAACTAGAAGTATTGTTCGACGAGAACGAATGGGACATATCGAACTTGCAACACCTGTTTCTCATATTTGGTTTTTGAGATCAATGCCATCACGAATTGGGTTGGTACTTGGAATGTCTATGGCAGATTTGGAAAAAGTGATTTACTTTGCCGGATATCTTGTAACAGAAGTACATGAAGATGAAAGAAAAAGATTTTTGAAAGAACTTGAATCAGAATTCAAATCAAAAACTGCTAGTTCACAAGATCTTAAAACAAAAGATGCTATAAAAAATCTTTACACTGAAACTAAAAGAGATATCGATAGTTTGAGAACTGGAATGGTTTTGGATGAAGTTGCATTCCATAAATACTCAATGAAGTATTCAACTTTGTTTGAAGCTAAAATTGGTGCGGAAGCTGTGTATGACATTTGTAAAAATGTTGATATGCAAAAACTTTTAGTTGCATTGCAAGAAGAAAAAGCTACAGCAACAGGTCCAGCAAAAGAAAAATTAAATAAAAGAATTAGTGTTGTTAAGAATATGATGAACTCAAAAATTCGACCAGAATGGATGTTCTTAACAAGAATTCCAGTTATTCCTCCAGGACTACGACCAATGGTTGCTCTTGAAGGTGGAAGACAAGCTACTTCAGATGTTAATGATTTATACCGAAGAGTAATAAACAGAAACAATCGTTTGAAGAAACTTCTTGATATTCACGCACCTGATGTGATTTTGAGAAATGAAAAAAGAATTCTTCAAGAAGCTGTGGATGCGCTTATCGACAACTCAATTAGACATGGTAACCAACTTTACGCTGGAGCAACACAAGCTCAAAAGAGACCTCTTAAATCAATTGCAGACAGTCTAAAAAGCAAGAGAGGAATTTTCCGAAACAACTTGCTTGGTAAACGAGTAGACTACTCAGGACGATCTGTGATTGTTGTTGGACCAGAATTGAAACTAAATCAATGTGGTCTACCAAAACACATGGCACTTGAATTGTTCAAACCTTTCGTTATCTCAGGTTTGATTAAAAGAGAATTAGCTTTCAACATTCGAGGAGCTGGACGATTAATTGATGAAGGAGTTCCAGAAGTTTGGGAAGTTCTAGAAGAAGTTATTGATGGTAAGTATGTTCTTCTAAACCGAGCACCTACACTTCACCGACTAGGTATTCAAGCTTTCCAACCAGTTCTTATTGAAGGAAATGCTGTTAGAGTTCACCCACTTGTATGTACAGCTTACAACGCTGACTTCGACGGAGACCAAATGGCCGTACACGTTCCACTTTCAGAAGTTGCGCAATATGAAGCAAAAGAAATTATGGCTTCAAGTAAAAATATTCTAAAACCAGGAAACGGAGATCCAATTGTTGGAGCAAGACAAGATATCACACTTGGTATTTACTGGATGACAAAAATAGTTGATGGAGTAAAAGGAGAAGGACAGATTTTTGCAGGTCCAAACATGGCAATTCTTGCTCATGAATATGGAGAAGTAAATATCCGAGCAAAAATAAAAGTTAAAGGAAAGGAAAATAATAAACTTTCTGATTATGCTGATTCTCTAATTGAAACATCTGTAGGAAGATTGTTGTTCAACTCAATTTTGCCTGAAGACTATCCATTCATTAATGAACACGTTGATAAAAATGTGATGTCGCGAATTTTGGATGAAATCATGATCAAGTACGGTACAGATCGAGCTGTTGAATTGTTAGATGAAATTAAGAAATTTGGTTTCAATTACACAACAAAAGCTGGTATTACATTCGGTATTGATGATGTTATTGTTCCTCAGGACAAATGGAAATCTATTAAGTCTGGTCAAGAAAAAGTTAATGAAATCATGAGCTTGTACAATGAAGGACTTTTGTCTGAAGATGAAAAACTTCGAAAAATTGTAGAAGTATGGCACGGAGTAAAAAATGAAATTGAAAAAATGATTCCAGAAGTTTTGGATTCAAATGGTTCAGTTCACGACATGTGGAAATCAGGAGCTAGAGGTTCTCTTTCACAAATTTCTCAGATGACAGGTATGAAAGGTCTTATTCAAAACTCAAAAGGAGAAACAATTGAATATCCTGTATTATCATCATCAAAAGAAGGACTTACTCCTATTGAATACTTCACAACAACTCACGGTTCACGAAAAGGTCTTGCCGATACTGCTTTGAACACAGCTAAAGCTGGATATCTAACTCGAAAACTATTCTCAGTTGCTCAAGATGTGATTATTTCTGAAGAAGATTGTGGTACAAACAAACATGTTGAAATTAAAAGAGATAGTGATTCAGGAATCGATATCCCACTTTCTAAGAAAGTTCGAGGTCGAGTACTTGCAAAAGAATTAGATAAATTTAAAAAAGGTCATCTGATTACAAAAGCTGATGCATTGGAAATTGAAAAACTTGCTCCAGAGTCAGTACTTGTATACTCACCACTAACTTGTGAATCAAGAAAAGGAGTTTGTTCTAAGTGTTACGGTGTAGATCTTGGAAAAGATCAAAAAGTTGATGTCGGAGAAGCGGTAGGAACTGTTGCTGCTCAAGCGATTGGAGAACCAGGAACACAGTTAACAATGCGTACATTCCACGCCGGAGGTACAGCGTCAGTTGGTGGAGACATCGTTGCCGGACTTCCTAGAGTTGAAGAAGTGTTTGAAAGAAGACGGCCAAAGAGTCCTGCTGTAATAGCAAGAGTTGCTGGAACAATTTCAGAAATTCTAGATCACGGTAAAGAAAAAACAATTATTCTGCTACCAGATAATGGAAGCGCAAAGAAAAGCAAAAAAGATTCAGAATACGTTTTTCCAGCTTCAAGAACTCCAATTGTAAAAGTTGGTGATCATGTAGAAAAAGGACAAATGATAACTGATGGTTCAGCTGATCTACAAGAACTATTTGAACTTGCTGGAAAAGAAAAAACTCAAGAATATATCATTAGCCAAGTAAATAAAATTTATGAACTACAAGGTGAAGCTGTTTCTAGAAAGCATATTGAAGTTATTATTAGACAAATGTTCTCAAGATTTAAGATTGTTTCACCTGGAGATACTAAGTTCTCAGAAGGTGAAGTAGTTGAAATGATGGCGCTTGAAGAAGAAAACGAAAGAGTTGAAAACAAAGCTGTTGCAAATCAATTGATCATGGGAATCACAGAAGTTTCTTTGACAAGAGATAGTTTCTTGTCAGCTGCTTCATTCCAACACACTCCAAGAATTTTGATTGCTGGAGCTGTAAGGGGTGCAGAAGATAGACTGGAAGGACTAAAAGAAAACGTTATTATTGGACGATTGATTCCAGCTGGTACAGGATTTTCAGGTAGTCAAAAGAATCTTGGTGCTCAAGAAATTGAATCTGAAATAGAATCTAAACTCGCAGAATCAAGAGAGGAATAGTATAGTACGTTCATCTCTGTATGAACTCTGATATTGAAAAAATAAAACAAAAGTTAGATATAGTTGAACTTATATCTTCTTACATAAAGGTTGATAAGTCTGGAAAAAATTTCAAGGCTTGTTGTCCTTTTCATAATGAAAAGACCCCGTCATTTTATATATCGCCAGAAAGAGGAACATTTTATTGTTTTGGTTGCGGTAAAAAAGGTGACGTCTTTTCATTTGTAGAATCTTTTGAAGGTGTAGATTTTGTAAGCGCTCTAAAACTTTTAGCAGATAAAGCTGGTGTAATACTTTCTAATACAAAATTTGGAGATAGATCTGAAAAAGATAAAGGTATAAAAATTTTGGAGGAAGCAACAATATTTTTTGAGAGTAATATTTTGAAAAATGAAAATGCTAAAAAATATTTGAAAGATAGAGGTGTTCAGGATGAAACTATAAAAAAATGGAGAATAGGTTATATAGATAATAATTGGTCTGATCTTTATAATCATTTAAAACAATTTGGTTTTGAGGATAGAGATATAGAACAAGTTGGATTAATTAAAAAAGGAGAGAAGAGTAATTATTACGATAGATTTAGAGGAAGAGTAATGTTTCCAATATCTAATCCTTCTGAAAAAGTTGTTGGTTTTACAGGGAGAATTTTAATTCCCGATGACAAACAAGCGAAATATTTAAACAGCCCTGAAACTCCATTTTTTATCAAATCACATATTCTTTATGGACTTCATTTTGCAAAATTATCTATACGAAAAAATAATTTTAGCATTTTAGTTGAGGGTCAGTTTGATGTGATCATGTCGCATCAAGCGGGATTTTCAAATACTGTAGCAACATCAGGTACAGCTATGACAGATGATCAATTGACTCAATTATCAAGATTGTCTTCAAGGTTGGTAATTGCGTTGGATGCTGATGGGGCTGGTTTTAGAGCTTCAGAAAAAGTTTGGCAACTTGCTTTGACTAAAGGTATGGATGTAAAAATTGCACGATTACCTTCTGGGAAAGATCCAGCTGATCTTGTAAAAGAAGATCCAGAGCTTTGGAAAAAAGCCATTAGAGAAGCTACGCATATTATTGATTGTTTAATTGATCAAGTAGACGCAAAAAAATTGGAATCAAGATTGTTAGCTATTGAAATACATAAAGTGATTATTCCTTATGTAAATAAGTTAGAAAGTGTAATCGAACAAGCGCATTTTATAGAGAAGATTTCCAGAAAGTTTGCTATTTCTCAAGATGTTTTATGGAGAGATGTTTCAGAAATAAAAAATGTAGTTTCTAATGTCCAAAATAATTCAGAGATAAAGCAAAAAGTTGAAGACAATAAATCTATGAGAGATCAGCTTCTTGGAATATTACTTTGGCAAAAATCTAAAAGTAACCCAGATTTAAATTTGGAAAAATTAGAAAATAGTGTGAAAGAAATTATCGGAGAGGACGTAGTTTCTTTGGCTAATCGAAGTCCTGATATTGAATCAATTATTTTTACCACAGAATCAATTTATTCTGATAATAAAATTTTGATTAACACCATTAAAGAATTATTAGTGAGATTGAAAAAATCTTCTTTAGAAAATAGAAGAACAGAAATTAAAAAAGAATTAGAAATTTCTGAAAGCTCGACAACTTCTGTAAGTCATGATGATTTGCTTAAAGAGTTGCAAGAAATTTCAAAAAATATAGAATCTTTGCACATCGATAGTATAGACATTATTTAAAAGAAGTTGTAATATTAACGCTACCATTTTATGGCAAAAAGTACTGCAAAAAAAGTACAAAAATCAATAAAGAAAAAAACAGTAAAATCTGTTAAACCAAAAAAAACAAAAATCGCTAAAAAAATTCATATTAAGCGAAAAGCCGTTAAAAAAACTACTAAGACTGTAGTTAAAAAAGTTGCTAAAAAGGAAGTTAAGAAAACTATCGTTTCTAGCAAAGCAAGTAAAACTGCACAAGAAGTTGATAAAAAACTAAATAAACTTCTAACAAAAGGAAAGGAAAGAGGTTATGTAACATACGATGAGATTTTGAGAGAGTTTCCAAATATTGAAACGGATGTTTTGTTTTTGGATGAAATGTATTCAAAGTTCAGTCAAATGGGCGTGGATGTGTTAGAGGGAGGTGGTTTGTTGAGTGTAGAACCAGATCCCGAGATGAATAAGTACGGCGCAAAAGCTGGATCATCTCAATATGACTCAATTCAAATTTATTTGAAAGAAATTGGACAATATCCTTTGATTCATGCTGCAGAAGAAAAAGAATTAGCTAGAAGAATTGAAAACGGAGACGATGAAGCTAGAAAACTTTTGGCTCGAGCCAACTTGAGATTGGTTGTTTCTATTGCAAAAAAATATGTTGGAAGAAGTCCAGACTTAACTCTTTTAGATTTGATTCAAGAAGGAAACTTAGGTTTGTTTAAAGCTGTAGATAAATTTGATCAATCAAAAGGTTTTAAATTTTCTACATATGCAACATGGTGGATTCGACAAGCAATTACACGAGCGCTTGCTGATCAATCAAGAACAATTCGAGTTCCAGTGCACATGGTTGAAACAATTGCAAAATATAAACAAATTCACAGAAGACTTAGCCAAGATCTAGGAAGAGATCCTATGCCAGAAGAAATTGCAGTAGAAATGGGAGTTGATGTAGATAAGATTTATACAATTGAAAAAATTGATCAAAGTACAGTTAGTTTGGAAAGTCCAATCGGTGATGAAGATGAAAAATCTACACTAGGTGATTTTCTTGCTGATGATAAAATTTTGTCTCCAGATCAAGAAGCTTCTAGAAGAATTTTAAGTGATCAAGTTCAAGAAATTTTGAATGACCTGTCTGAAAAAGAAAGAAGAATTTTGGAAATGAGACACGGTCTTGTGGACGGTATTCAACACACACTTGAAGAAGTGGGGAAGAAATTTGGTGTGACTCGAGAACGAATTCGACAGATTGAAGCAAAAGCTCACGAAAAAATAAGACAACACGAGAAAGCAAATCGTTTGAAGAACTATTAAATAAAAAACCGCTTTCAGCGGTCGGAGGGTACAGACATTTTTTCCAAAGATTGCCCGACGATTTCTCGTTCCTCTGAATTGAGGGGTCTCATGTGAATTCGACCAGAATTTCTGACCTGGTCGAGTCTGTTGAGTTTTGACAAAATAGAGTCCGTGTTATCTATGCCGCAGATGGGTTTCCGTGGACCTTTCTTGGGTATGACTGGTGTGGATTTAATCATGATTGTGCAATTGGATTCGAGTGAGATTATTGCTTTTTTCTTGTTATAATGCAAGTCTATAAATATGAGTAAAGAGGTCAATTCTGTTGAATTTTTAAAGAAATATTCTGGGCTTAATAAGTCTCAAAAAGAGGCTGTAGATGCTATTGATGGTCCTGTAATGGTCATTGCAGGGCCAGGTACTGGTAAGACTACTATTTTGAGCTTAAGAATTGCTCAAATTCTACTTAAAACTGATACAAAACCAGAAAATATTCTGGCGTTGACTTTTACTAATTCTGGAGTTTTAGCAATGCGTAAAAAACTTCTAGATTA
>Ga0172372_10008944_pt1 | contig 13101 bp, 8 predicted proteins | sample LakKiv5m_2_FD_114544 | JGI IMG/M metagenome (GOLD analysis project Ga0172372, IMG submission 114544) | Freshwater microbial communities from Kabuno Bay, South-Kivu, Congo - kab_092012_9.5m | ecosystem: Environmental > Aquatic > Freshwater > Lake | place: Democratic Republic of the Congo...
AAAAATGCAAAAACAAATCAAGAAAAACAACAAATCCAAAATAGATTTAATAGCTACACTAATATTTATGAATTTTTTGAAAATTATAAACTCATATTACAAAAAGATGATTATTTCGATTATCAACCTAAAGAATTTAGTAATAGATACAATGCAAATATTCAACAACAAATGGAAACAAGAGAAGGTAATCAACTAACATTTAAAAGAACATTACCAGGTCCATTTAATCAAGAAACTGGAGAAAGGGGTGATATAGTAGTTGTTGATAGAAAAATTGAAAAATTAATTTATATGAAATTTAAATTTGATAATTTTCAATGGAATGAAAATTATTCATCACCTGATTATTCGTTTTCTGAACAAATGAATTATATTTCTAAAAATTTAATGAATATTATTAAAAAAGATATTTATACTAAACCAAATGTAAAAATAATTTTTAATTTTGTTTGGTTAAGATTAGACACAAAATGGAATGATCAAATTAGAAAAAATGAATATAAAGTAGATTATGTAGGAAAATATACACAACGACCTATAATAATGAATGGAATTAAAGATTTAGATAAAATAACTTCTGAAAGTTTAATGAATATTATACAAAATTTAATTGAAGAAGGAAATCCAACAAGTTTTAATAATTTTGTGTTTTTAGATAGAATAACTTTCAATGTTATAGAATATGATCTTTCTGCGGGAAAATATATTCCAACTCCAGAAAAATTAAAAGGAAATGTTATCAATGTAAAAAATAACGATGATAGATGTCCTCTATGGACTGCTATTGCATATGTTCATATTCATATATTGAAAAAAATTAAAAAAGGAGAAAGATATGATTTTGAAAATGTTGAAATGTATAAAAAAGATTTTGAATATTTCAATACTAAAATGTCAGAACATATTCAATTTCCTTTACAAACAACTCAATTTCCAAGATTTAGTGCATGGTTTAATAAATTTGCAAAAGATTATTATAAATTAGAAAAACCAATTTATTTTAATTTATTTGAATTTTATTCTACACAAAAGGGTATTAGTTTAATTCCTTTTTCATTCAATATAAATTCTGAAAAAGATAAAAATATTTGTGATATGATTATTTTTACTGATTATCAAGACAATGAAGAATTAAAAGATAGTGATATTATTGATTTACCAAAATATAAAGGACAAACATATATCGAAGTATATAATAAAGATCCAAACTATGTTAATTTTATTTTATTAAACCAGCCAAATTGTAGATTTGGAAGATATTGTTTTGAAAAAAGATTTAAAGATATTGACCAAGTTATTGAAGTAGATGAATTTATCGAACCTGAAGAAAATACTATTGAATATAAATATCATTATGCAATGATTAAATCATTTAATGAATGTTTTTATAAATTTCAAGGTAAAGAAAAATATGTTTATTGTAGAAAATGCTGTGGGAAAATAATAAATTCTCAACATGAAGAATTATGTTTAAATGCTGGTCAGATATGTACTTTTCCATCTGAAGATAAAAATATTTTAGAATTTAATGAAGATCCAAAAAGACAAAAAGATAGTGAACCAGATATTCTAATTACTGCTGATTTTGAATGTTATATTGATGAAAATAAAAAACATCAGCCAAGTCATATTTGTTTTTTTGTTGATAGTAAATTAGAATACATTCCTAATATGTTGAAAGTTTTTAAAACAAATGATGAAAAGAACTGTGCTATTCAATTTTTAGAATATATCATCAATTTAGAAAAAACTATAGCAACTGAATATAAAAAATTAAAATTATCTCCTAAGAAAATGATTATCATGTTTCATAATTCTAAAAAATACGATACTCATATTTTATTTGAAAATATAAAACATATCAAAGAAAGAGATAGTATTAAAGTAATTGCTTCTAATGCTGAAAATTATATAACTTTTAGTATTGGAAGTGCATGTTTTATAGATACGTACGCGATATTATCGAGTAGTTTAGAAAAATCAGTTATTTCGTTGAAGAAATCATATGATAATTCAAATGAAAAAGATAAATATTTTATTAATACTAAAAAATATTTTAATAATGTAAATGAAGAATTACTTTTTAGAAAACAAAACTATGCATATAATTATGCGAAATCTATGGAAGATTATAAAAAATCATTTCCAAAAATTGAAGATTTTTTTAATGAATTAACACAATGTAATATTGAAGAAAAATATTATAATGAAGCTAAAGATACATATGAAAAATTAAATTTTAAAAATTGGGATGAATATACTGAATTTTACTGTAAATTAGATGTTTTGCTTTTATCTGATGTTATGCAAAAGTTTAATGAATTATTTCAGGAAAATTTTAAATTAAGTGTATATAATTATATTACTTGTCCAAGTTATTCATATGATGCTATGTTGAAATACACTGGATGTAAAATAGAATTATTGACTGAAAAACAAAGAGAATTATATTTATTAATTGAAAAAAATATCCGAGGAGGTATTTCTATGATTTCTAAAAGATATTCGAAAGCAAATAATAAATATATGCAAGATTTTAATGAAAATGAATTAGTAAAATATTTAATGTATGTTGATGCTAATTCATTGTATGCTTATGTAATGCAACATTATTCATTTCCTATCGGTGATTTTCAAGATGAAAATATTAATATTGATTTAGAACAATTTACTAATGATACTGAAAGAGGATGTTTTATAGAATGTGATATTCATTATCCTGAAGAATTGCACGATTATTTTAGTAGTTTACCACCCTGTCCTATTCATGATGTTGTTAATAATGATGAAATGAGTAATTATTTAAAATTAGGATATGAGAAATTAGAAATGAAGCATGATAATAAAAATAAAAAATTAATGAATACATTAATGAATAAAGAAAAATATTTATTGCATCATATTCATTATAAATTAGTAAAATCGTTGGGAGTTAAAATAACAAAAATACATAAAGTAATAAGCTTCAAACAAGAAAAATTTTTACAAGAATTTATTAATTTATGTTCAGAAAAAAGAAAAGTTGCAAAGATTAATAATGATGAAATGTTAAGTAATTTATTTAAATTAATACCAAATTCAATTTATGGTAAATTTATTGAAAATGTTAGAAAGCGTGTAAATTACTCTATAGTAGATACTAATATTGAAAAAGAATGTATTTTATTTAAGAAGAAAGTATCAAAGTCAAATTATAAAAGACATATTACATTTCAAAATGAATTAACAGCAATAGAATTAATAAAAAATAGAGTAAAATTAAATAAGCCTATTTTTATCGGATTTAGTATTTTAGAATTATCTAAAGTTCATATGTATAATTTTTATTATAATGTTCTTAAAAAGAAATACAATGAAAATTTACAATTACTTGCAATGGATACTGATAGTTTTATTATTGAAGTATCATCTGAAAATCCAGATTTTGATATTTATCAAGATATGATAGATGATCCAGAATTTGGTAATTATTTTGATAGATCTGAATATTCAAATGAACATAAAGCATTTTCTATTAAAAATAAAAGTGTTTTAGGAAAATTCAAAGATGAATGCAAAGGTCATATACTATTACAATTTTGTGGTTTAAAATCTAAATGCTATTTTATGGATATTGATGATACAAAAAATAAAAATAAAAAAGCATGCAAAGGTATTAATGAATATGTTAGTAAAAATTTAACATTTAATCATTATTTTGATACTCTAAAAAATGAAAAAATACACAATGAAGAAATAAACCAATTTAATATAAAATCACATCAAATTCAATCAATCAAAATGAATAAAATAGCTTTGACTTTTATTGATGACAAAAGATATATTTTAGATGATGGAATTATGTCATATCCATATGGCCATAAAAATATTAAAAATAAAAGAGTTGAAATAATTATTCCAAAATATGAACCTATTATTACAATAGATGAGAATGGAATAGAATGGTATGAAATTTAGAAAAAATGAATAAAATTTAATGCAAAAAAATTTTTATTTAAATATTTAATATTTAAATAAAAATAAGTTGTAAAATGGAAGTTTATAATAAATATATTTTCACACCAATTGATATTCAAGGATATGAATGTAAAAAATACAAAAATGCAGTATATACAATTATTGATAATCAAGTAAACAAGCATTGTAATAAATGTCAAAAATTTATTCCTATTGAATATTTTACTCATCATTCTACTAAAAGAGATGCATGTATTTATAAAAAAGATGGAAAGTGTAATTTTTGCATCAAATCTATGCGAAGATCAAGAGAAAGAAAATATTATGAAAAGATGGCCTTAAAGAAAAATCCTGATCATAAATTTAATCATGAAAAGATTAAAGCACCAAAAGAAAAAATAAAAAAGATTAGAGCCAAGATGGAAAGATTATCATTTAAAACATTAAAAGAATTATACGAAAATTTGAAAAAGGAAAATGAATGGCATTTTAAAACAAAGATGGATTTGATAAAAAAGGTGGAAGAATTAGAATTAGAAAATTATAGATTAAAGGGTCAAGAACCTCCTGAATTTGTTGTTGAAAAATATTTAAAAGTTGATTTTCCTCATGTAGTTAGTAGTGATGAAGAAGAAGTAGTCAATAAAACAATTGAAGTAAAACCAAAGAAAAAATCAAAACAAACTGAAAAGAAAGTAAAAATTACTAAAAATAAAATTGTTAAAGATACAATGACTAATTTAGCGAATACTTCAATTGTTCCCAATGAAATGAATATTGAAAAAACAGTTGAGTATATTGTAGAAGACAATAGAGATTATAATGAAATGCTTAGAACAATCGAACAACAAAAAGAAAATGATCTTTGTAAAAAAATTGTCAGAGAAGCTACAGAGGAGGTAAAAGAAAAAATTAAAAAACCAAAGAAAATTAAACCTTTGAAATCGGAAGTTTCAGAGAGCTGTCAACCGATTGAAACTCAAGATGAGATCCGCAGCAATCACTTTTCTTTATGCGAGAAAAAACACGTTCGAACAAAAGCGCAATGTTCATCAAAAACGAAAAAAGCAACAAAATAGTATCAGTCTCCATTTTTTAAATGATTTAAATATCTTTAAGATATTTATTTTTATTTATTCATCATCACTATCATAAAATTTATTATGATCGTGATACTCATAATGTTTCGGAAATGGATTTTTTTCGCTCCGACATATTACACATGAATATTTATTAGTCTAATTTGAATTTTAAGTTGTATGTTTTTATAAAATAAAAAAAAATAAAAATCAAAATTTAATTCATTTTAATTAGGAAAATATATATATTAATATAATTATCCATTAAAATGAGCGACGAGAATGAATTGATAAGAACTAAGATCAGTTTAGGAACGTCTACAAGGGGACAAGCAGGTAGACCTAAAACAACTGATGCATTACCACGTGATAGAGTAAATTTTAATAAAAAAGACTTAGATGCAATGCAACAAAATATTAATGAAATGAAAAAATATGTAAAAGATATGTATGATTATAAACTAAATAAAATTCAAAAAAAGGAATTAGAAAATGTTGAATTAGACGTTGAAGAGAGCAGTGAAGAAGAAATAATCGTGAAAAGAAGACCAAAGAAAAAAGTCATTTATTTAGAAGATGATAACACTTCAAGCTCTGCTCCATCTGAAATATCAACTACTACAGATACTTCTGTTGAAATTAAAAAGAAAAAACCAGTTAAGAAAACTACTAAAAAATCAACAAAATCAAAACCAAAAAAAGAAGTTAAAAAAGCCACTAAATCCAAATCTTTGAAAAAATCTAAAAAGGATGATAGTTCCAGTGATAGTTCAAGTGAAAGCTCTGACGATGAACAAAATTATCCTAAACAAGCATTGAAAGGGCAAAGACCTTTTGTAGACGAAAAGTCATTTCAACATAATAGATTTTTAAATATACTATAAATTAATTTAACTTTTAAAAAGTCAAATAAAAAACTATGTCTGTAATAAAACCTTTAAAAGATATAAAAAAACCTGATAGATGCGTTGTAGAATATTTACCTTGTCCATATAATGAAAAACCATTTATGATGTTAGTTTGTGCAAAAGTTGGTAGTGGTAAGTCTGTTTTCATATCAAATTTATTAAGAAGAAATGAATTTTATTTTAGAAAATTTAACAAAGTATTTTTTTGTAGTAGTAATGTCAATGATGAGAATGAAGTTATTGATCCAGCATATGATTTAATAGAATTTGATGAAAATAATGTTTTTGATAATTTTACTCCAGAAATATTTCAAATTATAAGAGATGATATTAAAAAAGATGAAGATTTTAAGAAAAATCAATATTTATTAGTCATTGATGATTTAGCGTTAACATTAAAAGATAAAGAAATACAAAAACAAATTGCGAGACATAGACATTTACATTTGTCAATTATCATAACTTGTCAAAGATTAAAAATGGTCCCACCTCTTGTTAGAAATAATATTAGTCATTGTGTATTGTTTAAAACATTAAATAAACAAGAAGTAGAATATCTTAATGAAGTTGTTAATATTAATAAGGATATATTTGAAGAAATTCTAAAATATGGGACAAAAGATAAATATGACTTTTTATTTATTGATATTGATAGGCTTCGTTTCATTAAAAATTTTACTGAAGAAATTGATATAACTTTATAAATGATTATAACAAATATAAAAACATGGGTGATCGTTATATTTTAAAAAATAACACAATCGTAAATACTAAAGTTCCTTTTTTTATTTATGTAGACACCAGAAATAGATTTTCAGGTTCAAGAACAAATTTTCAATTTAGAGTGAGAAATTTAGAAAAGTTTCAAAAATTATATTGCTGTATAGCAAATTATGAATTTAGTCATATTTATCAAGTTGATAGCTCAAATAATAAGTTTGTTATCAATGATGGTTCAAGAAAAGTTTTAACATTAGATTTAGGTAGCTATAATACATCTCAATTTTGTACTGAATTGCAAAGTAAATTGTCAACAGCTACTCCTACAACGACATGGACTGTTCAATACGATGATGAAAGCGATTTAATTTCATTAAAAGAAAACGGAGCTCCTACTGTTTCATTACTGTTTAGTGATAGTGAATTTACTTCAAAATCTTTTTTGCGTGAAAGTAGTAATGTTGATTTTACTCTTATCAATGACACGTTTTACACATTTTCAGAAAGATATACATCTATTCCAACAAGTTATTTGCTTTTACAATGCAATAATTTAATGTTAAATCCATCAGTGTTTACAGATAATGTAGGTGGATCACAAATTCTACAAAGATTGATTGTTCCACCAAAATATACAATTAATTATTATAGTGAAAATCATATTTCATATGTTCTTAAAGAAATCGACATTAGTAGTGGAATTTTAAATTTCAGATTAATTCGACCAGATGGATCTGATTATAACGAAACTAATATCAAAGATTATAGTTTTGTATTAGTGTGCTATCCATGCGAATAAAATTAGTTTTAAGTTTTAAAAACTTAAATATAATTTAAAATAAGATGTACGAATTCGTAAAAGAACAACCATCTGAAGGTCAATTTACAGATATCATTCTATTAGAAGATGGAACAGCTGTAGATCCGGCTCTAAAATTTCAGAATGATCTTGACACTGGTTTATTTCGTCCTGCTGATAATACATTTAGTATAGCGACAGGTGGAGTAGAACGTGTTAGAATAAATAATGATGATACAACATTTTATGAAAGAGTTAAAGAACAAAGTTTTTATAATAATTCATATTACGCAACTATTAGAGAAGGTCTGCCATTGGTGAAAGACAGACAGATGATTATAAACATGATTACTAATTTAGTTAATCCTTATACAGTAAATGCATCAACTTTTAAAGGTTGGAATAGTGTTTGTTATTCAGAAGAACTTGATACATTTGTAGCCGTAGGTGCTTTTACTACAAATCAAACTGCTTACTCATTAGATGGAGGCATAAATTGGATTGGGTCTGCTTTACCCTCTGCTGGAACAATGTTCAGAGTTAAATATGAAGGTGGTTTATTTATTGCATTACATACAACAGGAGCACAAACATATTGGAGTTTAAACGGCCAAAGTGGTTGGACATTAGCAACTGGAACTGCTGGAAATAATAGAGATGTTATTTATTTACCTTCTTATAATCTTTGGTTAATTTGCAATGCTTCTGCAACACCATTTATTTTGCAATCAACAGATGGGAAAGCATATACATCAACTGGAATTAATCAACCTTCATCAAATGGTATATTATCATTGGCGTTTAGTCCTGAATTGAATATTTTAGTAGGGGTCGGAACATTATCAACAGGAGCAAACAATTTACATTATTCAAATGATGGAGGAATAAATTGGAATTCATTGACTGTCGGAAATCAAACATTAAGAAGTGTTGTATGGTCTAAAGAAACAAATCAATTTATCGTGGTTGGAAGTTTTGAAAGATGTTTTTATAGTTCTGACGGTATTAATTGGAGTAATACTGGTGTTGTTTTTTCACCAAGTGGAAGCCGTGATTTATCTAATATAATATGGATTGATGATTTGCATTTATTTGTTATAACAAGTCAAACAAACACAGGCGACCCCGAATTATTTTATAGCTTTGATGGAAGAATATATACAGGTATTAATTTATCAGGTGATAGGCCCATTGAAGCAGGTGCAATATGTTATAGTCATAAACATGGGTCCGTTCATATGGTTTTATCAGGTGGTGGATCAGTAAATAGAGATAGGTTTTTAATGACAAAATTATCTAATAGAATACCTACAATGTATAATGTTTTTAATCATCCATATTCTAATAGTATAACTGATTTGGGCAATTGGTATATAAAAGAAGGTGCTAGTTATGTACAATTTACTGCATCAACGACAACATATACACCGGGAGCGAAACAATATAAATATCATTGTTTAGAATTAAATAATGTTGCCCATTCGACCAATGGAACTTTTAATTTACCTTCAATGTCTGACGGTGATTGTATTTTCGTTCAATGCTATTGTGGTAGTATAACAAGCTCTGGGAGACAAATTATATTAAGTAATCAGTCAGGAAATACTATTTGGGATGCGAGAACAATGACACAGGTTAATCCAGGTGGAACAACTATTTTATTACAAGCTATAGGATCAAATTCAAATACTTCATTTATGTTTATAAAGGCTCAAGGTGGATCAATAAATTTAATTGAATTAGGAGACAAACAAAACCAAGCTATGAATGGTCAATTATTATCATCATCAGGTTCTCTAGCATTACCAGGGATTTCATGGAGTGCTGATAATGATACAGGATTTTTTTGGGCAAATTCGGGAGAGATGAGAGTATCATGCAATAATACATTAAATCAAATTATTTCATCTTCACTTAATTCTATGTCTGTTCCGTTATCTCTACCTACAGGGACTGTTGGTGCTCCTTCATTAAGATTTAGTGATACAAATACTGGAATTTGGTCTACTGGAGATGATGGAATTAGTTTTACATCTGGAGGGATAAATAGAATGTATATTTATCAGGATTCTATAGGCTTTGAGGGTACAAATATGCAATTTCGTGCAGGTGTTGCTGGAACTGCTGTAAGACCATTTTTAGCCTGGCCTGATGGAGGTAATAATCATGATACTGGTTTTTATAGGTCAAATATTGATGAAATAAGTGTTTCAACTGCTGGAACACAAAGATTGAGTGTTAGTAATTCTAATTTAATTTCTAAATTACCAATATTAGCTTCAAACGGAAATACTTCAGCACCATCAATATCATTTGAAAACGCAACTGGGAATGGACTTTATCTTTCAGGTAGTTCACCCTTCAATTTAGGAATTTCCGTACAAGGCTCTCAAAAAATAAATATTGAGAACGGAACAGGTGCCTTTAATAAAACTACTTTTAACACAAATTTAGATATACCATCAGGTAATAATACCAATCCATCTATAGTATTTAGCGGAAGTCAAAATCATGGAATTTATGCTGATACAACTAATGATATAATGTCTTTTAAAGTTGGAAATGTGGCCGTCATGAACTTTAATCCTACTTCTTCATCAATCGTATCTCAATTAAAAACTCGTAGCATTGTAAATGATACTTATCTTTTATCTACTGGTAGTAATCAAACATTAGTAAGACTTGATACGTTAGTATATGGAAACTTTATTTATGAATTGACTGGTGCTATTGACGTTAATCTTCCATCAAATATGACCAGTGCAGATGTTGGCTTATGTATTAAAATTGGTAAAAATAGTGGAGCTCATGCATTGACTATCAAAGTACCTTCTGGAGATTATATAAACGGTGTTTTGAATGGAACCGCTGTATTATCAAATTCAGATTATAAATATTATCAACTTATTTTAGTGAAAGTATCTGGAGGCGTTGATTATTGGTTGACTCAACATTAAAACATAAATTTAAATTCTTTTAAAGAATTTATTTTTTAATAATAATCATTTGAAATTATTGGTAAAAATGGTTTTGATCTTTCAATTTTAGGAATAGTTAATTTATAAATAAAACTATAAATATCAAATGGTTTTTTTACATATCCAGTTCGATAATTTGAATTTTTAATAACAAAATTATTACCATCATACTTCACCTTGAATGTTCCTTTTAACTTAGGATGAGTATATTTTCCTACAAATTGATTTTCAGATTTTTCTGATGGTTTAAATAATAAAAGATTTTCATTTTTATCTTTACTTACAACATTATATCCAGATTTTAATATTGAACTTTCAACAGTTTCTGATTTTTTTGGTTGTGTTGATATTTCTTGAAAAACAGGGACTGCAATAGTCAATTGTTTATAATCGATTGGTGTTTTTTGATTTCTCAAACCTGAATTCACAAATTTATTATGTAAACTAACAAGACGTTCATATTCTTCAGATACTAAAAATGGATACATATCTTTTACAATTTGTAATGTATCAAAATCAATAGGTTGGTTATTTCTAATTCTTGTTAAAACATATTGATTATAACTATTGATATTTTGTTCAATTTGATTTGGGGCATTTTGAAAGCTATCAGAAACCATAACAGAAGATGTATCAGTTAATTGAGATACAGCCATTGAAGGTGCAACAGATGGTGCTAATCCTCCAGCAACACTTTGTGCAACACTTGGGGTAATTCCTCTTCCAGTCATTTTATTTATTTCATCAATAGTTAAAATATTATTATTAATTAAAAATGATATTAGTTTATTTGGAATTGGAGGAAGATAGCTAAATAGCCAATTATCTCTCTTCAAAATTGCTGATCTAAAATTAAGAAACATTGGATTATTTAAATCATCTCTAAACATTGTATTAAATAAAAATGTTGTATCTAATAATTCAAACGCTAAGTTTTTCATTTTATTGTCTTTTATTTTATCAATAATTTCACAATAAGTTAAATAATATATCATTGGAATAAATTCATTTTCTAATGGTAAAACAATATTAAATTCATCAATTAAATTCATAACAACAGATTGTCCTTTTCTTGAAATATATGTATTAAAATTTCTTTTATATGTCAATGAATTACTATAATTATCAACATAGGTAGTAATTGTTTTCTTTAAAAATTTATCCATACCATTAATTATTTGTTGAAAAAACGGAAATATTAATTTTAAATTTTGTATTTCATTTGCGTCATATGTATCGATAAAAGATACTTGATAAAATGTGTTAATATTTGGAATAATTATTCCAGTGTAAAATGATGCAACATAAACTTGTAATTCTTCAATTACACCATTTTTATTAGAAAGAAAATCAGATTTTCTAATTTTTAACCGTAAAGGAGATGATCCAAAAAATATATTTTGTCCGATTGTAAACGCATCATAGTCTTTTTTACTTCCAATATTTAATGTATTATATTTCATTTGATTTTGTCCAGGAATATATAAAATATCAGTTGTAGTAATTGTTTGAGTAGCAGTTGTCGGTGATGATATAACAGGAAGATTTAAAAAATATGCATTTTTAAAATCAGTCATCGTTCCAGTATATTCCATAATTCCTAAAGTTAATTCTGATAAATCTTTATAATCAACATCAACAAACATATCATCGTCATCTATTTTTTCTGTAGTTGGTACTGATCCTTTTTCTATAAAATGTACGATTGAATAAATTATTCTTAAATCATTTACTGTGCCATATTGTTTTCCATTAATTTTTAAATAATTTTGTAAAACAGTTTTATTTTTAGTTAATAATTGTATCTCATATGTTATTCCATTATTATTTGTTAGTTTTTGATCATCAGTATCTTTAAATAATTTTGAGTTTAAATTATATATTAAATTTAAAATATTACTTTTTGTTGTCATCTTTTACTAAAATTAAGCACATTTAAAATATATTGTTCTTTTTCTGTTAATTTTCTTTTTTTATGTTTTTCAGGTTTTTCTATCTTTTGTTTCTTCATAGGAGACTTTGGTGATTTAATTTTTTGAAGCTTTATAACATTCATTATCTTTTATAAGTATAAATTACATTTATAAAAATAATATGTCGTTTCTAAAAAGTTTTGGAAAAGGTGTAGGTAAAGTTTTATCGACAGCGGGGAAAGTATCAGGTTCAATTTTGAAACCCGTAGGGAAAATCACGGGAGCACTTGATAAAGCTACAGGTGGAGTTTTAGGTGCTACTGTTTTTAGTAATCCTTTGGGCGCTAAAATCAAAGCTGGCTACGAGCTTGCTAAAATAGGTTCTAAAACAGCATCTGGGGTAGGAAAAGCAATCGAAGGAGGAAATGTTAAAGATGTTGTTAAAGCTGGTAAAATGGCACAGCAATCGTATGGTCGAGGAAAAGAAATTCTTCATGGTGTACGAAGAGAAACTCAAGGAAAAGCGCCGTTAGATATAGGTGCAAACATTCCAGGATTAGCTGGAATAGGTGGATGATTTCATTTTAGTAATCATTTATAAATATATATTTCTATTTTAAAAATAGAAAATGTCATTCGTACCTTCTTCTGTTAGACTTCCACCTACCTTAAAAGAGATATCATCTTCCGTAATTGGAAGAAGAAATGCGACTATTTACCCATCTACTGGATCAATTAATTATG
>Ga0172372_10008947_pt1 | contig 13099 bp, 9 predicted proteins | sample LakKiv5m_2_FD_114544 | JGI IMG/M metagenome (GOLD analysis project Ga0172372, IMG submission 114544) | Freshwater microbial communities from Kabuno Bay, South-Kivu, Congo - kab_092012_9.5m | ecosystem: Environmental > Aquatic > Freshwater > Lake | place: Democratic Republic of the Congo...
AGACCTTGCCTTTGGGCCGCTGCGCCAGCAAGACCTCACCCTGGCGGTTAAGCAGAACGCCGGCTGCGACGTCGATGGCCATACTGACCGATCCAATCTCGAGCAAACTGCCAGGCCACCCGACCGGAACGCGAGCCGCGTTCGAGCGCAAAACGAAGCGCATCACCACGCGCCTTATCGATTTGTTTATCGTCGGCACCAAGTTGTTTCATCCAGTGCGCCACCACCGTAAGGTAGTGATCCTGATTGAACGGGTAAAAGGGTACCCATAATCCGAAGCGCTCGGAAAGCGAAATTTTTTCTTCGACCGTCTCCCCGGGGTGAATCTCACCATCCTCGGTGTATTTGGTGTCGAGGTTTTCACGCATGTACTCGGGCATTAAATGCCGGCGATTCGAGGTGGCGTAGACCAGGACATTCTCGGATTGCGCGGCAATCGAACCATCTAATACCGTCTTAAGTGCCTTGTAACCACCCTCGCCTTCTTCAAAGGACAAGTCGTCACAAAAAATAACAAAGCGCTCGGGGCGTTCAGCAACCAAATCAACGATGTCGGGCAGATCGACCAGATCTTCTTTGTCAACCTCAATCATCCGCAAACCTTGCGATTGAAAGGCATTGAGCAAGGCCTTCATCATCGAACTCTTACCGGTTCCGCGTGAGCCAGTCAGCAAAACATTATTGGCAGTCCGACCCTCGACAAACTGTCGGGTGTTGCGCACCAGGATTTGCTTTTGCTCGTCGATATGTTGCAAATCATCAAGGCTAAGGTCCGAGCGGTGCTTTACCGGGGACAACCAGGCTTGAACCCCGAGCGCACTTTGTCGACGTCGCCACCGGAAAGCCACTGCCGAATCCCAGTCGGGCACTTTCACATGCGGCATAAGGCCTGCAAGCTGCGTGATGAGCGCCTGTAACTGATCGGCGAGATCAGGCTGCAGGACTGACTGCGAGCGCCCAACTGCCCAAGCTTCGGGTGCTGCATGCATTGCTGCCTGCTCCAAAGCGCGTGACCTTGCTCGGCCAGGCGAGGCTGGCTTGGTTTTAGGACCTGTAGTCGGCATTGATCGATACGTAGTCATGAGAAAAATCGCAGGTCCATACCGTGGTTTCCTCCAAACCACGTCCCAGAATCACCCGCACAGTGATGTCTTGCTGTTTCATCACGCGCTGGCCGGCTTCCTCCTGGTAATCCGGGTGGCGACCGCCCTGGCTTGCAACATGGACATCGTCCAAAAACAAGTCCACCTTCTGAACGTCCAAATCATCGATCCCGGCATAGCCGACCGCACAAAGTATCCGTCCAAGATTGGGATCGGAGGCAAAAAAAGCCGTTTTCACAAGCGGCGAGTGTGCAATCGCATAAGCAACTTGCGATGCTTCTGTCTGGCTTGCCGCCCGCTCGACCCTAATGGTTATAAATTTCGTAGCACCTTCGCCATCACGCACAATCGCCTGCGCAAGACTTTGGGCAAGTTGCAACACTGCCTGCTTGAGTGGGGCAGCGTCGGGATGCTCATCAGTATCAATGACCGAGCCCGTGCTTGAGGACTTGGCTGCCGTCGAGACCAGCAAAAACGAGTCGTTGGTCGAGGTGTCGCCGTCCACAGTGATACGGTTAAAACTTTGCTCACTGATGTCTTTCACCCAGCAATCGAGCAGCCTCGGCGAAATTGTTGCATCACAGACAATGACCGCAAGCATGGTACCCATGTTGGGTCTAATCATGCCTGCACCTTTGGAGATACCGCTCAAATGATAGCGCTTACCGCCGCACTCAACTGCCATCGATGCAGCCTTGGGCAAGCTGTCGGTCGTCATGATCGCCTCAGCGGCCTGCAACCAACCATCGCTGCCAAGTTCAGCCGCTTGCAAGGCTTCAGGTAGGCCAGCAATCAATCGGTCAAACGGCAAGGGCTCAAGAATCACGCCAGTGGAAAAGGGTAATACCTGAGATGCAGGCACCTGAAGCATTGAGGCGAGATGGTCACAAGTTTCCTGGGCCAGCATGAGGCCCGCCTGCCCTGTGCCTGCATTGGCATTTCCTGTGTTGACCACCAGGGCGCGAATCAAACCCTGACTCTCGCTTAAGTGCTTGCGGCAAACATGAACTGGTGCAGCACAAAAACGATTCCGGGTGAAGACTGCTGAAGCGACCGACCCCGGATCAAACTGCAAGACCAGGAGATCACGTTTACCCGGTTTTCTAATCCCGGCACGCGCTGTGCCGATGCGCATACCCTCAACCGCGAGCAAATCTTCTGGGTTGGGAGCTTGGAGTCCTGCTGCCATGCACCGATCTCCTTAGTTAGCTGGTCATCATGCTTTGAATGATGCTAGGCCACACGGCCATGACACTGCTTAAACTTCTTTCCCGAACCACAGGGACAAGGATCGTTGCGACCGACCTTTTCGCCGAAGCGCCTCAAGGGCTGCTGCGCAGCTTGCGTTTCTCGCGACTGCGCCGAGCCAGGCAATTGCTGGGCAGCCAGTGCAAGTGACTCGGTATCAACAGGGCCGGCTTGAGCCTCGCTTGCCGCTTGCATGCCTATGCCTGCTGCCTCTGCATCGCTGTGAATGAGTTTGATCTGCAAACCCGCCTGTTGTTGAGCCTGCATCGCCGCGGCAGCTTGCGCCTGCTCGGGTGACGCAATAGTGACCGTCATGAGCAGTTTCACCACATCCATGCGGATCCGCTCTTGCAAACGCGCAAAGAGCTCGAAAGCCTCGCGCTTGTATTCTTGCTTTGGATTCTTCTGGGCATAGCCGCGAAGGTGGATACCTTGGCGAAGATAATCAAGCGTAGCCAAATGATCACGCCAGTGATTATCGATAGCCTGCAAAAGCACGGTTTTTTCGAATGCTGAGAAGGGCTCTAAACCGGCCGCATCCAACTTAGCAGCGTAGACCTCATCAGCTTTGGTAATCAGCATGTTCAACAAGGCCTCATCGTCTGCCTGGCCCTGCTCATTAGCCCACTGCCTGACGCTCGCATGCAGTTGCCATTCGCCCGCAAGCGTGCTCTGCAAAGCTTCCAGATCCCACTGCTCTTCCATCGATTCATGCGGCACATGCTCTCGGAACAAGGCTTCAAGCACCTGATGGCGCAAACTATCGATACGCTCGCGGACATCGCTGGCATCGAGAATGTCATTTCGATCTTTATAAATTATCCGGCGCTGATCATTCGCGACATCGTCGTATTCAAGCAATTGCTTGCGGATATCAAAGTTGCGCGCTTCAACTTTGCGCTGAGCTGATTCAATCGAGCGCGACACCATTCCTGCCTCGATCGCCTCGCCTTCGGGCAGTTTCAGCTTATCCATGATCGCCATCAGGCGCTCACCGGCAAATATCTTTAGCAGGGGATCTTCCATTGAAAGGTAAAAGCGGGAACTACCAGGATCGCCCTGACGCCCTGAACGCCCGCGCAGCTGGTTATCAATCCGACGCGATTCATGGCGCTCGGTGCCGATAATATGCAGGCCGCCCTCGGCAATAACTTTGTCGTGAAGGGACTGCCACTCGCCGCGAAGTGCATCGATTTGCACTTGCCTTTGGCCGGCCTCAATTGCCTCATCGGCTTCAAGAAAACCAACCTGCTTTTCAACATTGCCGCCGAGCACAATATCGGTGCCGCGACCGGCCATGTTCGTTGCGATCGTTATCACCCCTGGCCTGCCTGCCTGGGCAACGATTTCCGCTTCGCGCGCATGTTGTTTAGCGTTGAGCACCTGATGCGGCAGCTTCTCTTTGGCAAGCAAGCCTGAGATCAATTCAGAATTCTCAATGGAGGTCGTACCAACAAGCACCGGTTGCCCGCGAGCATGGCAGTCGCGAATATCGCTCAGAATCGCGCCGTACTTTTCGCGCGCCGTACGAAACACCTGATCCTGACGATCGTCACGAATCATCGGTCGGTGGGTTGGCACCACCACCGTTTCAAGACCGTAGATTTCCTGAAACTCGAAGGCTTCAGTGTCTGCTGTCCCAGTCATGCCCGACAACTTGCTGTACATCCGGAAGTAGTTCTGAAAGGTGATGGAAGCAAGTGTTTGGTTCTCTGGTTGAATCGGCACACCTTGCTTGGCTTCAATGGCCTGATGCAAGCCATCCGACCAACGCCTGCCCTGCATCAATCGGCCCGTGAACTCGTCGACAATAATAACTTCGCGGTTTTGCACCACATAGTGCTGGTCGATCACATAAAGGCTGTGGGCCCGCAAAGCGGCCATCAGGTGGTGCATGAGGGCGATGTAGGCCGGATCGTAAAGCGATGCACCCGCAGGAAGCAAACCCATGCGTTGAAGGATTGCTTCGGCGTGTTCGTGCCCTTGTTCAGACAAATGCACCGCAAAGGACTTCAAATCAACCCAGTAATCGCCCTCGGGTTCAGGTTCTTGCGGCTTGGGCTCATGCGCCATTCGACTTAAAAGAGGCGGCACTTGGTTAAGTACGGTGTAGAGCTCGGTTTGATCCTCGGCCTGCCCCGAAATAATTAGCGGTGTTCTTGCCTCGTCGATAAGAATTGAATCGACCTCGTCAACAATCGCAAAGGCAAGCTGCCGCTGACGGCGGTCTGCAGCCGCATATTCCATATTGTCGCGAAGGTAATCAAAACCATATTCGTTGTTGGTACCGTAGGTGATGTCTGCAGCATAGGCCTCATGCTTGGCAGCGCCGTCTTGTTGGGACACGATCACACCCACGCGCAAACCCAGAAATCGATAAAGCCTACCCATCCATTCGGCATCGCGCGCGGCAAGATAATCATTGACCGTCACCACGTGCACGCCTTGGCCAGTGAGCGCGTTTAAATAAGCGGGCAAGGTCGCCATGAGGGTCTTGCCCTCACCAGTGCGCATCTCGGCGATCTTGCCATGGTGTAAAACCATGCCACCGACCAATTGCACATCGAAATGGCGCATGCCCATGACCCTTCTGCTTGCCTCGCGACAAACCGCAAAGGCCTCAGGCAAAAGCGCATCGAGCGACTCACCCCGACTTATCCGTTCTCTAAAAAGCGGGGTTTTCCCGGCGAGCGCCTCATCGGATAAGTCCTTCAACGAGGCTTCAAGCGCATTGATACGCCCAACAACCTGTTGGTATTGCTTAAGCAACCGCTGATTGCGACTGCCAAAAATTTTGGTAAGTAGCCCTTGGAACATCCGCTCGAGTTTAACAGTTTGCCGCGGCAAACCTGCCAATACGCTAAAGTGCGAACAAGAACCATGACGCAACAACATCTACCAAGCAGCCGGGCGATGATCAGCTGGCTCGAACTCGACCCCCAGGCTGCTACGCTGATGCGTGAGGCGCAAAGCCTAGGTCGCCTGCAAGCGCAACTGCAAGCCCACACTGGTTTAAAGCTTGAGGTCTGCGGCCTGCGTGGCAATATGCTGGTGCTTTTGGCAAGTGGTGCGATGGCATCAAGACTCAGACAGCAAAGCCCATCGCTGCTGCGGTTTCTCAGAGCTCAGGGCTGGTCATTTGAGGACATCAAGATCAAAGCAAGGCCTTACCACCAAGCGCCAAAGCCAGTGACGAAAGCGCGAAGTCCCTTGAGTCCGGCAGCAAAGACTGCGCTTGGCAAGCTCGAACAACAGGTAAGCGATCCGGGTCTTGCGCAAAGCCTCAGACGATTGCTTAGGTCAGCCCAACGACAAAACGAGCAAGGGGCTCGCTCGAGCTAGCCTTTTTCGAGGCCTTTAAGCATAGGCCCAGTCTCTTGCGTAACGCGAAGGTGCTTTACTTCGCTCGGCAAAAGAAATTTCATCCCAGGCCGTCTGATCGGCAAGTAATGCCCTCAAGAGCTGATTATTCAACGCATGACCCGACTTGTAGGCAGCGTACGATGCTAAAAGCGGCCTGCCCAGCAAGTAAAGATCTCCGATGGCATCGAGTAACTTGTGTTTGGCAAACTCATCATCCGTGCGCAGCCCCTCATCGTTGAGGACTCGAAATTCATCCATCACAATGGCATTGTCTAGGCTGCCGCCTTGTGCGAGGCCCGAAGCGCGCAAATGTTCGATGTCACGCATAAAGCCAAAGGTGCGCGCCCGGGCAACGGCATCGACGTAGGAGTCTTTGGAAAAGTCGACTTCGACTTCTTGCACCGTGCCATCGATAGCAGGGTGTTGAAAATCGATACCAAAACGCAACTTAAAACCGAAGTGTGGCTCCAGTCTCGCCCATTTGTCACCTTCTCGAACTTCAATGGGCTTGAGGACCTGAATGAAGCGCTTGGCTGCAGCCTGTTCAACCACGCCAGCAGCCCGAATCAAATAAACAAAAGAGCCCGAGGACCCGTCGAGAATAGGTATTTCTGGCGCATCGACCTCGATATGCAAGTTGTCGATGCCAAGGCCAGCGAGTGCAGACATCAGGTGCTCGACCGTAGCCACGCGGACGACCTGGCCCTTATCGTCACTGATGCTTAGCGTTGAAGCCATTCGGGTGTCGTTGACAGCGTGAGCTTGCGCTGGAATTGCCAGCGCAGGCTCTAAGTCGGTACGCCAAAACACGATGCCACTATCGACCGGCGCTGGCCGCAGACAAAGTCTTACCCGTTGCCCGCTATGCAGGCCAACGCCGGTGGTACAAACCGGCTCACGCAGGCTTCGCTGCCTTAGCATCGCGCCCCGAAAAAACCCGCAAAGGCCCGCAAGGCCTTAGAGCTTAGCAAGCATCGCTTCAGCGCTTGATACCTCAAACTTGCCAGGCGCTTCAAGGTTGAACTGGGTGACGACGCCATCGTCGATCACCATTGAAAAGCGCTGACAACGAACACCTAAGCCACGGGCCGTTAGGTCAAGCTCAAGACCCATCGCTTTGGTCAGTTCGGCACTACCGTCGGCCATCATGCGAACTTTGCCTGCCGCCTGTTGCTCACGTCCCCAAGCGCCCATCACAAAAGCGTCATTCACTGAAACACACCAAATCTCATCGATCCCTTTTGCTTTCAAATCGGCGCCATGGCTGACATAGCCAGGCACATGCTGGGCCGAACAAGTTGGGGTGAAGGCGCCAGGAAGACCAAACACGGCAATCTTCTTACCTTTGACGATGTCGCTTGTCTTAAACGCATTGGGACCGACGCTGCAGCCATTGGCTTCAACATCGAAAAACTCAAAAAGGGTTGCTTCGGGCAGGTGATCGCCGACTTTAATCATGGGTTTCTCCGTGGGGTTAAAAGAGCGGGAGTGTATCGGGAAGACCGGGCGCAAGCGCCCGTTCCCCCGCCACTTGGAGGGTGGTTTGGCGAGCGCCTGGGGTGGGGTTCCAGGACTTCTCGCCGCATGAGCCCGCAGGGCTCTTCTGACATTAGCCCGCGAGGCCCTTCTGACACTAGCCCGCAGGGCCCTTCTGATTTAACAGGCTTAACCCTTCCTAATCAGCCTGCCTGCGCAAAAAGGCCGGTATATCGAGCTTTTCAACACCGCTTTCTTCCAGGGCAGCAACACGGGCAGAGGCCGCAGCTCGCGGGTCACGCCAAACCGTCGGCGTGTCGAGATTGGGACTGTAGACACTGGAAGGCTGAGCGCTCGCTGTCTGGGCGTTAATCGGCATCCCGCTAGTGACCGATTGGGTGGGCGGTGCTGACATCGCTGCCTGGAATGCAGGTGATGGCACAGAGGGCGAGGAAAAAGCTGAAGGCGTGTTTGGCGCAGGCGCAGGAGTTTGACTCAGCGACGGTTGGTGCAACATCGATCCGGAGTGGGCAGCACTTGGGGCTGCGTCATAGGTGCCTGTTCTTGGCAAAGCCACCGGCGAACTCACCAGGACTGGCGGCTTCGTCATGATCCGATTCCTGCCAATGCCGGTTGCAACAACCGTCACCCTGAGGCTGTCGCCCATGTTGTCGTCAAACACTGTACCGTGAATGATGGTGGCATCGTCCGAACAGAATTCACGGATCGTGTTAATGACTTCATTGGTTTCGCGCAGCTTGAGGTTTTGCGCCGCGGTGATGTTTACGATCACGCCACGCGCACCGTTTAGATCAACACCATCGAGCAAAGGCGACGCCACTGCCTGCTCGGCAGCGATACGCGCACGATCCATGCCCGCAGCCTCCCCGATGCCCATCATCGCCTTACCCTGCTCGGCCATGACCGTACGCACATCGGCAAAATCCACGTTCACCAGTCCAGGCACATTGATGATTTCCGCAATACCCGCCACCGCGTTATGCAAAACATTATCGGCCTGCTTGAAAGCATCTTGCAGGCTTGCATCCTCGTCCATCACATCAAAGAGCTTCTGATTTAAAACCACGATCAGCGAGTCGACATGTTCGACCAAGGCATCAATGCCCGCCTCGGCCACTTTCATCTTCCTGACGCCTTCGAAATCAAAAGGCTTGGTGACAACCCCGACGGTAAGAATCCCCATCTCCTTGGCAATCGAGGCAACCACGGGCGAGGCCCCGGTGCCTGTGCCCTTTCCCATGCCAGCGGTCAAAAAGACCATGTTGGCCCCTTCAAGCGCCGCACGAATTTCCTCTTCGCGTGCGCGCGCAGAATCTCGGCCCGCCTCGGGGTTTGCCCCCGCACCAAGACCTGCTTCACCGAGCTGAATCGTGTAGGGAGCACCCGATTTAATCAGTGCCTGCTTATCGGTGTTCATCGCAATGAATTCAACGCCTTGCACACCGCGTGAAATCATGTGATTGACCGCATTACCCCCTGCTCCGCCAACCCCCACCACTTTGATGACCGCACCTTCCGGTGCCGGTTCATCGTCCAACATTTCAAAACTCATAAGATACCCTCCACGAGACCTTCACCATGCTTTTACACCGACTTGCGTCGGCACCCCCACCGCCCCTGGCTAGAAATTACCAAGAAACCAGTCCTTCATGCGCCGCATTGTCTCCTTGAATGAGCCTCCCTGCTGCGCCACCCGCATCCCACGCAGGCGCTGCATCCGCGCCTCTTCGATCAAACCCACTGCGGTTGAAAACCGCGGCGATGCCACCACATCGGCCAAGCCCCCTGTGTAATCGGGCATCCCGATACGTACCGGCTTTAGGAATATATCCTCAGCAAGCTCAACCATGCCTGGCATCAAGGTTGTGCCGCCGGTCATCACAATGCCCGAAGAAAGCAATTCCTCATAGCCCGACTCGCGAATCACCTGATTCACCAGCGAGAACAACTCTTCAACCCGCGGCTCAATGACCGCAGCAAGCGCCTGGCGCGACATATGACGTGGCGCGCGGTCACCGAGGCCTGGCACTTCAATGCGCGCGGCTGGATCAGCAAGCACTTCTTTGGCAATCCCATGACGCAGTTTGATCTCTTCGGCCTCGGGCGTTGGCGTGCGCAAGGCCATCGCGATGTCATTGGTAATCTGATCGCCGGCAATCGGAATCACAGCAGTGTGGCGGATTGCGCCCTCGGTGAAGATGGCGATATCGGTCGTGCCACCGCCAATATCCACAAGGGCCACACCAAGCTCTTTCTCATCTGAAGTCAGCACGGCGTAACTTGAGGCTAGCGGTTGCAGAATCAAATCCTGGACCTCAAGACCGCATCGACGTACACATTTGACAATATTTTGTGCAGCCGAAACAGCACCAGTCACGATATGAACCTTGGTTTCAAGGCGCACACCGCTCATACCAATGGGTTCGCGGATGTCATCCTGACCATCGACCACGAATTCTTGCGGTAGCACATGGAGAATTTGTTGATCGGTCGGAATATTGACCGCTTTTGCGGTTTCGATGACCCGGGCCACGTCGGCCTCGGTGACTTCCTTCTCCTTGATCGCCACCATACCGGAGGAGTTAAAGCTACGAATATGGCTGCCAGCAATACCGGTGTAAACCGAGCGAATCTTGCAGTCGGCCATCAGCTCAGCTTCTTCGAGCGCACGCTGTATCGAGGCCACGGTTGCTTCGATGTTGACAACCACGCCTTTTTTCAGCCCACGCGAATCGTGTTGACCCAAGCCAATGATCTCGATACGCCCGTCCAAGGTGAGCTCAGCCACCATCGCCACAATCTTGGAGGTGCCGATATCAAGTCCGACAATCAGATCTTTGACGTCTCTTGTCATCTGTCCCTCTTTGCAGTCTTTTTTAATGCCGCTTGCCCGGCCTGGTGCTCGGCAAATTGCAAGGCAAAGCCATTGGGGTAGCGTAAGTCAACCGCAGCAACCGGTTTCATCAAACGCTCCATCACGCTTCGATGCGATTCGACCCAGCGCGCGACCCGGTGCTCCATACCCAAACCCTCATCGCGGCCGAGTAAAAGCAGACTCCCATCGTCGAGCCGTGCCTGCCAGGCATGGCTGGCAGACAGCGAAACCACACTGGGAGAACGCGACAAAGGCGCGAGCCATTGCCTGATGTCCCGCCAGCGCGACAATACCTGAGGATGCGAGCCATCCGGGCCGATGAGCTGTGGCAAATGGCCTGCGATTTCTGCCTCGGCGAAATTCGCAGTGAATAATTCACCGTGATGATTAATTAATCGATCGCCGTTCCAGATCGCCATCGGCTGATGCTCTTCCACTTCCACCACTAAGGCATTTGGCCATACACGTCTAACCTGCGCCTTGCGCACCCAATCCACCTGTTCGACCTGGTCACGGATACCCTCAAGGTCGAGCGAAAAGAAGTCGAAAAACCCAAGACGTCTGAGGGCTAACTGAATTGAGGCATCGCTCACATGGCGAAGTGCATGGCCTGGCGCGGCTTCGACCATCACCTTTTGCATGGCAAAGAGGGGCTTTTGCACAATCCAATGGGCAAAGCCCCAAATCGATGCGGCAGCTACGAGGCAGGCCAGTGCCAGCCCCGCCCGATGCTTGCTGCGCGGATCCTGCCAAAGGCGTTCAAGCAGCGCAATAAACGCTAAACGCAGCGCTCGAAAGCCTGCTCCAAGGCCCGCAGCCGCTTCGGCAGCCTGGCTGCCAAGTCGCTTGGCATGCTGCTGAGGAACCGCGCTCAACTCGCCCTCCTCAGTTTCAGACTTGCCCGCTCAAGCAAGCGAACAACAAGGGATTCATAGTCGACCCCGATGGCGCGGGCTGCCATCGGGACCAGCGAATGATCGGTCATGCCCGGTGAGGTATTGACCTCAAGCAACCAAGGGCGATTTTCCTGATCAAGCATGAAGTCGACCCTCGCCCAGCCAGAACAAGCAAGCGCCCGATAAGCGGCAAGCGCCAGCCCTTGCACCTGGGCCGTGACTGCTGCATCAAGTGGTGCCGGGCACAGGTATTCGGTGTCCTCAGTGAAATACTTATGCTGATAGTCATAGTTACCCTGAGGCGCCCTAATTTCAACAATCGGCAGGGCCTGCGCATGCTCATCTTCACCGAGCACTGCAACCGTGAGCTCGCGTCCCACGATAAGCCTTTCGGCAAGCACCATTGAATCGCTTGCCCTGGCAAGCGCAACAGCAGCTTCAAGCGCTGAAGCGTCGTATACCTTTGACAGGCCTAGCGTGGAGCCTTCGCGTGCAGGCTTAATCACCATCGGCAGACCGAGCGTATCGAGCAGGGTCCTCGGGTCGGCGTGCTCGGGCAGGGCAACACTGGCAGGCGTCGGCAGGCCAAGAAAACCCCAAATTTGCTTGGTACGAATTTTGTCGATGGCTATGGCCGAGGCCTGAACGCCCGATCCCGTGTAGGGAATACCAAGCAATTCGAGCGCTCCCTGAACCGTGCCGTCTTCGCCATAGCGACCATGCAAGGCAATAAAGACCCTCGATATGCCCAGCGTCTTCAGTTGATCAAGGCTTTGCTCAGCAGGGTCAAAGGCCTGTGCTTGAAACCCGAAACGATGTAACGCCCCTAAGACGCCCTGACCTGAGCGAAGCGAAATCTCACGTTCGGCAGACACGCCCCCCATGAGCACCGCAAGCTTAGCCATCGATGCGGCAAGGGTTGCGGCTTCGCTTGCGCTGACCGGCATTAACTGGATCGGTTGAGCTTTCATACCGCTTGTCCTCGCTTAGCCATCGAGTGCCCCCGAGACAAGCCTGCGCTCAACGCTTGCTGCCAGACCACCGATCGATCCAGCGCCCATAGCGATCACCACATCGCCATCGCGCGCCTGCTCAATCACTGCCTCTTGAAGGCGCTTTAAATCTTCGCAAAAAAGCGGCTCGACCCTTCCAGCAACCCGTAGTGCGCGTGCCAGGGATCGGCCGTCGGCAGCCACGATTGCATGTTCGCCGGCGGCGTAAACCTCGGTAAGCAAAACCCCATCGGCTTGCCCCAGCACGGCCACAAAGTCTTCAAATAAATCGCGGGTGCGGGTGAATCGATGGGGCTGAAAGGCCATCAAAACCCGGCGACCAGGAAAGGCCCCACGGGCTGCGGCAAGCACCGCGGCCATTTCGACAGGATGATGGCCGTAGTCGTCAATCAGTCGGAAATAGCCTCCCCCCTGGGCGGGAAGATCGCCATATGATTGAAAACGCCTGCCAACGCCTTTGAATTCACGCAAGGCCGATAGCACCGCCTCGTCAGGCAGGTCGAGCTCGCTTGCCACGGCAATTGCCGCAAGCGCATTGAGCACGTTATGCTGGCCTGGCAGGTTGAGCTGCACCTGCAAAGGCCCATGCCCCTCACGCTCGACCGCAAAGTGCATCGTGCTACCTTCAGCGCGAAGTCCGCAGGCACGCACCTGAGCGTCCTCGCGACAACCGTAAGTCAGTAAGGGTTTAGAGATAAAGGGCATGATCTGACGGACGCCGGGATCATCGACACAAAGGATTGCGGTGCCATAAAAAGGCAGTCGCTGGGTAAATTCAACAAAGGCCTGACGCAGTCGGGCTGGATCGTGGGCGTAGGTTTCCATGTGATCGGCGTCGATATTGGTAATGATCGCCATGGTGGGTGACAAATTCAAAAAAGACGCGTCAGATTCATCAGCTTCAACGACAATCATCTCACCGCTACCTAGGCGAGCGTTCACACCAGCGCTATTTAGTAAGCCTCCAATAACAAAGGTTGGATCCTGACCGCCTGCAGCAAGCACCGAGGCAACCAGTGAGGTGGTGGTTGTCTTGCCATGGGTGCCCGCCACCGCAATGCCCTGCTTGAGCTTCATGAGCTCAGCCAGCATCATTGCCCGTGG
>Ga0172372_10008949_pt1 | contig 13098 bp, 11 predicted proteins | sample LakKiv5m_2_FD_114544 | JGI IMG/M metagenome (GOLD analysis project Ga0172372, IMG submission 114544) | Freshwater microbial communities from Kabuno Bay, South-Kivu, Congo - kab_092012_9.5m | ecosystem: Environmental > Aquatic > Freshwater > Lake | place: Democratic Republic of the Congo...
CTTGAAGTCTTCCTGCGACTTCGGATGGTTGAACCAGTCGTAGCGGAACCAGTAGAGGTTCGCGAACTGCTGGTCGGGCAGCTGGTAGACCTTGCCGTCGGGCGCGGTCACGAACTTCAGGCCGATGAAGTCGGCGATGTCGAGGTTGGGGTTGGTGACGGCCTTGCCCTCGCCCTCGATCCAGTCCGACAGGATGCGGGCCTGCTGATAGCGCCAGTGGGTGCCGATCAGGTCCGAGTCGTTGATGTAGGCGTCATAGACGTTCTCGCCCGTCTGCATCTGGGTCTGCAGCTTCTCGACGACGTCGCCCTCGCCGATCAGGTCGTGGGTGATCTTGATGCCCGTGATCGCGGTGAAGGCCGGGGCGAGCACCTTGGCCTCGTATTCATGCGTGGTGATCGTCTCGGAGACGACCTTGATCTCCATGCCGGCATAGGGCTTGGCGGCATCGATGAACCACTGCATCTCGGCTTCCTGGTCGGCGCGGCTCAGCGTCGACAGATCGCCGATTTCGGCGTCGAGGAAGGCCTTGGCGGCATTCATGTCCGCCCAGGCCGGCATCGCGCCGGTCGCAACGAGCGCGAGCGCCATTGCGGTCAACGTCCGGATTGGTCTCATTCTGTTTCCTCCCAAAAATTCACAAACGTCTCAGTCGGCTTGTCCGGGGGCGGGATCTCTCCAGCCCCCGGACCGTTTGCTCCTCCTAGACCCAGCGGAACACCGCCGCGGCATAGATGAGGCAAAGAGCAAGGGCCCCCCAGAGGGGCGGCCCCGCGAAAAAGAGCCAGGCCAGCGAGATGAAGGCCGAGCCCAAGAGCGAGATGAACAGCCTGTCGCCCCGCGTCGTCTCGATCCGCAGGATGCCCACGCGGGGCGTCTCGGGCCAGCGGATGGCGAGCAGGGTAAAGGTCACGAGCAGGCACGCGATCACCCAGAAGAACAGCGCGACCGGCAGCGTCCAGGCCATCCACCCGCCCTTTATCATCGGGGCGAACCAGTCGAGGGCGCCGTCGCGGCGCGGCGCCGCCCACAGGATGAACGCCAGCGCGCCGACGAGAAGCGCCCCCGGCAGGATCATGGCGATGGCTGGCAGCGGACGGCCCATCACACCCTCCCCAGCGCGAAACCGCGCGCGATGTAGTTGCGAACGAACCAGATGACGAGCGCGCCGGGAATGATCGTGAGCACACCCGCCGCCGCCAGCACCCCCCAGTCCATCCCCGAGGCCGAGACCGTGCGCGTCATCGTCGCCGCGATCGGCTTGGCGTTGACCGAGGTGAGCGTGCGCGAGAGCAGCAGTTCGACCCAGCTGAACATGAAGCAGAAGAACGCCGCCACCCCGATCCCCGAGGCGATGAGCGGCATGAAGATCTTCACGAAGAAGCGCGGGAAGGAATAGCCGTCGATATAGGCCGTCTCGTCGATCTCCTTGGGCACGCCGCGCATGAAGCCCTCGAGGATCCAGACCGCGAGCGGCACGTTGAACAGGCAATGCGCGAGCGCCACTGCGATGTGCGTGTCGAAGAGCCCGACCGAGGAATAGAGCTGGAAGAACGGCAGCGCGAAGACCGCGGGCGGCGCCATCCGGTTCGTGAGCAGCCAGAAAAACAGGTGCTTGTCGCCGAGGAAGCGGTAGCGCGAGAAGGCATAGGCCGCCGGCAGCGCCACCGAGATCGAGATCACCGTGTTCATCACCACATAGGTGATCGAGTTGACATAGCCCATGTACCAGGCCGGGTCGGTCAGGATGGTGATGTAGTTGGCGAAGGTCAGATCGTTCGGCCAGAGGGTGAAGGTCGAGGTGATCTCGGCGTTCGTCTTGAGGCTCATGTTCACGAGCCAGTAGATCGGCAGCATGAGGAACACGAGATAGATCGTGATCACGACGGCCGAGCTGCGGTTGCGGGTCATGGCCGGCCCTCCCGGTCGAGGTTCGTCATCACGGTGTAGAACACCCAGGACACGAGCAGGATGACGAGGAAGTAGACGATCGAGAACGCGGCCGCCGGCCCGAGGTCGAACTGCCCCACCGCCATCTTGACGAGGTCGATCGAGAGGAAGGTCGTCGAGTTGCCCGGTCCGCCGCCGGTGACGACGAAGGGCTCGGTGTAGATCATGAAGCTGTCCATGAAGCGCAGGAGCACCGCGATCAGCAGCACGCCCCGCATCTTGGGCAGCTCGATGTAGCGAAACACGCTCCACCGGCTCGCCTGATCGATGCGCGCGGCCTGATAGAACGCCTGCGGGATCGACTGCAGCCCCGCATAGGCCAGCAGCGCGATGAGCGAGGTCCAGTGCCAGACATCCATCACGATGATCGTCAGCCAGGCATCGAGCGGGTCGTTGGTGTAATTGTAGTCGATCCCGGCCGCCGCGAGCGTATGGCCGAGCAGCCCGATGTCCACCCGCCCGAAGATCTGCCAGATCGTGCCGACGACGTTGAAGGGGATGAGCAGCGGCAGCGCCATCACCACAAGGCAGAAGCTTGCCCAGAAGCCCTTCCGCGGCATGTTGAGCGCGATGTAGACCCCGAGCGGCACCTGTATCGCGAGGATGATCGCCGAGAACAGGATCTGCCGCCCCAGCGCCTGATGGACGCGCTCGGAGGCGAGCGTCTCCTCGAACCATTCGAGGCCCACCCAGAAGAACTCGTTGTTCCCGAAGGTGTCGTTCAGCGCGTAGTTCACGACCGTCATCAGCGGGATGATCGCCGAGAAGGCGACGACCACCAGCACCGGCAGCACGAGGAACCAGGCGCGGTTGTTCTCGGTCTTGTCCATCAGCGGCCTCCCGCGCGGCCGGAGGCCGGCGCGAGGCGCCAGTCATCCGAGAAGACGCCGATCCTGTCGGCGAGAAACGAGAGCCGGACCGGCCCGGTCGCGGCCGGCTGACCCTCGGGCAGGATCGCGTTGACGGGCGTTCCGCCCACATCGGCGCGCAGGATGCGGTGGTGGCCGACATCCTCGATCCGCCGCACGGTGGCCGTGACCGGCCCTTCCGGGTCGGGGATGACGTATTCGGGGCGGATCCCGATCTGGACGCGCCCGGCGGGGCGGCCGTAATCGGCCCCGAGCGGCACGCTGCACCCCGCGACCCGGGCGAGCGCCCCGTCGACCTCGGCCGAGAGCAGGTTCATCCCCGGCGAGCCGATGAAATAGCCGACAAAGGTGTGCGCCGGTGTCTCGAACAGCGCCTCGGGCGTCCCGGTCTGCACGACGCGCCCCTCGTGCATGACCACGACCTGATCGGCGAAGGTCAGCGCCTCGGTCTGGTCGTGGGTGACATAGATCATCGTGTGGCCGAATTCGCGATGCAGCGCCTTGAGCTGCGTGCGCAGCGCCCATTTCATCTGCGGGTCGATCACCGTCAGCGGCTCATCGAAGAGGATCGCGTTCACGTCCTCGCGCACCATGCCGCGGCCGAGGCTGATCTTCTGCTTGGCGTCGGCCGTCAGGCCCCGCGCCTTGCGGTCGAGCATCTCCTCCATGCCGATCATCGCCGCGATCGACTGGACGCGCCGCGCGATGTAGTCGGCGTCCCGGCCGCGGTTGCGCAGCGGAAAGGCGAGGTTCTGGCGCACCGTCATCGTGTCGTAGACGACCGGAAACTGGAACACCTGCGCGATGTTGCGCGCCGTCGTGGGCGCGTCCGTCACGTCGTCGCCATCGAAGATGACGCGGCCGCGGCTCGGGCGCAGAAGCCCCGAGATGATGTTGAGCAGCGTGGTCTTGCCGCAGCCCGAGGCGCCCAGCAGCGCATAGGCGCCGCCGTCCTTCCAGACATGGTCCATCTGCTTGAGCGCCCAGTCGGCGTCGCCCGCCGGTGCGGCGAGATAGCTGTGGGCGAGGTTCTCGAGAACGATCTGCGCCATCTCAGCCCCTGCCGTTTCCTGCCGCCGCGGTCGCGACGAGCCGCTCCGCACCGTCGAAGAGAAAGACGTTGCCCGCATCGAGCCAGACGGTGATCGCGCTGCCCGCCGCGATGTCGTGCACCCCGTGGACGACGCCGACCCAGCGGTCCTCGCCGTGCGCCAGATGCAGGAAGGTCTCCGACCCGGTGATCTCGGTCGCATCGATGGTGCAGTCAAAGCCCATCGCCTCGCCCCTGCCGCGCGCCATCTCGAGATGGGCGGCGCGGAACCCGGCCAGATAGCGCCCGTCGGCCAGTGCGGCAAAGCCGCCCGAGGCCGGTGCGTGCACGCCGCGGCCAAAGCTGAGCCTCCCGTCCTCCTTGACGCAGGGGGTGAAGTTCATCGGCGGGTCCGAGAAGACGCGCGCGGTCGTGGCGCAGACCGGGTTGCGGTAGACCGCGGGTGTCGGGCCGAACTGCGTCACGCGCCCCTCCCACATGGTCGCGGTATTGCCGCCGAGCAGGAGCGCCTCTTCGGGTTCGGTCGTGGCATAGACGAAGATCGCGCCCGAGGCTTCGAAGATGCGCGGGATCTCGACCCGGAGTTCCTCGCGCAGCTTGTAGTCGAGGTTGGCGAGCGGCTCGTCGAGCAGGACAAGCCCCGCGCCCTTCACGAGCGCGCGCGCCAGCGCGCAGCGTTGCTGCTGCCCGCCCGACAGCTCGAGCGGCCGGCGCTCGAGCAGCGGGGTGAGGCGCAGCATCTCGGCCGTCTCGCGCACCCGGCGGTCGATCTCGGCGCGATCCCTGCCCATGATGCGCAGGGGCGAGGCGATGTTGTCGTAGACGCTCATCGCTGGGTAATTGATGAACTGCTGATAGACCATCGCGACACCGCGGTCCTGCACCCGCTGGCCGGTGACATCGCGCCCCTCCCACAGGATGCGCCCCGCCGAGGGCACGTCGAGCCCGGCCATCAGCCGCATCAGGCTCGTCTTTCCGGCGAGCGTGGGGCCGAGGAGCACGTTCATCGTCCCGCGCTCGAGGCGCAGGTCGGTCGGGTGGATATGGACACGCCCCCCCACCGTCCGCTGAACGCCCTGCAACTCCAGCGTCATCCGCGCCCCCTCATTCCGCGGCGGGGCGCAGGGCGCCGCCGCTTGCCATTTCGTCGAGACAGGCCCCGATCGAGGCCGCCGCCTCGGCGCCGAGCCTGAGCCCGAGCTTGGTGCGCCGCCAAAGCACGTCCTCTGCCGAACGGGCGAATTCGTGCCCGACGAGCCAGCGCAACTCGGCCTCGGTCAGCGTGGCGCCGAAATCGCGCCCAAGATCCGCCGCGCTGCGCGCCCGGCCGAGGATCGCGCGCGCCTCGGTGCCGTATGTCCGCACGAGCCGTGCCGCCCATCCTTCGGTCAGGAACGGGTAGTCGCGCCGCAACGCGTCGGCAAGCGCCCCGGCCCCGTCATGGGCGAAGTCGCCGCCCGGCAGCGGCACGCCCGCCGTCCAGGCCCGCCCCGCATCCGGAAAGAACGGCGCGAGCCGCGCGAGCGCGGCCTCGGCGAGGCGGCGATAGGTCGTGATCTTGCCGCCGAACACGTTCAGAAGCGGCGCGCCGTTGCCCTCGAGGCTGAGGACATAGTCCCGCGTCGCCGCCGTCGCCGATTTCGCGCCGTCATCATAGAGCGGCCGCACCCCCGAATAGGTCCAGACCACATCCGCCGCCGTCACGGGCCGCGCGAAATACCGCGAGGCGAAGGCGCACAGATAGTCGCGCTCCTCATCGGTGCAGCGCGCCGATCCGGGCGCGCCGTCGTGATCCTTGTCGGTCGTGCCGATCAGGGTGAAGTCCTGCTCGTAGGGGATGGCGAAGATGATGCGGCCGTCCTGCCCCTGGAAGAAATAGCACCGGTCGTGGTCATAGAGCTTGCGCGTGACGATGTGGCTGCCGCGCACGAGGCGGACGTTCTCGGCCGAATTGATCCCCGCGACCGACCGGATCACCTCGCCGACCCATGGCCCCGCGGCATTGACGAGGACACGGGCGCGGAACTCCTCGGGGCCGGCGGGCCCCTCGGCCCGGATCACCCAGACGCCGCCCTCGCGCCGCGCCTCGCGCACCCGCGTCCGGGTCAGGATCCGCGCCCCGCGCGCGGCGGCATCGCGCGCATTGAGCACCACGAGCCGCGCATCGTCGACCCAGCAATCCGAATACTCCCACGCGCGCGAGAGCCCCGCGCGCAGCGGCTTGCCCGCCGGATCCCGCGCGAGGTCGAGCGTGCGCGTCGCGGGCAGGATCCGCCGGCCGCCGAGGTGGTCATAGAGAAAGAGGCCGAGCCGGATCAGCCAAGCCGGCCGGCGCCCCTTCATCCACGGCATGACCCGGCCGAGCAGCCGCGAGGTGGGGGTGTCCGAATCAAATCGCATCGCCGGATCGTAGGGCAGGACGAAGCGCATTGGCCAACTGATATGGGGCATCGCCCGCAAGAGCACCTCGCGCTCTTCCAGCGCCTCGCGCACGAGGCGGAACTCGAAGAACTCGAGATAGCGCAGCCCGCCGTGGAAGAGCTTGGTCGAGGACGACGAGGTCGCCTGCGCGAGATCGCCCGCCTCGGCGAGCACGACCGACAGCCCGCGACCCGCCGCGTCACGGGCGATGCCGCAGCCGTTGACGCCGCCGCCCAGCACGAAGATGTCCGCAACCTCTTTCAACGCGAGTCCCGATCGCTCCTCCGCAAGCCACAGACGCTTCTCAAAACCCGGCGCAAGGTCAATCGTTTTTTTTCGTTTCTGATCGTTTCCTGTGCAATGCCGGCCGGAAGCGCCCGCTTCGGCGCAGGAACGCGCCGAACTGCGTCAATCCGTCGCTCCGGTGCGAGAGGGTGACACGGGCGCCGCGCTGTCCTAGTGTCGACCGCGAAAGGAAAGACCCGATGGCGCTCAGCTTCCGGCAGACAGAGATTCTCGAGATCGCCCGCTCCGAGGGCCGCGTCGTGGTCGAGGATCTCGCGCGCCGTTTCGACGTCACGCTCCAGACGATCCGGCGCGATCTGACCGATCTGGCGGATGCGGGCCATCTCGACCGCGTGCACGGCGGCGCGGTCGCCCGGCGCGGTGTCGCCAACATCGGCTACGAGGCCCGCCGGCGGATGAACGAGGCGGCCAAGGCCGCGATCGCGCGCGCCTGCGCGGCGCTCATCCCCGACAACGCCTCGCTCATCCTCAACATCGGCACCACCACCGAGGCGGTCGCGCGCGAGCTGCTCGCGCATCGCAACATCACCGTCGTCACCAACAACCTCAACGTCGCCAACATCCTCGTGGCCAACGAAAGCTGCGAGGTGATGGTCTCGGGCGGGGCGCTGCGGCGCTCGGACGGCGGCCTTGTCGGCGAACTCGCCACCCAGTTCATCGAGCAGTTCAAGGTCGATTACGCCGTCATCGGCACCTCGGCGCTCGATCAGGACGGCGACCTGCTCGACTTCGACCTCGCCGAGGTGCGGGTGTCGAAGGCGATCATCCGGCAGGCGCGGCGCGTCTTCCTTGTCGCGGACTCCAGTAAGCTCGCCCGCAAGGCGCCGGTCCGGATCGCCTCGATCGCCGATCTCGACGCGGTCTTCACCGATGCCGCCTTTCCCGAACCGCTCGCCCGGCGCTGCCGCGAATGGGGTGCCGAGGTCCACGTCGCCACGGCCTGAGGCGCCGCCCGCACCCCCTCCGCGAGACGCCAATTGCAGGACGCTCTGGCATGCCGGGCCGGCTGGCGCGCGCCCGATTGCGCCCCCGCCATCATCCCGATCCGCACGAGCGGACGCCCCCTGCGGCAAGGCTGCCCGGCCGCCGTCGCGCGAAACGCGCGAAAAAGGCCGCGCGGGCTGGAAGGGGCGGAACGGCTCCCTTGTCCGAAGCAGGACTGATGCAAGGATGCGCTGCCCGGCAACGCCGGGTCAGGGTGCGGTCGCAGGGCGCAGGGTGTAGCCTGCCGCCTCGAGCCCGGCGCGCAGGCGTTGGGCCGTCGCGACCGCCTGCGGGCTGTCGCCATGGACGCAGACGGAATCGATCTCCACCCGGAGCATCTTGCCCGAAAGGGCGACGATCCGCCCCTCGCCCACCATCTCGAGCACGCGCGCGAGGGCCGTTGCGGGGTCGTGGATCATCGCGTCGGGTCGGCTGCGCGGGGTCAGGTTGAAGCTGTCGGCATAGGTGCGGTCGGCATAGACCTCGCGGATGGGGCGCAGACCCGTGCGCTCTGCCGCACGGTCCGAGGCGGTTCCCGGCATCACCACGAAGGCGAGCTCCCGGTCGACCGCCCGGATTGCCCGGGCGACCGCCATCGCCAGATCGTCGTCGTCGGTGCAGGCATTGCCGAGCGCGCCATGGGTCTTGACATGCGTCATCCGGCATCCCGCGAGCGCGCAGATCCCCGCGAACGCGCCGGTCTGATAGGCCACGAGGTTCTCGACCTCGGCCACCGTCACGCCGGGCTGGGCCCGGCGGCCGAAGCCCGCCAGATCGGCATAGCCGGGATGGGCGCCCGACGCGACGCCGCGCGCCTCTGCCGCGCGCACCGTGGCGCGCATGATCGCGGGATCGCCCGCGTGAAAGCCGCAGGCGATGTTGGCGGAGGTAACGACATCGAGGAGCGCGGCGTCATCGCCCATCGTCCAGGGGCCGTATCCCTCGCCCAGATCGGCGTTGAGGTCGATGCGCATGCGGGGCCTTTGCGTTCATTGGGTTGGTGATCGGCAGCGCCCCGGGCCGGACCGCCGCGACGACGCCCTTTGCCATACTGCGCCGGCGACGCCCGCGCAACGCCCGCCCCGCGGGACAGCGCAGCGATGGGTGCGGCGGCCGTCCTGCTGGCATCGGCGCAGACAGGGCCCGGGCGCGTGAGCCGCCGCGATCGCAGGCTCGATCGTCCCTGCCTGCCGAGTGCAGCCGGAGGGTGTTCCGCGACCGCCCGGTCCCGCGCGGGAGGTCGCGGATCGGCAGTCCCGGCCGCAATCCCGGCCGCAGTCGCGGTCTTCGGAAAATGGTCAACCCCGCCATCCCGATCGCTCCGCGAACCTCGGCGTAAATCAACCCGGAGCGCGCCCCGGGGCCCCCGCACCCGGGCGCGCCGAAGATCGGCAAGGTTTGGGGTTGCGGATTGGAACGCCAGTGGTATACCAAAATGCGACAGTCGTCGGCATCGGGGATCGACGTGAAGCGCCTGCTATATCTCGGTAACGGTCGCACCGTGCAATCGGTGGCCAAACTCGACGAGCGGTTCAAAGGCTGGGGGCTCGTGGTCGATCGGTTCTGGGCCTGGAACGGCGAATTTCCCGACAGCCTTGAGGGCTACGACGGCATCTTTCTTTCGGGCAGCCCGCATGGCGCCTATGAGGACGTGCCCTTCATCCATCGCGAGCATGAACTGATCCGGCAGGCTGCCGACCGCGGCATTCCACAACTTGGCATCTGCTTTGGCAGTCAGATCCTCGCCTCGGCACTCTGCGGACGCGATCAGGTGTTCCGGCGCCCCTATTGCGAGATCGGCTACAAGGATCTCGAGGTCACGCCCGCCGCCGCCTCGGACCCGCTCGCGCAGGACTGGGGGCCGAGCGTCCACATGTTCGTCTGGCACAATGACGAGGTGCGCCACGATCATCCCGACATGGTGATCCTCGCATCCTCCGACGAATGCCCCAACCAGGTCTGGCGCCACCGTGACGCGCCGGCCTGGGGGATTCAGGGCCACCCGGAGATCACGCGCGCGCAGGCGCCAGTCTGGTTCGAGGAAAACCGCGCCCGCATGGTGCAGGACGGGGGCGACGTCGATGCCTTCATCGCCGCCGCGGACGAGGCGCTGGACGCCAAGACGGCGCTCACCCGCTTTACCGAGATGATCCTTCGCGCCTGACGCGCGCCACGAGGCACGAGCGACATGGTCCAGACGAACTACTGGTTCGACCCAGCCGAATACCGGGCGCGTCTGGCGCGCGTGCAGGCCGCGCTGCGGGCGCGCGGGCTCGACGCGCTGCTGGCCTTCCAGCCTGAAACGGTGACCTGGATCACCGGCTTCTACACGCGCGGCTACAGCAGTTTCCAGTTCGCCGTCATCCCGGCAGAGGGGGAGCCGACCCTCTTTTGCCGCGATGTCGAGGCGTATTATCTCGATTCCACCTGCGTCTTTCCCGACCGCGTGATGTGGACCGACAGCGACGACCGGATCGCGCTGGCTGCGCGCACCATCGCCGCGCGTGCGGGCTGCGCTGCGGCGATCGGGGTCGAACTCGGGGCCTGGATGCTGAATGCGGCGCGATGGGAGGCGATCCGCGCAGTCCTGCCCGACATGCGCGTCTCGGACGAATCGACGCTGGTGTCGCGGATGCGGCTCGTGAAGTCGCCGGCCGAGGTGGCCTATCAGCGGCGCGCCGCGCGCGCGGCCGAGGCGGGCATGCAGGCCGCGATCGACAGCGCCGGGGTGGGCGTTTCCGAACGCGAGATGGCGGCCGAGATCTGCGCCGCGATGATCCGCGCCGGTTCGGACCTGCCGGGGCCGGGTGTCATGTCCTCGGGCGAGCGGGCCTTTCACCTGCACGGCGGCTACTCCGACCGCGTGCTCGAACGCGGCGACATCGTGCAGATCGAGACGACGCCGAACTGCCGGCACTATCACGCCCGTTTCATGCGCCCGATCCGCGTGGCCGAAGCCCGCGACGCCGACCACCGGCTGGCCGAAAGGCTGATCTCGATCCAGGATGCGGCCATCGCGACCGTGGCGCCCGGGGTTGCGGCGACCGTGCCGGATGCGATCTATCGCGACGGCGTGCTCTCGTCCGGGCTGCGCCGGGATTATACGAACAAGACCTTCTATTCCGTGGGGCTGTTGCTGCAGCCCAACGGGGGCGAGCCGCTCGAGGCCCATCCCGGCGCGGATTGGCACTTCGAGGCCGGAATGGTCTTTCACACCTATGTCCTGGCGCAGGGGTTCGGCATGTCCGAAACGATCCACGTCACTGCGGAGGGCGCCGAACGGCTGACGCGGTTCCCGCGCCAGCTCTTCGTCACGGCGCGTTGATCAGACGCGCCAGAGCTGCAGGGGCAGGCGACTGAAGGTTTCCACCCCCTCTCCGTCTCCGCCGATCGCAAAGGTCTGCCCCACCCCGGCCACGAGGCCGGTGCGCGCATCGGGGATCATGATGTGCACGAAGAACACCATGCCGGGTTCGAGCACGAGGGGGTTGCCGGTGTAGATCATCGGCGGCACGTCCATCCATGTCGGCTTGAAGGTGCAGCCCAGCGCATAGCCGCAGGCAGCATATCGGGCATGCGCAAAGCCCGCCCCATCGAGCACCGCGCGATGGATGTCGTCGAGCGTGCCGAGCCGCACGCCGGGGCGCGCGGCCTCCTTGATCCGCTCGAGCGCCTCGATCGCGACGCCCATCTGGGATTGCTGGCGCGGATCGAGCGGGCCGACCGCGACCGTATGCTCCACCACCACATGATAGCGGCAGGCCGACCCTGCGAGTTCGATCAGCACCTGATCCTGTTCGGCGATGCGCCGAGCCCCCCCGATCCCCCGCCCGAAGAGCGCCCGCGGCCCCACGTTGACAAGCGGCCCGCCCGCGGGCAGGTCGCCCCCCGCCGCCAGCATCGCCGTCACCGCGGCCCCCGACAGCGCCGTGTCGAAGACGCCGGGGCGCGCGATGTCGATCGCGGCTTGCGTCGCCCGGTCAGCCAGTTCGCCCGCGGCGCGCACCATCTCGAGCTCTGCCCGCGACTTGACGAGGCGCTGGCCGCGGATGATGTCGGACGCGTCCTCGGTCGCGCAGAAACCGGCCAGAGCGGCATCGACCAGACGACCGTTGGCCGCCGTCAACCCGTGGGTCGCGTATTCGATCCCCACGCGCCCGCCCCTCAGGCCGCGTTCCTCGAGGATCGCGCGCAGATCCAGCGCGGGGTTCGCAGCTTCGGCGTTCAGCCAGATGCGGACCTCGTCATAGAGCGAATTGGTCTCCGCCTGCCGCTTGTCGGGGGTGCGCGTCAGCACGGTCGTCGGACCATCGTCCGCGGTGATCAGCCCGGCCTGAAAGAAGACATAGCCCGCCGTGTCGTAGCCGGTCAGCCAGAAATGGCTTTCCTGCGCGAAGACCAGCATCGCATCGAGCCCTCGCGCCGCCATCAGTGCCCGGGTGCGGGCCTGCCGCGCCCGGTATTCGGCCTCGGGAAAGCGTAGGTCGACGCCGCGACCCGTCAGCGTCGTGCCCCGGTATTCGCGCGACAGCTCGATCACGCCGCCACCTCGCAGATATCGCACATGGTCAGGAGGTAGATGCGGATCATGTCGAGGTAGTCGGGGATGTCGACGCGTTCGTCGGGCATGGTGTTGTAGCGCCCGCCGGGGCCGCATACGACGCCCTCCATGCCGCCGTGCTTGTAGAGATGCCCCGCGTCGGTGCCATAGAAGCCCGCAGGGGTCAGCGGGCCTGTCGGCTGCGGCGTCTTGCGCACCGCCGCATAGGCCGCGTTCAGCGCGGTGACGATGCGGCTGTCGCGAGAGACCTCGAAGGCAGGCATGATCGGCCGGCCTTCGGATTTCTGTGTGTGGACGCTGGCCTTCAGCCCGGGCCAGCGCGCCACCAGCGCGTCGAGCACGCGCCGGATGTCGGCGAGGGCGTTCTCCTCGGTCTGGCCCGGACCGTAGCGGCCCGAGCCCGTCAGGCGCACGAAATCGGCCACCTGCGGCGGGCGCCATTCGTGCAGGTCGCGGCCGAGCGCGCCGTGGATCGTGCCGACGTGAACGCGGTTGATGGATCGGTGTTCTTCGGTCGGGGCGTCCGAAAAGGTCAGCCCCGTCAGGTTCGGGATCAGATCGCAGGCCGCGCGGATGGCATCCACCGCTTCCTCGCGCTTGGACATGTGGCGCGTGATGCCCTGCAATTCGATGACGAAGGTGAAGGCCTCGGCGTGCATGGTGATGGCCTTGAGGTCGGTCGGTTCGGAGTTGATGAAATAATCGGCCCGCAGCCCCGCGTTCACCGCAGCCAGCGTGCCCACGCCGCCCTGCAACTCGCCGATCACGAAGGTCAGGATCACGTCGCCCTTCAGCCGGACGCCGTTCTCGATCAGCGTGCGCACCGCGCAGAGATATGACGCATCGCCGGCCTTCATGTTCGACACGCCGATGCCGTAGATGAAGCGCTCATCGACAAGCCCGCCCCAAGGATCGACCGTCCAGCCCTCGGTCACCGGGTTGGTGTCGAGATGGCC
>Ga0172372_10008950_pt1 | contig 13097 bp, 12 predicted proteins | sample LakKiv5m_2_FD_114544 | JGI IMG/M metagenome (GOLD analysis project Ga0172372, IMG submission 114544) | Freshwater microbial communities from Kabuno Bay, South-Kivu, Congo - kab_092012_9.5m | ecosystem: Environmental > Aquatic > Freshwater > Lake | place: Democratic Republic of the Congo...
ATTTGTCAGAATTCAACTTAAGTAAAGCTATCGAAGAATGCAAGTCATTTGGAGAATTCAAAAAAGATCATGTTAAAATATGGTTAGATAAATATATTTGTGATTATAAGGATTTACAATTGTATCATAATTTAGATTTTGATATGACAACAAAGGAAGGGATAAAAGAATGTATAGATATAATTGGTAAATTAAATACTTGGAATTTACTAAAAAAACAAGGATCGAAAATTATTGATTTAATTCTTGACTCATAAAACATTTTTGAGTTCATCTTTTTGAAATTTTGTTAATGAACTCGGAAAATTAATATTAAAAACTATGTGTAAATTTCCTCTAAAGCTTGGATTTTTCGATTCTGGCATACCCTCACCATGAATAATTTTTGTAGAATTGGGTTGAATAACATCATTAATCGTAATTTTTTTATTATTTCCATCAATACCTTTGAAAGTTAAATCAAAACCAGTTAATGCTTGTTTTAAACTAATTGACATGTTCATAATTAAATCATTACCTCTTCTTACAACATGAGGATGTTTTTTTTCTTTTATAATAAAAACTAAATCATTTGGCGGAAGATTTGGATGATCTTGATTTCCCTTTTTTTCATATCTTAATTTTGTACCATCTTTTAGTCCTCTTTTAATTGGTATTTCTAAAATTTCTTCTGGTGTTGATATCATTTTAGAACCAATAAACTTTTTGACTGATATTTTAATTTTTTTTGTAATTCCATTAAATAAATCTTCCAATGAAAGTTCTAAACTATAAACATCTTCCTTTTTTCTGTTGGGAAAAAACATATCATCGTCATCAAAAGGATTTCCATGAGAAAAGAAATTAGCAAATATTTTATTTGGATCAATACCATGTCCGCTGTGAAATCTAAATGATGGCCCAGAATCTCCAAAATCAGCATTATTGACATTTTTTCCAACTTGGTCATAAATACGTCTTTTTTCTGTATCTGATAAAACAGAATAAGCTTCAGCTATTTCTTTAAATTTTTTCTCTGCAAATTCTTTATTTTCGGAATTTTTATCTGGGTGCCATTTCAAAGCCAATTTTTTATAGGCTTTTTTAATTTCATTATCAGTTGCATTTGGATTAACACCTAACCAATCATAATATGTTTTATCTGCTACCATTATAATATAATAATTTTTTATTCTTTAAATTCTAAAATCAATTTTTTTGAAATTAATTGTCAAAGGATTTGATAATATTATATGATTAATTTCGAATTCACCAAAATATTTATTTTTAAATTTATTTAATTTCGTCAAATTAAAATATTCATTTGTAGTTGCTATTGTTATATGAAATAAAGGACCATATTTTTGTCTTGAATTGTAAATTGTAATATTTTGTTCTTTTATTTTGTTTTCAATAGTGTTAGTTAAATTCATTATTTGTGTATCATATGATAATAAATGTAAATAAATGTTCTTGTTATTATGAATATCATAATTACAACCAATATCATTTATTTTAATTTTAAATGGTTGCCAGCCCAAGTTTTCAATAATATTTGATATTATTTTTAATTCTATTTCATTATGACAACACAAATAATTAAAACTCATGTGCAATTCCAAAAAATTATTAAAATTAATTATATTTTCATCATATAATTCATTTTGAATTTTTATAATTTCTAAATCAAATATTGGATTATATGATAAATACGTAAAAGTACCACTCGATAAATTACCACTTTTATTTTCACAACTTGGACATTCTCCATCTCTTTTTTCACATTCTAAACCATTGACCAAGTTATTCAAAATAATTAAAATTAAAATAAAAATAAACATAATTAAAATTATAATATATAAGATGTCTAATAATCAATTTTTATCAGTCAACTAGGAATTATTATATTTATAAAATTAGAAACATGAGCACAGAAAAAATGGCATTAATAATTGGAATTAATTATGTTGGTACACAATTTAAATTAAATGGTTGTATAAATGATGCTAAAAACTTAAGGACGTTTATTATGAAAAAATACAATTTTAAAAGTAATGAAATTATTTTATTAACTGATGAAACTATAAAACCAACAAAAAAAAATATATTGTCTGCATTTAATCAAGTCATTTTAAGAAAACCCAAAAAATTATGGTTTTCGTATTCTGGTCACGGAATTTTACAAAGAGATACAAATGGTGATGAATTAACAGGACAAGATAGTTGTTTATGTCCATTAGATTTCAATAAAAGTGGTTTTATTTTGGATGATGACATTTTAAATTTTCTTAAAAAATTACCAAAGACAACAACAGTATTTTCATTAATGGATGCATGTCATTCTGGAACAATACTTGATTTGCCCTTTACTGTGGATACAAATAATGTAGTTAAACAAAAAAATTCAGATAAATTAAAAGATTTGCCAAATATTGTAATGATAAGTGGTTGCCGAGACAATGAAACAAGTGAAGATGCTTTCATTGACAAAGTTTATACTGGTGCAATGACATGGAGTTTTTTCGAGGCATTAAAAGTCAAACAAAAACAAAATAATTTGGAACTTTGTAATAATATGTGTAATATTCTTAAAAATAAAAAATTTTCACAATTTCCGTTGTTAAGTGTTTCATATGTTGAATTAAAAGATTCACAATTTAATTTTTAAACATTCAATATGATCTTTACCAGCAATATTAAATTTATTATAAATTTAATATTAGATGGAAACAGAAAAAATGGCATTAATTATAGGTATCAATTATATTGGTACTCAATATAGACTAAATGGTTGTATTAATGATGCAAAAAATTTAAGGAATTATTTAGTCAATAATCATAATTTTACTAATGATGAAATTATTTTTATGACTGATGAAAATATCCCACGAAAACATAATTTAAAATCATCACTTAATAATATTAAAAATAAACCAACTAAACAAAATATATTTAATGCATTTGATCTAATCATTGAAAAACAACCTAAAAAATTATGGTTCTCATATTCTGGTCACGGAATTTTACAAATAGATACAAATGGAGATGAAGAATCAGGTCAAGATGGGTGTTTATGTCCATGTGATTTTGAAAAAACTGGTTTTGTATTAGATGACGAGATTCTTGTTTTTCTTAAAAAATTACCAAAAACAAGTATTGTATTTTCACTAATAGATGCATGTCATTCCGGTACAATATTAGATTTACCTTACACCATTGATACAAATAATATTATAAATTCAAAAAACATAGAACAATATGTTGATTTACCAAATATTGCAATGATAAGTGGTTGTCGTGATAATGAAACAAGTGAAGATGCTTACATAAACAGATTTTATACTGGTGCAATGACATGGAGTTTTTTTGAAGCTTTAAAAATAAATTCAGAACAAACAAATTTAGAACTTGTCAATAACATGATTGAAATATTAAATAAAAGAAGATTCAGTCAATATCCACTATTGAGTATTTCACATGTTGACTTGAAAAATGAAAAATTTGGTTTTTAAATATCTGACCATAATTTACCTTTGTTATTTTTTATGGTAAAATCAAAACCACAAGCTTTTAATAGTGTCATAAATTGATTATCATTTTTTAATGAATTATTTTTATGTAAAAATGTATTTCCTTCATCATCTTGGTAATTAACATTAAAACCCTCTTTAACTAAATTAATAATTATGTCATTACAGTTTATTTTGTATAAATCTATAAAATGTTTATATAAAATATTTTTATCTTCTTCTAATTTATCTTTACCAATTGCATAAAAATAATATTCCAAATAATTTTTATGAAAAGTTTTTAGAATATCAAAAACATCTATTTTTTTGGAATCTGCATATTTATTTAAAAATTTATCAACTCTAAAACGATAAGTATAACTTTCTAATTTGCATTTACAAGATCCATCCAAATTAATTTTATCATAATTACAATTTCCTGTGAAATTATCAAAAATGACCCGAGTCATATGGGAATAGTAAAAAAAATATTGTGGGTGATTTTTTACTAAAAAATTTTCAAGTTCAGAATCACAATTACGAATTCGAAAAAATTTGCTTTTTTGAGGATATTTTTGTAAATATTCTTTTATGATGCTGATACTTAAATTTGAATTAAATAAATATTTCTCTGGATTATGTAAGTGATTGATCGTTTTTAATAAAACATCTTTCATATTTTCTTTTTTTACATAATTTAAAATTTTGGAATATTCACTTTGTTTTAATTTTAATTTACCAATTAATTTAATAAGTTCATTTTGGTCATGATTAATCACTAAAAATATTTTTTTCAAATTGTAAGTATTCCAAAATTTAGGAAAAGTGCCATATTTAATTAGTTCATCAAATAATTCATCATCATTATTTTTTAGTGCAATATCAACCAAACTTGAATTATTTGCTTTAAAAGTATACAATTTATGTAAAATATCTTCATGTTTTTTTATCATCAAATCAATTTGTTTCATTAAATTATTTATAATAAGAATTTATTTAAAAATCAATTTTTTAAATAAATTAATCAATTTCAACAATTATATTTGGCCAACATTATTCCACATAAAAGTAATCCACAAATTGACAATTTTGATAAACATGATTCTGTTGGTGGTTTGATTTGTATGCATAATTTGTCATTGATATGACAATCATCTGGTAATATTTCTTGAGGAGGAGTATTATTGTTTCCATAACAAGAACATTTTGGCTTACAATTACAAGATCCACAACATTTACATTTAAAATAACATTTACACAATTTAACACAAACACAAATATTTTCACACTGACATTTATTAGCATTACACATGCATGAATTTTTGCATTTACAATTACAATGATAATTGTTATTTTTTTTTGGTATTTCACATTTACAAAATTTATCCGTTTGTATGTCTGTCATATAATTCTTTGGATATCCAGCATCCCAATAATTTTTATTACATTTTTGACAGATTTTTTCTTCATTACAATTATTCAAGTTACACATTCTCTATTTAATATTTTTATATTAATTCTTTTATTGGCGGTGATATTAAATATTCCAATAATAAAAAGGATGTACTAACGAATAATCTATACACATATTATTTTTGTGTTTGTTGTATATTGTTTTATTATTATAATATTCTGCACATTTATAAAAAGAAAATGGTTCGCGATCTTTAGAAAATTGTTCATTATTATTTTCAAATAAAAGCATTAAAAAAAGTATTGAAAAAAATAATAAAAAATATTTTTCCATATAAATAAAATAAGAATTTTTTTATTTTATAATTAATAAATGAATAAAAATATTGAAACAATTTTAAAAAAAATTAATCCTCACTCATCAATTATTAGAAAAATTAAAGCCAACAATAAAATGCCGTCATTTGAATATAAAAATGATATTGGATACATCATATTTTATAAATTTTCTTGTTTAGATTCCAATTATAAAAATCAAACTATTGAAATAAAAGAAAAAACAAAAAAATATATTAATGAATGGCTAACTAATCATAAAACAAAAGGAATAATAATTGATTTAAGAAAACATTATGGAGGAAGTTTTGTACCTGTTATATTAGGTCTTGAAGAATTGTTAGGTAACGGATCATTATTTGGAGTTGATAAATTAAAAATTAATTTTACTGATGATAAATGGATTTCAATAAATAATGGAAAAATAGTAAAGAGTGAATTTGTAAAACCAAATGATTTTAAATTAAAAATAGCTGTATTAATCAACGAAAATACGTGTAGTGCAGGTGAATTTATCGCATTGGCCTTAAAAAGAAATAATGCAACATTTTTTGGTGAAGAATCAAGAGGTTTTTTATCTTTCAATAATAATTATAAAGTCAATAATATGTTACTATCAATAACAAATGAATTTGTGACTGATATCAATGGTATATTTTATCCTGAAAAAATAAATAAAATAAATGTTGATGAATATTCAACAAGACCAAAACTGAGAGCGAAACAATGGCTAAGCAAATTTTAATAATAAAAAATTATAAACATCATTTTTATATTTTTGATCAACTAGTTCCGTACTTGGTCCTGAAATATTATAAACCATCAATGGATTTTTACAAAAATAAATTTTATTAGTTTTTTTTAAAGCATATAAAATTTCATTGAAATCAGATAAATATCTGATTGGTTTATTCTGAAAAAAAATATCATTCAATATCATATCATTCCATAAATGTCCATAACCTGTTCTTAAATGATATCTTGTTGGACAAAACAAATTTATTTCTCTCACTTTGAAAGTGAAAATTGAAATTTTTGAATTATATTTTTTATAACTACCAACTGTCATTTCAATATCATTATTTGAATATAAATCATTTAATTCTTTCAGAACATCTTCATGAAACAGCCAATCGTCACCGTCCAAAAAAATAACTATTTCATGATCTTTGATTTCATTGAATGCTTGTAATCTCGAAAAAGCAGGACCATAATTTAAATCATTATTAATAATTTTATAATTAATTGATTTATCTTGTAAAAATTCATAGATTTGATCGATCGAGTTGTCATTGGAGTTATCATTTATAAATATAATTCTAAAATTAGTAAATGTTTGTTGATATACAGAGGACAAACATTTATTGATCCATTTTTCATTATTAAAAAACGGAATAACAAAACAAAAATATTTTTCGTTCATTGTTATAAATAGTTATTATTATGTTAAATACTCCACCAAAAATAAAAAATTAATATAAATTCTTTTAATCATAATGAATTCAGAAAACTTTTATGATAACTTAAAATATTGTAAATCTGAACAAGAGATAATAATAAAAAAGTTTAAAAATTGTATTGGCCAATCAAATATTGGTATTTTCAAAACAAAATTTTTGAATAAAATCATAGAACAAATAATTGATATTAAAAATAATAACAATTTCATCAATTATTTTCATCAACACAATGACACAAAATACGAAATTGAAAATAAATTAAATAGTTATGAAAAGAAAATGAATAAATTTATAAAATTAATCAGAGAAAAAAGAAATGAAAACAGTGAAATTTATAATATTTGCCTTTCATATAATTTCAATAAAACAATTGAATTTTGTAAAATTAAAAACCAACTTGAAAAATTATATGATATCAATAATTCAATAAACTATGTGGAAATCATCAAAAATTTTGATTCTCTTGAAAAATTTAATAAATTAATATCATCATGGAATTATGGATATTGTTCAAATTATCAAACTAATAATTTGATAGAAATTATAAAAAATATCTTAGATGATTATGATGATGATGTTTTATTAAAATATAGAGAACTAAAAAGTGCTGTATTATTGTGTGGAAGAATAAATTATAAAAATAAAAATCTGGTAGATACTGAGTTATGTATAAATAAATATCAAGATGATGAAATTATATGTTATCATTTCCTAACTATTTATTGTTTTCAAGTATTAAATATGATCAGAATTGAATATGATATATCAATGAGTAGATTTGATAATATTAAAGAAATATATGAAAATATTGTTGATGAGTTTTTGAAAATTAAAAATAAACAAAATACATCAAGTTATGAAAATATAAGCAAACAATTAGTTAACGACATTGAAATTTTTTGTAATACAACACAAGCAGAGAAAATAATAAATAAATGTGAATTGACACATCAAAGTTATAATTTTTTTTACAATATTAATAGAGAATTGGATATATTTAGAAAAGAGGTTTACAATTTCAATGTTTCAAAAGATTTGTGTGATTTTTCATTAAATAACACAAATGATAACTTGAATCAAAAAATAGATTTATTATATTTTGATAAATCAAATGATAATAAAAATGATAAATTTAATGATGTTTTTTATAAATTAAAATTATTAGAAGAAAATCATGAAAAAACAGATAATTGTAATTGCAATGCTTTTAAAATAAAATCAAATAATTGTAATTGCACTAAAAATAATGATGTCAAATTTATTTTACAAGAAGAAAAAAAATTATTTGAAGACAAAATTGGAAAAAAAATGGACGAACTCATTGATGAAGTCAAATATACTATGGAGAAACACAATTATAAAAAATATAAAACAAATGATCATGATAATTATGACGTTGAAGAAAATGATTCATCTTCATGGTCAATAGATGGATATAAATTATCTGGACAATTACTATTAATGACTTTGGGTATTATTCCTGTGTTATATGAAAAAGGATATTTTGACAATTTTTTAAATTCTTATGCTGACGATCATGAAAACAAAACAAGAATGCTAATATCTGAAGATGAAGATGAATTTAGCGACTTTGATGATTCAAATACAACATTAATTTCAAATTTAAATCCTTTTCAAAAAATAAATAAAAATTTAACGAATTTCATGAAAATAACCGATCAAGATGAGGATGAATATGATGAATGTACTGATTAAATTGGGTGGAAGTTAAAAATTTCAGATAAATATTATATTGCGTTAATTAAAATTAATTAATATAATGGATAATTATAAAGATATGTCAATAGTAGTGGGAATTGATTTAGGTACAACAAATAGTTGTGTAAGTTATTATTCAAATGGAAAATTAACGATTATGAAACATGAAGGTCAAAACACAATTCCATCTCAATTATATTTTAATAATAGTGAAATTTTATTTGGTAATGAAATTAAAAAAGTGGATAATATAAATCCAAAAAATTTAATTACAGAACTGAAAAGAATTATAGGAAGAAATTATCAAGAAGAGTTTATAAAAGAGATAAATACATTTTTATCTTATGATTTAGAAAATAACAACAATGTAATATATGTAAAAACTCCTCTTGGATCGAAAAGTCCTGAAAATTTGACCACTTTATTTTTAAGTAAATTAAAATTATTTATAATGGAATATTTGGGAACAACTAAAAAAATAAAAACAGTTGTTACCATTCCTGCTTATTATAACGATAAACAAAAACAATTAACAAAATATGCTATTGAAAATGCTGGTTTTGAATTAATTAGATTAGTAAGTGAACCAACTGCAGCAGCACTTTATTATGGTATTGATTCTAGTAGCGATAAAAATATATTTGTTTTTGATTTTGGTGGTGGGACTTTAGATGTATCAATTTTAAATGTTGAAGATGGTTTTTTCGAAGTTATGGCGACAGATGGAGATTCATATTTAGGTGGTCAAAACTTTACTGATTGTTTGTATGATTTTTGCATAAAAGAATTTAAAAAAGTTAATGATTTAGAAGCACAAAAAATTTCATTACATAAAAAAAAATTATTTGAATTAAAGAAAAAATGCGAAAAATCAAAAATAAATTTATCTGAATATACAGAAACAACAATAGAAATTAAAAATTTTTGGGGTACCATTGATTTAAATATCCATATGACAAGAGATTTATTTAATTTAATATGTATTGAACTATTTGAAAAATCATTAATCCCTGTCAAAAGAATTTTTCATCAAAATAAAATTGATGTTAATTCCATCACTGATATTTTACTTGTCGGTGGATCATCAAAATTACCAGTTATAAAAAGTAATTTAAAAAATTTTTTTAAAAAAGATATTAAATGTGTCGATAATTTAGATACTATTGTTAGTTCAGGTGCTTCTATTTATGGATATATTTTAGAAAATAAAATAACATCATTGTCGAAAGAAATAACATTGATAGATGTGTTACCGTTATCATTAGGAGTTGGTACTAGTGATGGTTTATTTAGTCCAATAATAAAAAGAAATACACCAATACCTGTCAAAAAATCAGCAAGATATACGACTGATAAAGATTTTGAAACAAGTATAAAAATAGAAATATATGAAGGCGAGAGACAATTCACCAAAGATAATTTTTTGATAGGTGAATTTATTTTGTCAGGAATTAAAAAACAAAAAAAAGGTTTGTCGTTAATAGAAGTTACCTTTAGTATTGATTGTAATGGTTTACTACAAATATATGCAAAAGATATTAAAGGTGATTCTGAAAGTTCCTTGATTGTAGAAAGAAAATCAACAAAAATGAATGATGATAACATTAATGATATAATTCAAGAAGCCGAAAGTAAATTATTAAACGATATAGAAAATAAATCAATACTAACTAAGAAAAATGAATTAACAAATATATATTGGATATTGGTAAATACAATTAAAAATGATAATATTCAAATGTCAAATGATGATAAACAAATAATAATAGATGAATTGACTGACATTTATTCAAAATATAATGATATGAATGCTAATGAACTTCTTTTGTTAATAAATAATTTGAAGAAAAAATATGGTTCATTGTTATTAATTGACCAAAATACCATAAAAATTAATGATGAAACAACAGATACCAATTATTATTTTAATGAAACAGAAAATAATGTTGATGATGTAAATATTATTAAACAAAGAATAATTGAAAAATGTAAAATATACCAACAACAATTAGACGATAATGATGATTTACTTGAACAATATCTCGTTAATTTAATATTTTTATTAAAAAATGATGATTTTGAATCTGATTTATTAATAGCCAAAGAAATTGAAATGACAAATTTTGTAACAGATTATTTCAAAAATAAATTCAGTTCAAGATATGAAACCAAAAAATTATGTTTGTCTCTACAAGAACAAATTAATAGTAATGAATTAAATGAAACTTTAAATACAGTACAAATTAATGAACTTGAACAATATATATCAAATATATTACATGAAATTGAAACAACAGAAAATACAAACGAATATTGGAACAATAAAATTGATTTAATCAATGAATATTGTGAAAAATTAGTGAATGAATGATTTTAGTAATTTATAAATAAAAATTAATAAAATTATTTAAGCTGATTCAGAAGAACTTTTTTTCTTTTTAATCAATCTATTTTTGAATTCTTTGGTTATAACTCTTTCATTGCCATTACTTTCTTTAATAGTGTAAGCAACTGGTTGATCAAGTTTAATTCTTGAACCTTCATATGCATAAGTTCCTTTTTTGGAATTTCTGGTCGATTCCTGAATTTCAATAGTGATTACATTATTAGTAGTGTCATCAGTAGTTCTATAGTATTTTGACAAAGCTTTATTACCAGCTTGATAAGGAGTTAAACCAGTGAATCTACCGGTAAATTCGGAAGCACCAGGTAATTTAACTTTGAATGATCTTTGTCTTTTATCACCGGAAGCCATGTCATCTTCTTCAACAGCATCTTTCTTTTCAACTTTTGGTTTAGCATCACCAGCTTTTTGTTTTGGTTCAGCTTTCTTTTCAACTTTTGGTTCAGCTTTCTTTTCAACTTTTGGTTCAGCTTTCTTTTCAACTTTTGGTTCAGCTTTCTTTTCAACCTTTGGTTCAGCTACTTTCTTTTCAACCTTTGGTTCAGCTACTTTTTTAGAATCTCCACCTTTTGGTTTAGATTCAACTTTGGATTTTTCAACTTGAGGTTTAACTTGATCTTTTTTTGCCATATTATCTTTCTATAATAGATAACTAGATAATATATTTTTATATCTTTTCGAGTTTGCGTTTGTTTAAGTGCGTTTGACATTTTCTTAAGTAAAAAACATTTAAGAAAAGGATATAATTTTTATATCTCGTTTATTTTCATATTAATTACAAAGATAATTATTTTCTGGAATATTTATAAATGACTGTGAATATTTCAATAAAAAAATATAAAATTTTTAATTTAAAGAGAGAATATAGAGAATTATCAAATGTTTTAAATTTATTGCAAAATCATATCGATAATATAAATAAAAAATATTTTATTGATTACAAAGATAAACTTGAAAACATATCAAGAATACAAGATTTAATAAAACAACTTAATAATACATATAATCAATACACAGAAAAAGAACTTGTCAATATGGATAACTCAAAAAATTATTGTTTATCAGAAAGTGAATTCAAAAATATCATACCACATAAATTTGATGATGAAAATAAAATTTTTGAATTTATCATTGAATTTATTGAATATAAGAAAATTTTTGGAACTGAAATGTTACCAAAAGATGAATTATTTGTTGTAAAAAACTATTCACCTCTTTATGAAATTAGAAAGAAAATTATTGATTTAATGAGTGATATTGGATTTATTAATATTAATAATTTATTAGAAATTGTTATAGGGCCTCTTTATTTTAAACTACAAAATAAGGAAACACAAACAATTATTAATACAATCAAAGATTTATTTATACCAACATCATTTAAAATTGAAATTAACAACAATAAAAAAAAAGTTTTTTTTGTTAATTCATCTAATAAATCTAAAAATGATTTTTTCGATAAATTAACTCAATTATGGATAAATGATTTTACAAATGAAAGTAAATATTATGTTATTGAAGGATTTTTTGTTGATGACTTTGTTAGTATAATTTTAAAAACATCACAAATTAATAATACTTTATTATTTGAAAAACAAAAGAAAATTAATGATAAACTCAGCAATAAAAAATTTATTGATGAAAAATTTAGAAAAAAGTTCATTAAATATAGTCCAATTAAAGATTTAATGACAAGAGATGAAAATGATTATTGTTTGTTTCTCGAAGAAAATTATAAAAAATTTCAAGATTTGAAAAATAAAACATTCATGAATATAATTAAAGAATTTACCAATAAAAGTGCCAGTCTTAATACAATGTACAAAATGATTTTCTTATTACTGCTTGGTGATAGTGATACTGAAGATGTTGCAGGATTACTTTATGGTTTGACCAAAGATAGAAAAAATGGAAATCAATATGTTTCAGAGTTATTATATAATAATTTTCCATTTTATTTCCAATCAAAGATTAAAAAAATAGAAAATAATATTAAAGAAGAAATTGAAAAATTAAAAAATATGTCACCAGATGATATTGATTATAAAAAACAAATTGTTGCATGTAAAAATATGCCGGACAATGTTAAAGCATTATCATTAGAAAAAATAGAAGAAATGAAATCCCAAAATAATGAATATTATAAACAATTGACTTATGTTAAAACACTACTTCGATTTCCATGGACTGGACCAAATGATAACAACTTTTTTGAAGATCTTAAAAATGACAAAAATAAATCAAAAGAATATTTACTTTCAGTTGAACAAAAATTAA